>Ga0206124_10003421_pt1 | contig 11172 bp, 11 predicted proteins | sample Helgoland_Spring_3_FD_148671 | JGI IMG/M metagenome (GOLD analysis project Ga0206124, IMG submission 148671) | Pelagic subsurface seawater microbial communities from Kabeltonne, Helgoland, North Sea - Helgoland_Spring_Bloom_20160321_2 | ecosystem: Environmental > Aquatic > Marine > Epipelagic ... | reverse complement strand
GATAGGATGCTCAAAGAGCTCAAAGATTATACCTCAGAGAGCGATATGAATGGCACAAGCTCACAGTATTGGTGGGCGCCGCAGAGCGTATCTGGTCAGCGCCGTGTGTCTATGCGCTACGGCAGTAAAATCGTTGAGAACTCATCAGTGTATGTAGACAACACAATCAAAGCTGTGACGGATCACATCACCATGCTGCACAAAATCATTGAAGAGAGTGATGACGCAACATGGGCGAGTGAAGAGGAACGCAGACAAAAAAAGTAATACACCGTGTTGTTCGGATGTATGACGAAGTAAGCACTGGACCGCTATATGATAAAGCGGTCCAGCTGTTGTCTACGTATCGTTCCGTAGCAGCACGAATGAGCAATGCGAGATCAAGCACACAAGGCAAGTTGGATAGACGCTTAGAGCAACTGAGCGAACGTATTGCTGAGACATTAGGTGAGCTAACCGATGATGAACTTATGGCGTTAGACTGTTGGAAGGATGGTGTGGTGCCTGGCTTATACGAAGTGGATCACGCGGCTCTTGTCGAAAAACCTTATGTGAGCATACGAAAGATAACACGATGGCCTGAGGAGTATGATGTAGCTGATATGGCGCAACCTAGTGACAACAATACAGACACAACAGCAGCAGAAAGCAGCTTGTTGAAGAAGTTTCTGTCGGTGAGAGATGATGATGAGCTATAATGCGTCTGACGTTATTCAACTAACAAATCCATACTGAGCACTGTGCGTTTATGTGCATATATGTGCAGATAATAGTGTTTAGAAGTTAGCTTGCTCAAACGACACGCTGGCATAGTGAGGTGGGTATTAAATACTTTGTTCATTAATGATGCTGCTCACCAGTTCAGTACGACTATGAAGTAAGTCTGGTGCAAGGTGGGCATAACGCTGTGTCATCTGCATACTGCTATGGCCAAGTAATGTTTGCACTTCGTACAAGCTAACACCTTTGTTTACGAGCAGACTGGCAAATGTATGACGCAGATCATGTATGCGTACATCACTTAGCCCTGCATTATCTCTTACGATAAACCAAGCAGAATAAAAACTGGTGTAGGGTTTGCCAGACTTGGGGTTTCTAAACACATAGGTATCGTCTGACACATCAAGTAGAAGTTGCTCACTCTTCGTACGTGCATCATTCAATATCTCTACAGCTGCATCACTGAGTACGATACGACGTGAGCGTCCGTTCTTGCTCACAGGCACTGTCCATGTACGTTTGTTGAAGTTGATGTCGCGCCATTGCAGCGTTCTAACTTCGCCAACACGTGCGCCAGTGTGTAGTAACAGCTGTATGACCAAGTAGAGAAAAGGATGGCTACTGGCACGGCAATGCTTGAGCAGCTGGTCGATCTCATGCTTGTCTAAAAACCTTTGTTTGAAATCACCTAAAACCAGTTTTTGAATATTCTGCTGATTGTATCTGTGTGCTGGTACATAGCCCCAATGCCTGGCTAGATTAAGCAAACGGTTTAACAAGAAGATGTGCTTGTTGATGGTGCTGCGCTGGTATCCAGTTACGATTTGCTCTCGTACCCAAACATCAAGCACAGGGTTAGTAAGGTCTACGATCAAGTATCGTCCCAGCTGTGCTCGCATGTGCTTGTTGTAGATGCTCCAGTCGTGCTTGATCTCTTTTTTGGCTACTTTGATATGTGGAAAGTAGTGATCATCGAAGAACAGGTTTAGTGTGAGTGTCTGACTTATGCTACTATTGGCTTCGTTACGTGTTTTACTTTGCCAAACAAACGGCATCTTATGCATCTCCATATACTGCATTACTACAATATTGTCTGATGCTTACATGGTCGACCACAAATGGGTCAGTAGTAGTAGCATTTACTCGTTGTCACTTGCGAGTAGTGGAAATAACTTCGTGTCCTTACAACTACTTCTTTGGTTCTCGCCGCTGGCGTTGCCCAAGCTGACGTATCTTTCTCCGGCACAGCCGGCGTTGCACTGATCGATGACAACGGTGCATCCGTAGCGACACGTACAGATATGTTCTTTGAGTCATACTATGACTTCGACATCACAGCTTCCGCTGAATCAGACAATGGTGTGTCCGTTTCACTTGGCTTCGACATGGGCGCTGGTAGCAAAATCGACTATAACGATGACGATGTGCTTGAAGCACAAGGCAACACCGTCGGTGACGCAGACGTTGCAGTTTCATACAACGGCTGGACATTGACTGTAGACCAAGCTGGCATCGACAACTTGTTTGATGACACTGATGGCGCACAAGACGTAAGCATCGCTGGCTCCATTGCTGGTTGGAGTGTCGCAATGACATCCGATCAAGAAGGTTCTACAAGCTCTTACAAAGTCGGCGGCAACATTGCTGGCGTAGCACTCACATTCACTGGCACAAACAACGACGACGCTGGCGGTAGCGCTACTGGCATCTCTGCATCTTACGCAATGGGTGATTTGACTGTGAGCGCTGCTATGTCCGACGAGTCAAACGACGCTGAAGACGATTCATCAGTTGGTTTCTCATACGCAATGGACGCTTTGACTGTTGGTTACACAACAATCAAGCCAGGTTCTGCCGGTACTTTCGGTGACGAGTGGGACGCTTCTGTTAAATACACAGCGGGCGCATTGGTTGCATCTTTCGCTCTTGACGAAACAGACGCGACTACAATCATTGCTGATTTCGCACTCGGTGGCGGCGCATCTGCTTTCGCAGCAATGCACGACAAAGCTGGTACAGCCGACGACCTGACAACTGTTGGTCTGAACTTCGCATTCTAAGCGAAACCAACTTCGGTTAAAGAGAGAGCGGCGCTTCGGCGTCGCTCTTTTTTGTTGCGCCTGTCGCATTGCAGCGCGTTTGATGTGACATTGCGCAATTCTTCATTGCGCGGCAGAAGGGCCGGCGCTATCGACGGGGCAGCAGCGGTCACGGAACACAAAATGATAAGCTCACCGGCACCTTCGCAAGGATCCACCTAATATGGATCACGCCCAAGCCCAGTCTCAAAATGTGTTTGACCTATTGGTTGTGGGCGCGGGCCCAGCCGGGCTGATGGCGGCAGAGCAAGCCGCGCGGGCTGGGATGCGTGTGGCAATAGCTGAGGCGATGCCCTCCCCTGCACGAAAATTTCTCATGGCTGGAAAATCTGGTCTCAACCTAACCAAGGCAGAAGAGCCCAACACGTTCTTGCAGCATTTTGACACCATCGCCCCCTTGAAGCCCATTCTAGCGCAATTTGGGCCGGCTGAGGTCATCGGCTTTGCGCAAGGCCTTGGGCAGGAGGTCTTCACAGGCAGCACAGGCCGGGTTTTTCCGACGCGCATGAAAGCGTCTCCCCTTCTGCGGGCGTGGCTGGCGCGGCTCGATGCGCTGGGTGTTGTATTGCTGCGCCGCCACCGATGGATCGGTCCATTGACCACAGATGCGCCGCATCTGCTGGCCACGCCAAAGGGCCAGGTCGCCGTGACGGCCGGGGCGTTGATCCTCGCGCTCGGTGGCGCGAGTTGGGCGCGTTTAGGGTCTGATGGCGCTTGGCAAACGCCAGTCGCGGCGGCGGGCGTGCCGATTGTCCCTATTCAAGCGTCAAATGTGGGACTGCAGCGCGCTTGGTCGGATCATATGCGCCCGTTTTTTGGCCAACCCGTAAAGAATATCGAACTTACCGTCGCAGATCAGCGAAGCCGTGGTGAATTTGTGATCACACAATCCGGTGTGGAAGGCGGGGCAATCTATGCGCTGGGGCGGATGCTGCGGCAGACCCCTTTGGCCCGGATTGATTTGGCGCCACAGCTTTCGATCCACGCCTTGAGGGACATGATTTCAAATCGCAAGCCCAAGGACAGTCTGAGCAATTTCTTGCGAAAATCCGTCAAACTGGATGCCACAAAACGAGCCCTGCTGTTTGAGCTGACCCGCCCTATGCCCCGCGATACCGATGGGCTTATTGCTGCAATCAAAGCTGCGCCGCTGCAGGTCTCGGGACCGCGCCCTATAGATGAGGCCATCTCAACAGCTGGTGGGCTGTCATGGGACGCATTGACACCCGAGTTGATGCTTCGGGATTTCCCGGGCGTATTTTGCGCCGGTGAGATGCTGGATTGGGACGCACCGACGGGCGGTTATTTGATCACCGCCTGCCTCGCGACCGGCCGTTGGGCTGGCCGCGCGGCCGCTGATTATCTTTCCGCTAAAGCCCTTACATAGGCCGGACGCGCTCGGCAGCGTTTGGCATAGTCCTTTAAAACAGGGCTGGCGTCTGGGAATTTCGCCGTATAGGCCCAATTGAGGCAATGCACTGCCAAAATGTCGGCGATTGTAAACTGCTCGCCCATGAGGAACGCGCCCTGAAGCCGGGCTTCAAGCCGCTTTAAACTGCGTTCAAACTCCCATTTCAACACGGGCTTCACTTCGGCGGCACGGTGCTCAGGCGGATTAACAAAAGAGTTTTTCGCCGAAACCCAGAGTAGGCTGTCGAATTCTTCGAGCAGGAAATGAATATGCCCATCCATGCGCAACCGTTCGACAGATCCGGCTGGAAAGGTTAGGGCATTGTGACGGTCAGATAAAAAACTCATGATCGCAACGCTATCAGGTAGAACCTCTCCATCGACCACCAAGGCCGGCACTTTACCACTGGGGTTGTGCGCCTTGGCCTCTGCTGAGCCAGGGTCGCCTTTGACCTGATCATAGGGCAAGCCCAATTCCTCAAGCGTCCAAATCACTCGCAAAGTTCGATTTTTGGTCGAACCCAATACCGTATACATTTATCTTTTCCCCATCATTGAAATTCGGATGAAACATCTCTCAACCTGTGCCATTTGCGGCGCGGTTTGCCCCGCAGATCGTAGCTGCAAATCAGTGTCTAGCAAAAGCGAAATCACCTGTTCCAGCCGGTCTCGACGCCAAGCGCCGACCTGCCGTTGGATCCGATCTCGACGTGGCCCGTAAACCGGCGGCCGAAGCTTTGCCACACCTTGCTGCGCGCCTGCTGGATCAGAGGCTGCGGCGTGGAGAAGGCGAAAATGGCGCAAAGCGGCAATGCAAAGCCCGGTGGCGGTTCCGCCCTGAGCGATCACGCGGTGCAACACTGGGGCAATCTCATTTGTTTTCAAATCGGCCACCAACCCAATGACATCATCGAGCGCCGCTTCGGTGGATTGCGGCGCGCAGATCTCAACATCTCTTAGGGTGACGGGTCCGGCTTGGGACATGCAATATAAAGACAATTTTTCCAAGAATTGACTGAAATCACCGGGATCTATGGCCTTGGAAAGATCTGTAATGGCCGCGCTGGCCTCAGCGTCGACCGCGCCCATGCCGACTTTTGCCAAAGCGGCCTCCACTTCGGCGCGGGTGGGCGGTTCATCAAAAATGGCGATAGACCAGGCATTGGGATGGGCTTCAAAAGCTTTGCGGATTTTTGATGTCGGCTTTAGAGCGCCGCCAATGACAACCATCTGCGCATCACCGGCCTGCCAATCGGCCAATCCCGCCAGGATTGCATCGGCGCAATTGTCATTGGCGTCTTCCACGAGAACCACGCGCGGGCCGGGGAAAAACCCAACCGCTTTGATGGCATCATTCAGCGCGGCCCCGTCGCGTCGCAACTCACCGCCCTGCAGGCGCGTGAGGCGCATTTCCTCTTCGCCCTGCGGGCCGATCAGCCCCTTGATCAATTGCTGTCGCCTCAGCGCCACACGCATCGCATTGGCGCCATAGATCAACACCCCCGTTTTGTTGGGATCGGGCTTCGCAAAAACCGCCGCTGCGTCGCGGGCGGAGAGCTTCATGGGAGGTCCAGTGTCAGCAGCGCCGTGGAGACTTGGTCTGCCAGAATGACCATTAAGCGGTCATGGGCGTCTCGCTGAGCCCGCTGGGTGGCGACGGTGGTGCCTGTGGCGGAGTAGCCGGTAAATGATTTTGCACTCTGGTGGGTCAGGATGGCGCCATTGTTGTCCCGCAAGGAATACTCCAGCTCGCCGACAAGGCTATAGCGGCTGATCTCTTGGGCGGCGGAGACAACGATATTGTCCTCTGTGACGTTCAATTCATAATGCAACGCAAAACGCGCGCTTTTTGCGACTCCAAGCTGCGCTTCTAAGTTCCGCACCAGCTCATATTCCGCCCGATTGACCGGGGCTTGGATCAGGACCTGATTGTAAAGCTGCTGCGAGCTGGGCTCCATGACAGGAGTAAGCCCACAGCCCGCCAGAGCAAGAGCTGCACTTAGAAATCCGCGTCGGCTAGATAACCACATTGACGATACGTCCGGGTACAATGACAAGTTTCTTAGGTGTAGCACCATCAAGCGCTTTCATCACAGCGTTATTCTGCAACACCAAGGCTTCCAGCTCTTCTTTGCTCATATCTTTGGCCACAGTGATCTCATCACGGCGCTTGCCGTTGATTTGGATGGGCAAAGTGACCTCATCTTCGATCAAGAGCTCCGGATCTGCTTTCGGCCAAGGCGCATTGGCAATAAGCCCCTGCCCGCCTTGATGCGCCCAAATGTCCTCTGCCAAATGCGGCGTCATCGGTGCCATCAATTGCGCCAAGGTCCTGATTGCCTCATGCTGCGCGGCATATCCGGCCTTGGATTTGGCTAATGTTGCGGTGAAACCATAGAGCTTGGCAATTGCTGCATTGAAGCCAAAACTCTCCACCCCCGATGTGACGTCCACAATGGTTTTGTGGAGCGCGCGCAGGAGATCCTTATCCCCTTCGCCAGATTGATTTTTGTCCATATTGGCGATTTTATCGCAAAGTTGCCAGACGCGGTTCAAATGCTTAAACGCCGCTTCCGCACCAGAAGCGGTCCACTCCACATCGCGCTCTGGCGGACTGTCAGACAGAACAAACCACCGCGCCGTATCGGCTCCGTAGCTGCTGATGATGCTGATCGGATCCACCACGTTATTTTTTGATTTCGACATCTTTGCGGACGGCACAATGGTGACCTCAGCGCCGCCATCAAGCAAGAAAGCCTTTCCATCCCGGAGTGCCACCTCTTCGGGGTAGTGATAGACAGGCCGGCCGTCTTTGCCCTCTGATTTATAGATCGCATGGGTGACCATGCCCTGGGTAAAAAGCGCGTCAAAAGGTTCAATCGCAGAAGGGGGCAAATGGCCACAGATCTGCATGGCGCGGGCAAAGAACCGCGAATAGAGCAGGTGCAAAATCGCATGTTCCACGCCGCCAATATATTGATCGACGTTCATCCAATAGCTGGCCTCCGCCATATCCGTAGGTGTGGCGGCATTGGGGGCCGTGAAGCGCGCATAATACCAAGAGGAATCCACGAAAGTATCCATGGTATCGGTCTCGCGGCGGGCGGCCTTGCCGCAGGCGGGGCAGGCGCAGTTGCGCCAAGTGGGGTGCCGATCCAACGGGTTCCCCGGAATGTCAAACGTCACATCATCAGGCAGGCGGACTGGCAGGTTTTCCTTTTTCTCCGGCACAACGCCGCAGCTGTCACAATGCACCACCGGAATCGGACACCCCCAATAGCGTTGTCGGCTCAATCCCCAATCGCGCAAACGATATTGCGTTTTGCCGATGCCAAGCCCCTGCGCTTCGGCCCAATCGATGGTGGCGTCAACCGCCTCTTGCCCCGTGGCCTCTTGCAGGCCGGCCGGTTGGTTGACCCAGCGCACCGTTTCCGTTTTGGCCGGCACGAAAGCCACATCTGTCACGGGTGTATCATCGTTGAGCGCAAAGAAGGTATCAATCACGGGCAGATCATATTTCCGCGCAAAATCAAGGTCGCGCTGGTCATGGGCGGGGCAGGCGAAGATTGCGCCGGTGCCGTAATCCATCATCACAAAATTGGCGACCCAAACAGGCAATGGCGCGCCGCCAAGCGGATTTTGCACGGTGATGCCGGTATCAAAGCCCTTCTTTTCAGCCTTTTCCATAGCGGCTTCTGTTGTGTCCATTTTCTTACATTCGGCACAGAATTCCGCCAAGGCAGGGTTTTGAGCTGCCAGGCTTTGGGTCAGCGGGTGGTTCGCGGCCAGTCCAATGAATGAGGCGCCCACCAATGTATCGGGGCGGGTGGTGTAAACGGTGATGCCCTCATGACCATCTTGGGGTGTCGTCAGCGGGAAGGTCATTTCCAACCCCCGCGATTGGCCGATCCAATTTTCCTGCATCAACCGAACTTTGGCAGGCCAGTTTTCCAGCCCGTCCAAGGCGCTGAGCAATTCGCCCGACATCGATGAGATATTGAAGAACCATTGTGTTAACTCGCGGCGTTCCACCTCGGCATTGGAACGCCAGCCTTTGCCGTCAATCACCTGCTCATTGGCCAGAACCGTCATATCGACTGGATCCCAATTGACCATCGCATTCTTGCGATAGACCAAACCATTGGCAAGCATATCGAGAAACAACGCCTGTTGTTGTCCGTAATATTCAGGGTCACAGGTGGCAAACTCGCGCGACCAATCGATGGACAGGCCCAAGGGCTTCATCTGTGTGCGCATGGTTGCGATGTTGTCATAGGTCCATTCTTTTGGATGCCCACCGATCGCCATCGCGGCGTTTTCGGCCGGCATGCCAAAGGCGTCCCAGCCCATCGGGTGTAGAACATTATGCCCGGTAGACAGCTTATAACGCGCGATCACATCGCCCATGGTGTAATTGCGGACATGGCCCATGTGAATGCGGCCCGATGGATAGGGGAACATTTCCAGGACATAATATTTCGGACGATCGGCAGTGGCCACGGCCTTGAAGGTCTCGCCTTTGGCCCATGCCTCTTGCCATTTGGCTTCGATTTCGGCGGGGGAATAGCTGCTCATGAGATCTGCCTCGTCTATATATTCATGGGCCAAACCCAGATTAGGCGCCCGCCGCCAGTCATAGGCTGCTTTGGCTCAGGTTTCCAGAGCTCCAAGGGATCCATGCCGAAAAATCATCATCCAAAAATGAAAAAGGCGACCCTTTCGGGCCGCCTTCGGAAGGTTCGATTTCAATCGACTTAGAATGCGAAAGAAAGCTGGAAGGTCATGCCTTCTTTGTAGTCTTTTGCACCAACTTCGTCGTCAGTATCATCGTTGTCGCTGTCATTTGCGTAGGATGCCAAGAGCGATGCACCGCCGCCGAGATCATAGCTCACACCAGCATATGTGTCTTTGCCACCGTCATCAGCACCGACGAAGAGGTTCATGCCGTTACCCATGTCGTAGGACACGTCAACATTCCAGTCCTGACTTTCGTCTGTAGCAACTGTCACACCCAATGCGCCTTCGGCATAGGCAACTTTCACATCCCATTTGTTTTCTGCGCTAGCTGCGCCTTCTTGAACGTAAGATGCTGTTGTGGTGAGTGCGCCCATTGGGTAGCTGACTTCAATGCCGGTTGAACCGCCATTGTCGTTTTTGGCATAACCCAGTGCAACAGTTGCGCCACCCAAAGTTGTGCTCACACGAACACCGGTTGTTGCGAGTTGCGTCGCTGCTAAGTTGTCAACAGGGTCCAGCGTAGCGGTGTTTTCGTTTTGATGGGCCAGTGCATAGGAGAATGCGCCAGCAGAGCCTGTGATGCCGAGTGAAATGTAATCTTTTTCAGTACCGGAGATGTTTGTATCATCGCCCAAAGAGATGCCGATTTTTGCGCCGCCAAAGGTCATGTCAGCACGGGTCACCATTTCGTTTTTTGCGACACGGAAGTCGTCGTTATCCATGGAGCCAACCGCAGACCATGCGTTTTCAGCGCCATGTTTCGTGTCACCATAGTGGATGCCGGAATCAGCATTTGTCAAAGAGATCACAGCATCAGAGGCATTGAAACTCGCGCCTTGGTCCGCATTGGCAACGTCAAACTCAAAAGAAGCGGCGGCTGTGTAGCCGTTGTTCAGCTCTTGTGAAAATGCGATGTTCAGATCAATGTCCGAAAAAGCAGCGCCAACAGATGCGCCAGTTGCGTGATCTGTGTCGTTGTAACCAAATTTTGCTGTGCCTGAGAAGGTAACTTCTGCAGCGGCAACACCAGCGGTCATCACCAGAGCAGTAGAAGTAAGGAGAATGCTTTCATGCTAAAGTTAGCCATTGGTACTGCTTTTTAGACGAATCAGTTCCAAATAGTGTTGTTTGTCAGTATAAAGGCGCTCGAGGAGGGCCTCAGTATGTCTATTTTTTCAAATATTTTTAAAACAACCGATTTCAATTCGTCTAACAGTCTCCAAGAATTCTCCTGTTTCGCAGATTTCTTCGATCATAAATACTATGCGTTCTCCAAGGCGACCAAGCGTCGGAGCCAATTGGAGCTCTATGTGTTCGACAAACACATTAGGCCAATCTTTGGGCCAAAAACCCTGGCGGAGATTACCAGCCAGGATCTCGACCTATGGATGACGGCGCAATTGGAGGCGGGCTACAAGCCTGCGACGGTGAACAAGCATTCCAGCATGTTGAACAGAATTCTAAACATTGCCGTGCAATGGGGTTATCTCGATACAAACCCATTTAAAGCTGTCGTCATCAAGAAATTGCCAACAGGCGATTATATGCAGCGCTTCTTAACCCATACGGAGATCAAAAGTCTGCTGAGCGCTTGTAAGCGCAGCACGCATCCGTTCTTGCATTTATTTGTCAAATTGCTCTTGCTCACCGGGGCACGAAAGAGCGAACTGCGCCTGGCCAAATGGACCTGCATTGATTTGCAAAAGGGCGAGCTTTTTGTTGCCGTCAGTAAAAGTGGCCGCAGCCGTACAGTGGTTTTGAGCAAAAAAGCCCTGGCGGTTCTGGAGCAGGTGAAATTGCGGTCTGAGGCTCTGGGCCTGCCGATCACCCGGGACAGCTGGGTGTTCGCCAACCCCCGCACGGGCCAACCCTACACCAGCTTGCATATTGCGTTTTTTAAGGCTCGAGACAGCGCGGGCCTGAGCTCCGTTCGGATGCATGACTTGCGCCACACCTATGCCAGCCTTTTGATTAACAATGGCGCAAGTATTTATGAGGTTCAGCAATTGCTGGGGCATTACAATATCTCTATGACCGAACGCTATGCCCGCCTCTTTCCCAATACTTTGCAAGATCGGGTTGATATCGTCGCCGACTCGCTCGATTTTGACCGCATTTAAATGCAGGCCGCTGCGGTCATCTGTGATTATTGGAGGACCGGCGGGTTAATCGGCCCGAATGTTTCACGGTTTTCAAACTGAAAATC
>Ga0206124_10003418_pt1 | contig 11176 bp, 8 predicted proteins | sample Helgoland_Spring_3_FD_148671 | JGI IMG/M metagenome (GOLD analysis project Ga0206124, IMG submission 148671) | Pelagic subsurface seawater microbial communities from Kabeltonne, Helgoland, North Sea - Helgoland_Spring_Bloom_20160321_2 | ecosystem: Environmental > Aquatic > Marine > Epipelagic ... | reverse complement strand
CTTTGGACACGGTGGAACATCAGCAAAAGGTAAGACAATGAAAATAAGAAAGTCTAACCCAGACGCAAGAAGAAGTTTTAGGGCAAGACACAATTGTGATACCCCAGGTCCACGTCATAAGGCAAGATATTGGTCTTGTCGTAAATGGTAGGAGAGTTATGTCAAAAAAACTAACAGAATGGTTAGTTAAACCATTCATCAATGAAGTAGATTTACCAATTAAAGTTGGTGATGATGTATTGATGGGTAGGTTTAAAAACAAACGAGTAAAAGTTAAGTCTATCGACTACAACGAGAAAGGTGATTTACAAATCAACGGAAGACCTGCGTTAAAATTCAGATTAGTCAAAAACGACAAAAAGTTATTACCAACAAAAACCACAAACAAAAAATCAGCAGAACCAGATTCAGATAGAAAAGGTGTTGAAGATGAATATCCACATTACAAATTAAAAGAAGACGAAGAAGAACCAAAGTTTCATTCGGTTCATAGAACATCAACATTTGACAAAACATTTGAACGTTGGTATGCTAATTATGTTCCATTGTCTACTAAAAAAATGCAAAGTATATTGGGTAAAGAAAAAGTAAGTGTATTTCACGTTGGTAATGCAGAATATGCAAGAGATATACAACAAGTAGCAAGAATTGTTGGAAAAAAAGGAACACTATCTACATTTACATCAGTAGATAAAGGTGAGAAACTTGCAAAAGGAAAAGGTATACAATCAGGTGGTGGTATTATTTATCAAATAGAAGGAACTTTATTAGTTGCAAGCACAAGAGATATGCAATCAATGCCAGATAATACAGGTCGTAGATGGATTCCAATACAAGATTTAGCAGGTAAAACTGCCGGTAGTAAAATGTATAAAGAATTAAAATCAGCCGTTGAAAGAAATAAAATAGATAGAAGAAGTTGGGATAAAATAGAAGAAGAAGTTTGGGAGAAAGTAAAAAAAGATACTGGTTATGGTGATACTCAATATGACCACGAAGCACACAAAAAAAATGTTGAAAAAGCATTAGGGCCATACAAAAGAGATTGGATTAAAAAGTATATTGATATAGGTTATAAAATTATTGATAAATACAAAGCACAAATCAAACGAAATATATTAAGTCAAAAAGATAAACCATCAGAACACGGGTGGAATGAAATACTCGTTAATCAAATTAAAATTAAAGATGTATTTATGTTAACCAGGTCAGACTTACATAAAGACGAAGCTGAAAAAATTGCAACAGGTCAAGTTACCGTAGGTTCACCAGGAAAATTTAGAAAATGGTATAATGACCGAGGTGGAATTATTAATGAAGCAAAAAGAATTCCAAGAAAGAAAGGACAACATAGAGGTTCATCAAGTCATAGTGATTTATACACGGATGAAAATCCAAAAGGAACAATCAAAGGGTTGAAATTTGCTACCACAGATGACGCAAAGAAATCAGTAAGTAAAATTAGAAATAGTGGTAAAACCCACGCTCACAAAATACAAGCAGCAGTTGCTATGGAACAACGAGCAAAAGAAATGGGTAAGACAGCTCAAGCAGGAGTTTATCGTAGTTATATAAATTCTATGAAAAAGAAAACCAAAAAGAAAAATGAATCATTCTTTGGATTAGGAGCAGGAGATGTTCCTTCACCAAGTCGTAAGATGGTTAAGAAAATGAAAAAGAAAGGCAATACATCAGTTCCTTATGGTAGTGGATATAAAAAGATTAACGAAAGAGCAAAACAAGCAGTAGTTCGTGGAAAACTACACAAAAACATTACAGGATTTAATCTTACTTATAAAGGAAGAAAATATAAAGAGATAGATTTTGAAGCAAAAAAAATAGATAATACAACAGAACTCGTTACTTTAAGAATATTAAATCCAAAAAAATTATTTGGACAAGATTTAAAAGTTAAATTTAGAACTATTTCTCGTGGCCCATTTATGAAAACCGATACGAGTAAAAAAGTAAACGAACAAAAATCAAAGGTTAAAAAAGTAATCGCAATTTATCCAGGTCGTTTCCAACCATTCGGTCCACATCACAAAAAAGTATTCGACGCACTACAAAGTAAGTTTGGTGAAGCATACATTACAACATCAGACATAAAACAACCACCAAGACACCCTATGAATTATAATGAAAAAATTCGTCATATGGTAAAAATGGGTATTCCAAAAAATCGTATCATTAAAGAAAAAGTTCCTTATGTGGCAAATAACTTATTGAGAAAATTTAATAAAGATACCACAGCAGTAGTTTATGTATTCGGTGCAAAAGACGCCGGTAGATTAAAAGGTGGTAAAAAGAAATCAGGTGGATTGACTTACTATCAAGATTTAAAATCAAATGCCAACAATTTGAAAGGATTTGAAGAACACGGATACATTTATACAGCACCAACTGTAAAAGTTAGTGGTATATCAAGTGGAACAGAAATTAGAAATCTATTAGGTAGCCCAAAGTTTGATGATAAGAAAAGAGAAAAAATATTTAAACAAACATTTGGATACTTTGATAAAGGTGTTTACACTATGATGACAAATAAATTTAAAAAGTTATTTGAATTTATACAACAACCACAAGTAAAAAAAATTATAAAAGAAGTTAGTGGTTTTGGAACAAGTGTAAACGCAAGTGATATGTCAGACGAGGGTATGTATGATTTCTTTGGTTCATTAGATGATTACTTTAGAGTATCACCAGAACACGCAGAAATATTAGGTTGGGAACTAATTGGATTTCCAATCAATGATACCGAAGATATGGCATTTACAATTGAAACAGATGACTACGAGCAAGACCGTACCAAAACCGTAACATACGGAAAAACAATAAACCAAAACAGAAAAAATACAGATTCAGTTGATAATCCATTTCCAAAGTATAAAAGGGATATGAATAAAATAGTAAAACAATTAGGTTGGGAAGTAGTTAAATACTTTGGTGAGAAGTCAGTTGAAATTAAAGATTCACCAACACTTGACAAAAAAGATGTTGAAAAGGGCATTACACATATTAAGAAGATTCAAGAAGAATTTCAGCAAGAAGTCAACTTATTAATAGAGGGTGGAGCATACGGACATATGAATCATCCATTTGATGATAATAATTTGGCGTTTTCAGATTTGAGAAACATAATTATTAATGGATTGGCAGGAAAACTAAATCGTGAAGATAAAGTGTCTGAAAAACTTGACGGACAAAACCTAATGGTAAGTTGGGTAGACGGAAAGTTAAAAGCAGCAAGAAATAAAGGTCATCTGAAAAATGGTGGTAAAACTGCACCAACAACCGCAGGTATCGCTAATATGTTTAGTGGTAGAGGAAATATTAAAAAAGCATTCGTTGGTGCGATGAGAGATTTAGAAAAATCAATAGGTGGTTTATCTAATGCACAGAAAACAAAAGTATTTGGTAATGGAACCAAATGGATGAATTTAGAGGTTATATATCCACAAACAAGCAATATAATAGACTACGATGTAGCTGAAATAGTATTTCACGGAACTACCGAATACGACAAAACAGGTAGAGCAAAAGGATACTCAAAAGAATCAGCTCGTATGTTACAAGGTATGATACAACAAATAAATCAAAATATACAAAAAACATTTAAGATTTCAAAACCTAACTTCTTGAATATGAGTAAAGTTCAGGACTTCGGTAAAAAGAAATCTACATTTTTGAATAAATTAAATAAATTACAATCTCAGTATGGATTAAAAGATACGGATAGGTTGGGTCAATATCACGAATCTTATTGGAGAGAATATATCTTTAATGCAGGAAAGCAATTAAAAGTCAATATAAAACCAAATGAATTAGTAAATTTAACTAATCGTTGGGCATACTTCGATAAGAGTTACAAAATACCACAAATGAAAAAAGATTTTAAAGATAGACCAGAGTTTTTAAAGTGGATTTTAGATACTGATAAACTTGACCACAACAAAATGTTTAAACAAAACATTAAACCATTTGAAATATTATTCTTTCAAGTTGGAGCAGAAATATTAAAAAATATGTCAGGGTTTTTAGCAGTATCACCAAAAGCAGCAGTACAAAAAATTAGAAAAGAAATCACAACAGCATTAAAGGATTTACAAAAACCAGACAATGTAGAAAAATTATATAAATTAAGATTACAAATAGAAAAATTAGAAGCTATTGGTGGTTCAAGTGCAATAGTTCCAAGTGAAGGATTAGTATTCAAATACAAAGGGAATATCTACAAATTCACAGGGGCTTTTGCTCCGATTAACCAAATACTCGGTAGTTTAAAATTTTAAGGAGATAGGTTATGGCAGGCAGGTCAAAAGAAGCAGAAAGAGAAAACAAAGCATTAGCAGCTCTACTAAAAGGTGAAGAAGTAGAAAAAAGGTCGATAGTCGGATATACACCCGAAGCAGAAAAAAATGAAGGTGGTAAAACAAGAAAATCAGAATTGACTGATATTATGGCATCAGTAAGAATGCCTTGGTTTTGTCCTAATTGTAAAAAAGCAATGAAGAAAAGACTTGATGATAAGTTTTGGAGAATGATGGGACATTGTTTTGATTGTCAGATTGAAATTGAACACAAATTAAGAGTTAGTGGTGAGTATGAGGAATATGCAAGAAAGAAAGTTCTTGCTAATCAAATGGCACAACTAAAAGATTTAGAACAAAGTATAGATGACTTTGAAAAAACAGGCGGTAAGAAAGAATGGTATAATAATGTAGGTGTAAATACACCAATGTTAGAAGCAGACAAATGGGAAATGGGTAAAGAAAAATTTGAACAAACCATTCAAGAAGCAAGAGATTTTATTAGAGATAATAGAAAAAAAGTAGAAGAAGCACAACAACAACTAACAGGAGCAGAATAATGGGTAACATTATACAAATGATAATGAATCTATTTTTTGGCGGAAATAAAAAGAAAGAAGTCAAAGAGTTAGATAAAGCTATCAAAGTTAAAGACAATGAAGTTAAAGAACTTGAAAAAGAAGTAAAAGTTCTTGAAGCAAAGAAGAAAGTTAACAAAAAAGAAGTAGCTAAATTAAAAAGAAAAGTAACCACTACTAAAAAACAACTTGAAAAAGCATCAGAAGCAGTAAAAGAAGATAATGCTGACGACGCAGTAAAGTTTTTGAAGAAGTTTTCTAAATAATATATATTTATATATATGAGATATATTATATACATATTATTCGTAGGACTTTTGTTCGCACAAGATATCCAAGAACCTAAGACTTATTCTTTCACAGAAGAACAAGTATTGGGATTTACCAATGCAATTAAAGAATTGGAACTAAAAGATAGTTTAAATGTATCGTTAGTTGAAGATTATGAAGCTATGGTAAAGAGATTGGAAGCAACCGCAGTAATAGATTCTATGTTGATAGCAAACAAAACAACACAACTTACTTTACTAAAAGACACTAATAAACTACTTGAACAAAAAGTAAAACTTGTCCAACCTAAATGGTATGAGAATAAGTGGTTATACTTTACATTTGGAGTAGCATTGACTGCTACATCAGTTAAATTAGCAGGTCAGATAGTAGATTAATGGCAGAGCAAATAAAAGAAGTAATCAAACAAGAGTATGTGAAATGTGCACAAGACCCTGCATATTTTATGCAAAAGTATTGTATGATACAACACCCGATACGAGGAAAAATTCCCTTTGAATTATATGACTTTCAAGATAAAGTAGTCAAAGAATTCCAAGAACATCGTATGAATGTTATTCTGAAAGCTCGTCAGTTAGGTATTTCAACATTAACAGCTGGATATAGTTTGTGGATGATGACTTTCCAACAAGATAAAAACATCTTGGTAATTGCAACCAAACAAGAAGTAGCAAAAAACTTGGTAACGAAAGTTCGTGTTATGCACGCAAATCTACCGAGTTGGTTGAAACAAAGATGTGTGGAAGATAACAAATTAAATCTGAGATATCGTAATGGTTCACAGATTAAAGCAGTATCATCAGGTCCAGAAGCAGCTCGTTCAGAAGCTCTATCATTATTGATATTAGATGAGGCAGCATTCATTGATAAAATTGATGATATATGGACAGCAGCTCAATCCACTTTAACAACTGGTGGTCAATGTATTGCATTATCAACACCTAATGGTGTGGGTAATTGGTTCCATAAAACTTGGGTAGAGGCCGAAGAAGGTAGAGGATTATTCAATCCAATTAAATTGCATTGGACCGTACACCCCGACAGAGAAGAAAATTGGAGAAAAGAACAAGATACTTTACTTGGAATTGGAAGTGCAGCACAAGAGTGTGATTGTGACTTCTTAACTTCTGGTACTGGTGTGATTGACGCAACACTATTGGAAAATTTGAGAAAAAATCATTGTAAAGACCCATTAGAAAAACGAGGTATCGATAGTAATATGTGGGTTTGGGAATCAGCAAATTACAACAAAGATTATATTGTATGCGCTGATGTTGGTCGTGGAGATAGTGCAGACTATTCTGCTTTTCACATTATTGAATTGGAAAGTTTAACTCAGGTAGCAGAATACAAAGGTAGAATAAATACTAAAGATTTTGGAAATATGTTGGTTTCCGTAGCAACAGAATATAATGATGCTCTACTTATAGTAGAGAACAATAATATTGGTTGGGCAACAATACAACAAATTATAGATAGGGATTATCCTAATCTATTTTATACAAGTAAAGACTTACAATATGTTGATGTTCAACACCAAGTGACGAACAAACATTATAGTGAAGAAAGGAAAATGGTTGCTGGTTTTTCAACGACTTCTAAGACCAGACCACTAATTATTAGTAAGTTAGAAGAATTTTTTAGAGAGGAAAGTGTAGTGGTTCGTAGTAATCGTTTGATTGATGAACTACAAACTTTTGTCTACATAAATAACAGAGCAGAAGCAATGCGAGGATACAATGATGACCTTGTAATGTCTTTTGCTATTGGACTTTGGGTTCGTGATACAGCATTAAGATTACGAACACAAGGTGTGGAATTAACAAGAAAGACATTGTCTAAAATGATGGACAATGAAGGTTTATACACCAATGATGACGTTAATAAAAACGATAGTTGGGAGTGGGAAACAGGTAAAGAAAAAGAGTCCTTAGACTGGCTCTTATAAAGTGAGGTAAAAAATGGCAGATAAATCATTATTCGGAAGACTACAACGATTATTCAGTACAAATGTAATTGTAAGGAATGTCGGTGGTAAGAAATTAAAGATAGCCGATACAGACCAAGTACAAAAACAAGTAAAGTCACACTTGGTTGATAGATATTCTAAACTACATACTAACTTAGATTTAGTCGGAACAGGTTATTCTACCGTTCATCAAGTGATGGCGGCAAGGTTAGCATTATTTAAAGATTATGAATCAATGGATTCCGACCCAATCATATCAAGTGCATTGGACATATATTCAGACGAATCAACTATGAAAGGTGAATACGGACAAGTCATAGATATCAAAACTGACAATGAAAACATTAAAGAAATTTTAAACAATTTATTTTATGACATTATGAACATTGAGTTCAATTTATGGCCTTGGGTTCGTAATATGGTTAAGTACGGAGACTTCTTTTTACACTTAGACATTAGTGAAAAATACGGGATTACAAATGTAGTTCCATTGTCACCTTATGAAGTCATAAGAGCAGAGGGAGAAGACCCAGAAAATCCTTACTATACTAAGTTTTATTTAGAAAGTATTGAAGGAGCACATCCTTACTTTGGTCAAAAGTCAAATAAAGGAAAAATAGAATTTGAAAACTTCCAAATAGCACACTTCAGATTAGCAAACGATAGTAATTTCTTACCTTACGGAAAATCTATGGTGGAGTCTACAAGAAAGATTTGGAAACAATTAACTTTAATGGAAGACGCTATGTTGATTCACAGAATTATGAGAGCACCTTCTAAACGAGTATTCAAAATTGATATCGGAAATATACCACCAGCAGAAGTTGACAATTATATGCAAAGAATCATCAACAAGATGAAGAAAACACCTATTATGGATGAGTCAACGGGTGAGTATAATTTGAAATATAATATGCAAAACTTAACAGAAGACTTCTTTATGCCAGTTCGTGGTGGAGATAGTGGAACTGAAATAAGTGAGTTGAGTGGTATTGATTATGATTCAACCGAAGACATTGAATATTTGAAAAACAAATTATTAGCATCACTAAGAGTACCAAAAGCATTCTTAGGGTTTGATGAAAATGTCGGTGGTAAAGCAACATTAGCAGCAGAAGATGTAAGATTTGCCAGAACCATAGAAAGAATACAAAGAATTATCGTATCCGAGTTAACAAAAATCGCAGTTGTTCACTTGTATTCACAAGGATATACGGACGCAGACTTAGTAAACTTTGAATTGGAGTTAGCAAGTCCTTCAACAATGTATGAACAAGAGAAGATTGAATTGTTTGGACAGAAGGTAAGTTTAGCTCGTGATATGATACAAGATAAAATTTTACCTTATGAGTGGGTATATGATAACATATTTAATTTCTCAGATAAACAAAAAGTAGAAATTGAAAATCAAATCATTGAAGACCAAAAACAGAAATTCAGACACTCACAGATTGAAATGGAAGGTAATGACCCAATGTCTTCAGGAGAGTCAATTGGAACACCAAGTGATATGGCAGCCGTTGGTATCGGTGCAGATGATACTGCAACACCACCCGATACAGCAGCAGGTTCTATATTTGACCCATTTGATAGTGGAGAAGATGAAAGACCAGAAGATGAACAAGGTGGTAGACCACAGGAAATGAACAAACCATTCAAAGATAGTGGAGCAAGAGGTCGTGACCCATTAGGGAAGCAAACGAAGAATCGTAGACCACTTGCATTAGCACACTTTGATGCTTTGAAAAACACAATGGGTAAAAAGTCAAAAGATATAATTAATGAAACTAAAAAAGTAGATGAATTAGAAAAAGAGTATAATGAATATAAAGAAGAAAAAGGTAAGGAATAATAACCGATTTCTTGAAAGTTTTATATTTATTATTGATAAAAAGTAAAAAATAGTTGGAGCTCAAATGTCTTTAAATGTTAAACATAACAAGATAAAGAACACTGCTATTCTTTATGAATTGTTGTCTCGTCAAATAACGGCTGACGTGATTAATGATTCAAATAGTCCTAAATCGGTAAAGATTTTTAAAGAATTCTTTAATAAGAACACCGAATTAGGTAAAGAATACGCACTTTATCAAGTATTATTAGAAAAGAAGTACAAAAATGATTCGCATGCCGCAACATTAGTTGAAGCAGTGATTAAAAGTCGTAGAAAATTGTCTAATCGTAGATTAAATAACGAAAAGTACAATTTAATTAAAACAATTAAAGAGAATTATGATATAAAAGAGTTCTTTAATACGAGAATACCTAATTTTAAAATTATGGCTTCAATATATAAAGTGTTCGGTACAGAAACCGGCAAAGAAGATTTTGGACCAGTTCAAAAAACCAATTCAGTAATAACTATAACTGAGCATATTGTCAGTAGTGGTAAAAAAGTATATAAATCTAATAAGATTACTGAAACCTATAAAGAACAAGATAAAGATTTAAGATTATTGAGTTATCAGTTATTAGTTGATAAGTTTAATTCTAAGTATAAATCTTTAAATGAAAGTCAAAAGAACTTATTGAAAGAATATATCAATAATGTATCCAATACAAATTCATTAAAAGAATTTATCGATAATGAAGTAGTAAAAATCAAAAAAGCTCTAACAAACTTACTACCAAAAGTCAATGATAAAATTACAAAGATTAAATTATCAGAAGCGATTGACTACACAGACACCGCTACAAAAGGAAAAATCGTGAAAGACAAACACGTGGTTGCATTGATGAGATATTACGAACTAATTAAGGAAATCAAAAATGTCCAGACGCGTCAAAGTAAGTAAATTAAAAGAAGCTATTCGTCATCTTGTTTTACGAGAATTAAACGAACAAGATAACAAACCAGAACATTTCGGTGGTGGTGAAAACATTGATATCTTAGGATTTCAAACCAAACATTTTGATATCTGCAAGTCCGCAGTTATTCTTTACAATAAATTAATGGAAAAAGAACTCAATGATGAAGCAAAAGAATTAGTCATTAGTTCAGCAAAAGAGTTGGACCACATCTTTGAAATGGAAAAACAAGTCGTTAATGGTGAAGAAGTAGACCACGACCCAGTTGAACACGGAATTGAATTAACAAATATTATATCGTTTCAATTAGGTAGAGTTGCAGAAATGATTGGTGAGGATTTTGAAAGAGATACAAACTTTATCAAAATGCACGTTATGGAAATCGTCAAAAGACACAAAAGAGAAGTAGACGAAGTATCAACAACAGGAACAGCTGGAACTTATCCAGGTGGACCAGGTCATTACTTCACACCAATGGCATTTAGTGGTGGTAGAAAAAAAGATAAAAAGAAAAGAAAAAAAATAGCGACTGCCGGTGGATACAAACCAGTAAATGAAGTTACTAAACAAGAAGTTAGTGCATTACAAAAACTTCATAAAAATTTAGAGAAACTTCAAAAAGATTATTTCAAGATTGCTAAAATGGGCGATAAAACACTTGTAGATAGAGAATACAACGAGTATTATGAAACTATCCTAACATCTAAAAAAGAAATAGGAAAACTTGCACAATTTTTAAAAACAAAACAAATGTTAGGTGAGGGTCGTTATCACGAATATAGAAACGACGAATCCCTAACACCAAAACAAAAAATTGGTCGTTCAATGAGAGAAATCAGAGACGCATTAAACGAATTAGACAGAACCGTAAAGATGAATCTTAAATTAAAAACAGAATTAAAAATAAAGTCAGAAGACTATTGGAAAAATACACATAAAGCCCTAACTAAGATTTCAGAAAGATTAGTCAAGATGGCAAACAAAGTAGGAAATTTAAAATAATGAAACAAGTTATCGTAGATTATATACCATTTGAAATAACACCGACTCAGATAAATGAGGCGATGAAAGAAAACAACGGAAAGTTAGTTGTTAAAGGTGTATTACAAAGAGCAGAAGCAAAAAACCAAAACGGAAGAGTATATCCGAGAGAAATTTTGATGAGAGAGTCAAAAAAGTATGATGAGAATTTTGTAAAACAAAAAAGAGCATTAGGTGAA
>Ga0206124_10003414_pt1 | contig 11180 bp, 12 predicted proteins | sample Helgoland_Spring_3_FD_148671 | JGI IMG/M metagenome (GOLD analysis project Ga0206124, IMG submission 148671) | Pelagic subsurface seawater microbial communities from Kabeltonne, Helgoland, North Sea - Helgoland_Spring_Bloom_20160321_2 | ecosystem: Environmental > Aquatic > Marine > Epipelagic ... | reverse complement strand
TAGCTTCAGTGGCTTCTGGAGTTAGTGAGGTTGTGTCATATGTACGTGTAAAAAGATCCATTGATGCTCGATTGGAGGCTACCAAAGGAAAGAAAGTGGTATCTAATCAAGAGCAGGTTGATCAAGATCCTGTAACGGAAAGCGAGGTTTCTGTAGATGAGATTTTTGATACAGAGGACTTCTAAGTAAAATATGAAAGTTGCAGTTCAAATCGACCCACTAGATAAAATTAACTTTGAATCTGATTCTACAATAAGTCTTATAAGGGAGTCTCTAAAAAGAGGGTTTGAAACCTGGTATTACCACCCTTCTGAGATATCTCTTGATAATCATAAAGTCGCTGCTCGATGCACTAAGATTACTTCTTTGGCAGGAGGGTATGTCAATACAAGTGATATCAAGACAAGGGGGCTAGAGGAGTTTAATGTCATTCTAATGCGCCAAGATCCGCCAGTAGATATGAGATATCTTACATCAACATATATTCTTGAGAAGATTTCAGAAGATGTTGTTATTCTGAACAATCCTAGATCGGTGCGAGATTGTTCTGAGAAACTCTTTCCTTTAAGTTACTTCTCTGAATTAATGCCTCCGACGCTTGTCGCCGAAGACCTAAAAAAGGCGGAGGAGTTTCTAAAGGTGAATCATGAAATCGTAATCAAGCCTTTATATGGATGTGCTGGGCAAGATATTTTTAAGGAGACAAAAGAAGACTTAGAGAAATTTCATAAAGATTTTCAATCTATTTTATCAAAGCATCAATCTCCTGTTATGCTTCAAAGGTTTCTTCCGGAAGTGAAAGAAGGTGATAAAAGGATAATCTTGGTGGAGGGGGAGATTGCGGGTGCAATAAATCGCATTCCTCAAGGTATGTCCATAAAGGCTAATATGGCTGCGGGAGGAGAGGCAGAAAAAACAGAAATCACGGATAGGGATCGTGAGATATGCAATATTGTAGGACCTGAATTGAAATCTAGAGGTATTATATTTGCTGGTTTAGATGTGATAGGAAATTACCTTACTGAGATTAACGTTACATCTCCAACTGGTATAGAGCCTATGAATAATTTGTACTCATTAGAGAAAAAGAGCAGAATAGAATCACAAATATGGGATGCGCTAGAAAATAGGGTGTCTAATATAAAAAAATGATAAAGCGTAATTGAAAATTTTTTGCTATTTGTATATAAATGAATATGTCAGTAATTTTTTTGTAAATGCCTAAAAATAATAAATCTTCAACAAAGAAGACCGTAACTAGAAGAGATTTTTTGGTGTTAAGTGCTACAGCTATGGCTGGTGTAGGTGCAGCAGCATGTGCTTGGCCTTTTGTTGATTCAATGAATCCAGCATCAGATGTTTTGGCGTTAGCTTCTATTGAAGTGGACCTGTCTCCTATAGTGAAAGGTCAAACTCTAAAAGTTCTTTGGAGAGGTAAACCTGTATTTATACGTCACAGAACAGAAAAAGATATAGAAGAGGCAGAGAAGTCAAACTGGAGAGATTTGCGTGATCCAGAGCCAGACTCCGCAAGAGTAAAGCCTGGTCATAAAGAATGGCTTGTGATGATTGGGGTATGTACGCATTTAGGATGTATTCCTATCGGACATAGTGGAGATTACGATGGTTGGTTCTGCCCATGCCATGGATCTCATTACGATACTTCAGGTAGAATTATGAAAGGACCGGCTCCTCTCAATCTTATAATACCTGAATATAAATTTATTACTGATACAAAAATAAAAGTAGGTTAGTGATGGCCAAAGGAGAGAATAAGAAAAAAGAAACAATAGTAGATTGGATAGAATATCGTCTGCCAATATTTTCTTTTTTAAGACATTTGGGAGAATATAGAACTCCTAAAAATCTGAATTATATGTGGAATTTTGGATCTATTGCAGGGATTGCTTTAGTGATACAAATTGTTACAGGTATTGTGCTAGCTATGCATTATTCTCCGAATGATGCTACTGCATTTAGTAGTGTGGAATATATTATGCGTAATGTGAATTACGGTTGGTTACTTAGATATATTCACGCGGTGGGTGCTTCTATGTTTTTTGTTGCTGTTTATATTCACATTGCTAGAGGTATGTATTATGGCTCTTATAAAAGCCCAAGGGAGTTAGTTTGGTTTTTTGGATTATTTATATTTATATTAATGATGGCTACTGCATTCATGGGGTATGTGCTTCCGTGGGGTCAGATGAGTTTCTGGGGTGCAACTGTTATTACAAATTTATTTTCCGCAATACCATTGGTTGGAGAGAGTGTAGTAAGGTGGCTTTGGGGAGGATTTTCTGTAGGTGATGCTACGTTGAATAGATTCTTCGCTTTGCATTACTTATTACCGTTTGTGATTGTTGGTGTTGTAATTATTCATATTATGGCTCTACATGTTCATGGTTCTAATAACCCAAAGGGTGTGGAGGTTCAATCTAAAAACGATACAGTTCCATTCCATCCGTATTACACAGTAAAAGATTTTGTGGGTTTTGGAGTGTATTTCTTGGTATTCGCATATTTTGTATTCTACCAACCTAACTATTTAGGGCATCCTGATAACTATATAGAGTCCAACCCAATGGTTACACCGGAGCATATTGTGCCGGAATGGTACTTCCTGCCTTTCTATGCGATATTACGTGCCATACCTAGTAAGCTTGGTGGGGTTGTGATGATGTTTAGTGGGATTTTGGTATTATTTGCTTTGCCATGGTTAGACCATTCTAAGGTAAAAAGTGCATCATATAGACCTCTATTTAGGGTTATGTTTTGGGTGTTTATTTTTGATGTTATAGCTCTAGGTTATTTGGGAGGGCAGCCACCAGAAGGGATATATGTATTTTTAGGCAGGCTTGCGACGGCTTATTATTTTACACATTTTATGTTTATACTACCTTTTGTGAGCAGATATGAAAAGCCACTACCTTTGCCAAAATCAATTAGTAGTAAGGAATAGTTATGTCATTGAAAAAAGCTATAGCTTTTATTGTTTTTACTGCTTTTATATCATCAGCTTCTGCGTCAAATGTAGAGAAGCCTAAAGAAACAGAGTGGCCTTTTGATGGAATATTTGGGTATTTCGATAAACAGGCTATACAAAGAGGTTTCAAGGTATTTAAAGAAGTGTGTAGTGCCTGTCATTCCATTAAATATTTAGAATATGGAAACTTAACCAAGGTTGGTTTTTCTGAGGCAGAAGTGAAAACAATTGCTGCAGAATATAATGTACAAGATGGCCCAAATGATCAAGGAGATATGTTTGAGAGGCCAGCAAGGCTCACTGATTATTTTCATACTCCTTTCGCTAATGAGCAAGCAGCTAGAGCTGCAAATAATGGTGCGCACCCTCCAGACTTATCTCTTATAGTTAAAGCTAGAGAAGATGGTGCAAACTATATACACTCACTTTTAACAGGTTATCAAGACCCACCAGAAGGTGTTGAGGTTCCGGATGGAATGCATTATAACCCATATTTTCCTAACCATAATATTGCAATGACCCCGCCTTTAACAGCTGGCGCAGTTGAATATACTGATGGTACAGAAGATAGCATTGACCAGATGTCTAAAGATGTAGTTATGTTTTTGCAATGGGTAGCAGAGCCTAAGATGGAAGAGAGAAAGATACTTGGAATCAAAGTAATGCTATATTTATTTATATTCACAATAGTATTCTATCTTGCTAAGAAGAAAATTTGGTCAGATGTAAAATAATATGTTTGGTATTTCCTTTGCAGAACTTTTTATCATTCTTTTAATCGCAGCTATTTTTGTGAGACCTAAAGATATTCCACATATTGCAAAAGGTCTTAGAAAGGCACATAAGCATTTTATGGAATTAAAAAAGGAAGTGATGTCGTACTATACTCAATTTCATGATGAATTAGAGGAGATTGAGTCAGAGACAAAATATATTATCGACCAAAATGGTAAGTCTCAAATAGCTTATGATGTCTCTGATCTCAAAGATTTACGTCCTAAAAAAAGATCTAAAAAGAAGAAAGAACTAACAGAATATTCTTAATATAGAAGTTTTGGAGTTGAGTTTAAAATGAACTAGATTATTTCAAGTTCATTCCCCTCGAGGATTCCTATTAGGGGAGCACAAGATGATGGAACATCAATAGATCCTTCGTAATCTCCAGGGCCATTTCCATATAATTTCCTCAAACCATTGAGATCTGTCTTGTGAAATTTATGTGCAACACATTCTGACATCCCTATGTTGTTGGCTATAGAAACTTGCTCTTGTGTGGATAACACGCAAATTGCACGAGGTACGGCTATTGATACGCCATCTTTTAATTCAAAACCATTGTGAAACACTCTGTCATTAGATGATATAATGGTGTTTATTCCTTTAGATTTTATAGTGTCATCAAAGAAGCTAATGAGCTCACAGACCTCTTTTTGTTCGTTATATTTTGTTTTAACCTTGCTCTTGCAGAGTCTTAGGTTATCTTGAAAGTTTTGTGGTGCCAGTACTGACATATCGTCAACACTTGTAATTTCAGTATCATATAGTCCTAAAGATTGAGCTAAAATCAACAAGATAGTATTTTTCACATCCTCTGACGGAAAAAATGTGAGATGGTTTGAATCGAAGAAGGCTACTTGATTTGTAGTATAGCTTTTTTGTGTATCTTCAACATATGCAACCTTTGTTTGGTCCATACCTTTTGCACACATAGCTACTAGATGGTCACTATAATCTTTGTTGTTAAATGTGAATTTTATATTTACAAATTTTTCAATATATTTCAAATTTTCCTTAATAAAAGTTATGATATTTTTTGATAAAGTCTTCTCTATGCCTACATTAGTAAAAAATTTAATGATTTCTATTTTGTTCTCTCTACTAAGTTTGAGGTTTTTATCTTTGTGTTTTGTGGCATTATACTCTTTGCCGCTCTTAGTTTGATATTGTTTCCCATTAATGTCGCTAAATTTCCCAGTGATATTACCTCCATTGAATTTACTTAGCCTATTAAAATTTTGATCTAGATAGCTTTTTTTCATACCTTTTATCTGTATAGATCTGCAATCTTCTATTTCAAATGAAATTCTTGCTGTATAAGTTGAGCCTTGAGAAACCGCAGGAAGGATAGCTTCTGCATGTGGAGAATGTTTTGGAGTGAATCCCGTAACATAAGACATTATACCCATAGTTATAATCTGTAAATTGCTATTTTGTAGTACCCTTGTAGGGTAATTGTTAATGTTTGTTAAGAGTAGGGCAGAGCAGAGGAGAGAGCTTCTGCGCTTTGATAGTTTAGGCGATTAGGATAATGGTATTTATGGGGGTATGAGAAGATATTTTATATCCAATCGGTGAAGCATTAAAAATACTTAGGAAACCTTCGGCATATTTTTCTTACTAAGTCATACTCTCCAAAAGACTCAAGGCAAGAAGATATGGATAATATCATTAGAATTATCCATATCTCAAAGTCTAGAAATGGACTTAGAAGTGAGCAATCTATAGCATGTTCTTAGTTCCTATGGGTAGTTTTTACTTTTGGTCAGGGATGGTAAAAACGTACATGGATTAATGCTAGAGATGATCTCTAGTGAGACTAAATCTTGATAATTATTATGATTCTTTCAATAGCTCCATAGATACTATTTTATCTGGATTATCTACAGATCCATTATTAGCACTATCACCTTTTTTAATCTGATCAACATGCTCCATTCCTGAGATAACTTTACCAAAGACAGTATATTGATTGTCTAGAAAGGTTGAGTCATCTAAGACAATAAAAAATTGGCTGTCTGCGCTATTCGGGTTCTGAGCTCTTGCCATAGAAACAACTCCACGAATATGAGGTTCGCTTGAGAATTCTGCGTCTAGGTTTTTTCCAGATCCGCCTGTTCCATTTCCGCGTGGGTCACCAGTTTGAGCCATAAATCCATCGATTACACGGTGAAAATTAAGGCCGTTATAGAATCCTTCTTTTGTAAGCTCTTTTATTCTGCTTACGTGGTTAGGTGCAAGTTCAGGAAGTAGTTGGATTGTTACATCCCCTGTTTTAAGGCGTAATAAGATTTTAGTACAATCTGCAAAGCTATTTGTTGAAGTCATAATGATAAATACCCAAATTATTGATAATAGTTTTAAAATGAAAATGCATAATGATTTGGGTATTTTATAATATATTTTTTGTAAATTTGCTACCTAAAAATCATCTCCAGTAACATAACCTATCAATTTTGCTTCAGAAGCAGGAACGTCAATTGCGCCTTCGTAATTCTCTGGGCCATTTCCGTATAAAATTCTAAGTCCGTTCATATCCAAGGTAGAGAATTCTGTCAAAAATTCTGAGTTCACGCAGTGTTGTACAGCATCTTTATGATAAGAGGAGTCTTGTGATTTTTGACAAGTTATTTCAAGAGATTCATTCTTTATACTCCCATTGATGAGCTCACCTACTTTAGTAAAAATACGATCATTTACAGTAATTAATTTTATTCCTGCGGAGGAGGCAGAAGTATTATTATTAAGAAAAGATACTGCTTCTTTTATATCCTTGCTTTCTTTGCGTTTTTCTTGAACATGTGATACGCATAATTGTATGATCTCGTGCTGTCCGGGGCTCTGCAATACAGATTTGTCTTGTAGGTTACTTGGAGGCAAAGATATTCCTAGGGTCGTCAAAAAAGAATAAAGCAGGCTATTTTTTGAATCACTTGCTGAAAATTTTTCTACAATATTGGTGTCAACCCAAGATACCATGTTGTTATTATCTGGTGCTAGAGAGATCTTGGTATAAGATGACATGCCATGATTAATGATTTGAGTGTTGCTGCAGATAGAGATAAAATGGTCGTATGAACTATCATTTACGAATTTTATGTTTACAAATTTTTCAACTTTTTTCATGGTTTCCAAGATGAACACCTGAGTTTTGTGTGTCAATTCCGATGCTTCTGTTTCCAAGTAGCTTGTTATATTGTTTATGGAAGCTTTTTTGCAAAAGTCTAATAAATCCAGACCTCTGTTTTAGGCAACAAACTCTTGATTGCTTGTGTTCTTAGATATCATATCCTTAAATTTTTTTTGATCTTGTACGTTGAGTGAGTCAATAGAAATAGACTTGCAATCTGAGGGATCGAAAGATACCTTCGCTTTATAGACCTCACGTTCAGAGAGCTTAGGTAATCTATTGTTCCTATACCCGGAGCTCTTTGGTGCAAATGAATAGGTTACTGAAATTAAATCGGTTGCAATGCTATATAATTTGTCAAAATAACCCATAGAAATACTAATAAAAATTAACTTTATACTTAAGAGTAATAACAAATATTACTAGTTTTGTCAAGAGATAGAGGCACCTAAGCCCTTACAAGCTTTAGCATATGCATATTATTTTCTATGCGTTTCCTGATATGAGAGGTATGGCATCTTCTATGTGCATATCAATGAGACAAGCCTTAACTGGGGGTATAATCTTTATTTCTTCATTATTCTTTGACGGCTCAATGATGCCGGTAGCTTTAACTACATTGGTGCTTGCTATTTTGGGTGTTGGCGCCTATGCAATGCTTAATAAAATCAACGTATAGATTAAGATTTAACTAGCCTTAGCATATGATGCTTTAGATATCGCCCAGTAATACTTTCTTTAGATTGTATGATATCGTGAGGCGTTCCTTTTGCAACGATTTTACCACCTTTATTACCACCTCCAGGTCCTACATCTATCACATGGTCCGATGTTTTGATTACATCCATATTATGCTCAATAACCATTACGGTGTTACCCATATCAACTAGCTTATGCAGAACTTTTAGTAGTTTGCTAATATCATGAATATGAAGACCTGTTGTGGGTTCATCAAGTATGTAGATGGTTTTTCCAGTTGATCTTTTAGATAGCTCTTTTGCCAATTTAATTCTTTGTGCTTCACCACCAGAAAGAGTAGTAGCAGATTGTCCGATTTTTATATATCCAAGACCAACATCTTGCAATGCTTCTAATTTCTCTCTAATTGATGGAATTTTTACAAAGAAATCTTTTGCGTCATCAACAGTCATCCCTAAAACGTCTGCTATGGATTTATCTTTGTACTGAACATCTAATGTTTCTCTGTTATATCTTTTTCCATCACATTCTTCACAAGGAACATACACGTCAGGTAAGAAATGCATCTCGATTTTGATCAAGCCATCACCTTTACAATTCTCACATCTACCACCTTTTACATTGAAGGAGAATCTTGAAGCAGTATATCCACGAGCTTTGGATGTAGGTAATCCTGTAAACCAGTCTCTTATATAGTTGAATGCCCCTGTATATGTGGCTGGGTTCGATCTTGGTGTTCTGCCGATGGGGGATTGGTTAATATCAATGATCTTGTCTAGATATTCTACTCCTGTAATAGACTCGTAATTAGTAGCCACCTGAGAGCTTTGCTTTAATTTATATGCTATGGCTTTGTACAAAGTTTGTATGATCAAACTGGATTTTCCACTTCCAGAAACACCTGTAATACAAGTGAAAGTACCTAGTGGCACTGTAATGGAAACATCTTGTAGGTTGTTTCGGGTTGCATTTTTTAATACAATTTTTTTATCTTCATGACCTTGTCTGGGGGTTGCGCGAACCTCGATGAATTTAGTTCCTTTCAGATATTGCCCGGTTATACTATCTTTGTTGTCAATGATATCTTGAGGAGTACCTTGACCTATTATTTCACCTCCGTGAATCCCTGCTCCAGGTCCAACATCTATCACGTGGTCTGCAGATAAGATTGTGTCTTCGTCATGCTCTACAACGATTACGCTATTTCCTATATTCGTCAGGTTACGTAGGGTTTTGATTAATTTCTCATTATCGCATTGGTGTAAGCCAATTGAAGGTTCATCTAGCACATATAGAACCCCAGTTAACCCTGATCCTATTTGTGATGCCAGCCTTATTCTCTGAGATTCACCGCCAGATAAGGTTCCAGAATTCCTTGATAAGGTTAAATAGTCTAGTCCAACATTTAGTAGGAATTGTAGCCTCTCTGTGATTTCTTTTAAAATTTTGTCTGCGATGCTATTATGAGTTTTATTCAGATGATTAGGTAGATCTTTAAACCATTCTAAAGAATCACTGATAGTTAAACTACAAACTTTACCTATATGAAACTTGTGGATTTTTACACATAAAGATTCAGTGCGTAGCCTATACCCATCACATGCAGGGCATGGTCTTAGGGATTGAAATTTGGATAATTTGTCAAGTATTGCTTTATCTAGAAGTGGGTCTGAAAGTTTTTCCTCAAGATAAGGTATTATCCCTTCAAATTCTTTTTTAGTTTTTCTGGAATAAATACCTTCTGTATATGAAACTTCTATTTCTTCTCCGTTACTACCGTATAGGACAATATCCTGTATTTTTTTAGGGAGGTTCTCAAAGGGCCAATCCATGTTAAATTTATAATGATCACTCAAGGATCTTAGCATGTTAAGTTGGTTTCTGGATTTTGCAATTTCCCATGCAGAGACAGCTCCATCGTTAATGGATAATTGTGGGTTTGGTATAACTAACTGAAGGTCTAAGTATTTTTCAAAGCCTAAACCTTCGCAGGTTTTACATGCACCAAAAGGGCTGTTAAAGGAAAAGCTTCTTGGTTCAATTTCTTCGATTTGGAATCCGGATTCAGGGCACGCAAATTTTTCTGAAAAGACAAACTCATTTTTTGTATTGTTATCTTCGTCTAAAGTTTCAATTTTTATGATGCCATTCCCGTATTTTAGCGCAGTTTCAACGCTTTCAGCAAGGCTATTGCCTATCTCTGGGTTTAGTATTAATCTATCTACGATCAGCTCAATGGTGTTTTTTTTGTTTTTGTCTATATCAGGAAGATCATCCAATTCATGAATGAGCCCATTGAATTTTATTCTTTGAAAGCCTTGTCTTCTGAGGTTGATTAGCTCCTTATAATGCTCTCCTTTTTCTCCTCGTACTATTGGCGCTACTACATAGAATTTAGTTCCGTCCCCTAGATTTCTGATTTTATCAGTAATTTGTGATGCAGATTGGCTGCGAATCGGTTTTCCTGTGGCTGGTGAATAAGGCACTCCAACTCTTGCAAATAATAACCTTAGATAGTCGTATATTTCAGTCACTGTTCCAACTGTTGATCTTGGGTTTTTTGAGGTGCTTTTCTGATCTATGGCAATAGAAGGAGAAAGTCCTTTTATAGATTCAACATTGGGTTTGTTTTGCAACTGTAAGAATTGACGGGCATATGCAGATAAACTTTCTACATATCTTCTTTGGCCTTCTGCATATAAAGTATCAAAGGCTAGAGAAGATTTACCAGAGCCACTTAATCCAGTTATTACAACGAATTTATTCTTTGGAATGGAGATATCTACATTTTTTAAGTTATGCTCCTTAGCTCCGCGTATCTCAATCTTGTCTGGCATTTAAACTATTATATTTTTAAGTTTGAAAAAGAAATTTTTTGTAATATTATAGGACTTAATTGCTTTATGCAAATTTAATCATCCTTTAATTAAGAGCAAAACATGGCTGGTAATTTAAACAAAGTGTTGCTAATCGGGAATGTAGGTAAAGATCCTGAAATTAGAAGCACCCAAGACGGTAGAGAAATAGCAAATATAGTGCTTGCAACATCCGAGACTTGGAAAGACAAAGCAACTGGCGAAAAGAAAGAGAAGACTGAGTGGCATAGAGTGGTTGTATTCTCTGAAGGCTTAGTTGGTATAGTAAAGAACTATATCAAGAAAGGCTCTAGGTTATACGTAGAAGGTACAATGAAAACTCGTAAATGGACAGATTCCTCTGGCCAGGAGAAATATACCACGGAAGTGGTATTGCAGGGTTATAATTCAACTCTTACTATCTTAGATACTAGAAGTATGGAAGGATCTGCAGAGAGAAGTGAATCTCCATCTAAAGGAGGAGCGCCTTCTCTTATGGAAGATCTAGATGATGAGATTCCATTCTAGAAACTAGTTATCCTTTTTTGTAGAAGCTCATTCGGGCAATGTGATTGTTGCGAGCATTCCTCCTAAGATTGGGCTTCTACTTATTTTTAGACTTCCTTGGTGGTTTTCTATAATTTCTTGTGAGATAGACATTCCTAGTCCTACTCCTCCACCAGCATCCTGATTACGAGACTCATCTATTCTATAGAAAGGTTGTAGTATTTTC
>Ga0206124_10003408_pt1 | contig 11194 bp, 9 predicted proteins | sample Helgoland_Spring_3_FD_148671 | JGI IMG/M metagenome (GOLD analysis project Ga0206124, IMG submission 148671) | Pelagic subsurface seawater microbial communities from Kabeltonne, Helgoland, North Sea - Helgoland_Spring_Bloom_20160321_2 | ecosystem: Environmental > Aquatic > Marine > Epipelagic ... | reverse complement strand
GGGGAGATCACTAAAGTACCGGTAAAGTCCACAGTATTATCGGGCCTTGTACCCGAAAAATCTTCAGGTACCTGATCCCCGTCAGTATCGATAAGCGCATTGACTAGCTCCGCATCAATAACTGCAAATCCTCCACTAACACGCAAGTTCTCTGTCGGTGCCCAAATAAAGTCGCCCTCAACACCAGTGATTTCAACGCCAGCCGCATTTTCAGCAATTTGGGTAAATTCACCCGATGGTGTATTTTTGAACAGGAACATCTGCAGATCGTCATACTCTGAGTAGAATGCAGCGATATTCAAACGCAAACTATCTCCAAAGTCTCCTTTGAAACCCAGTTCGATATTATCCACTGTCTCTTCATCAAATGACTCCAGCGCTGCCAAGGGGCTTCTTGGCTCAGGCTGGAAACCGCCAGTTTTGTAGCCCTGACTAAAGAGTGCGTAAACCAACTTATCATCGTCAATAGAATAGGACAGCGATAACTTACCGCTAACATTTTCCCATGAGTTACTGGTCACAACTGGAGTTTGGAAACCTACAGGAGCGCCGGAAGTACCACAGTAAAATTTATCAGCCCCTGGGGCAAACGCGCAAGGAGCGGCAGTACCGTCAGTTAGCCCCTCCAAAATACCACCCCAGCCATAGCCGTAGTGAGCAATGGTGTAATCCTTTTCGTCCTTACTGTAGCGAAGACCGGCACTGACAACTAGCTGATCCGACATATCATAGGTAATCTCAGTAAATAACCCCATCGAATCAGTTTCGCTATAACCATCTTTGATATCTCTGGTTTCCGGTCTAAACCAACCACCATTGGGGTCAGGTATTCCCGTCGCAGTGCCACCGCCACCACCCGGAGGCCCCTTGGCAGCATTTTCTGTGTAGAAAATATTTTGATCAAGACGAGAGTGCTCATCCGACATAAAGTACGCACCCGCTACCCAACGAAACGCATCATCGCTGCCATGATTATCAATACGCAATTCTTGGCTAAACATTTCTGCATCATTCACTGTATTTTGGAACATGGAGTTATTGGGGCCTCCATGAGCATCGATCATATATTCACTCTCCCCTTCAAGATAGCCAGTTACCGAGGTAACGGCGACACCATCAGACAACTCCCAGGTTATCTCTGCAGTTAAGTTGGTCAGCTCCCGATCCATATAGAATTCAGAGAAAGACCGATCAGATATGGTAGTCTCCCAAGGATCACAAGAATCGGTAAACGTACCAACATCCACCCATCCTGGCTGTGGCGCACCTACAACACTGCTAGCACCTTTGTCCTGAAAAGGAATCGAACAATCTCTGCCTTTACGAATAGCCGGTGTGTCATCATTATCTTCGTTAAATTCAGCCTTGAGGTAGACCTGCACCGTATCGCTTGGATTCATCAACAGAGAACCACGGATAGAAATATTCTCCTCGCCTCCTAAATCACCGCCAGTGCGCGTGTCTGTGGTGTAACCATCAAGGTTATCAACATTAATCGCCAAGCGACCAGCAGTGGTATCAGATATAGCGCCGGTAACAAAAGCCTCCACGCCGAATAGGCCATGACTGCCCATATCCATGGTCAGTCCGCCGCCAAACTCGTCACTGGGTTTTGCAGTGACCAAATGTACCAGCCCTGATGAAGCGTTGCGGCCGAAGGCCGTGCCCTGAGGTCCACGCAAGACCTCGACGCGCTCCATATCAAAAAATGCAGGATTTTTCATAAAGTCTTTCGAAACAACCACATTATCGATAATGGTTGATACCGAGGAGTCGCCAGAAGCACCCTCAGTTTGCGAAGATACACCACGCATGCCATATTCAGCTTGCATCTTATTGAATTGGGTAAAAGATGCGCCAGGGGAATTGAGTAGCACCTCACTTACCGTGTCGATACCTTGTTCCTGAAGAAAATCTCCGGTCATCGCATTGACGGCCACTGGTGCATCCTGCAAGTTTTCTTCATAGCGACGAGATGTAACCACCACTTCCTCTAACATCGCACCAGTTGACTGAGCCATCACCTGAGGGATTGCTCCCAATGCAGCAGATGCACTCGCCGTTAATAATAAAAAGTTCTTAAGCCTCGTATCCATTATGTTTCTCCCAACTATGATTTATTTTTTATGAAGCTGTTTCTTTCAGTTTTACATGCAATTTTCTAAGCTTGCGGAATTATCATACGCATACGTGTGCATAAAGGCAAACGTGTGCAGTGTTTACCATACTACTTCGAAGGACTCTTTTATCATCAAGTTTTATATAAATGTGATTCTTTTTTAAGGAATAAGCTCCGCCAATCTAGGCGGCTGGGGACATACTTACAGACACACATGTAAAGAGGCAAAGACATAACTGTGAGGCTTAGTACTCCCTATCCCCGGGTTCGCAGCTTATTTATTCGAAACAGCAGTAGAGTTGCGGATAACCAACTTAGGCCGCATTTTCATTATGACTGGATCACTACTCACATCATTGATAATGTCGAGCAGAATTCTTGCAGCTTGGGCGCCCATCTCATACTTGGGGATAGAAATTGCCCTCAGTGATGGAACCATACGTTCAAGCATCGGAATATCATTCATGCCGACAACAGCGATATCCTCAGGAACAGATAATCCCGCTTCCTTGACGGCATCCAAACAACCTAGGGCAATCAAGTCGCTAGCAGCCACCAATGCGGTAATATCATCATGTTTCGCTAATAGCTTCTTACAGGCCTCATAGCCATCATCTATAGTAAATTTTTTCGTCGTCTCTACCAAGTTTGCATCAAGGTTATGCAACTTCATATTGTTGGTGAAGAGTGTCGAGCGCTCAAAGCCTGTAGAGGTGTCTCGAGGTCCGGTAATATGTGCTATGCGGCGGTGCTTCAACTCAATCAGATGATCTAGTATCGACCGCATGGCAAAATCTTCGTCAACGATTACCGCATTTACCCCATCTTGAAAAACCAAGCGATTGACCAACACAAAGGGCACATGCATTCTAATGCATTCCGCCACGACAGGATCATTCAGTCTTGCGGTCGCTATAATGATGCCTTCAATTGAGCGACCTTGCATAGCCCTCAGCGCCAGTTGCTCCTTTTCTTCCTCGTCATCGGTATTAGCAACCATTATCGTGAAACCAGCCGCCTCAGCAGCATCCTGAATACCGCGAATTATAGGTGGAAATACTGAATTCATCAGATCGGGGATCAGCACGCCCAAAGTAAAGGATCGATTTTGTTTTAACGAAGATGCCAAGATATTAGGATAATAGCCAAGTTTATCCGCAACCTTTTGAATTTCTTTAACAACCTTGGGGCTTATCTTATTCTGTTTGTTCGGGTTCAATGCTCGCGATACTGTCGAATGATGCACACCTGCATGGTCAGCTACATCTCTTATGGTAATTTTTTTCGGTATTTTTCGCGACATACACTCAACACTCAATGATCCATGGCTATTATTTCACCGGAGAAGGGCTTCACTTTCGGCCATTCATACCCGATTGATCATTGTATCACGAACTAAACAACTAAATTCAACGCCCCATCATAGGCCAACTTGATTCCCGAACAGAATAAAAACATATAGATCACCCGATACAACATGTCTTGCCTGGCATTATGTAGCAACCAATAACCCATCCTGACGCCTATCGGCGCTAACGGCATTAACACCAAAGACGTCCATAGATTAACCGTATTAAACTGGCCCAGTAGAGTATAGGGTACTAGCTTGATAAAATTCATCACCGCAAAAAACATCGCTAGAGTGCCGACCAAAATAACCTTATCGAACTTTTTTGGTAATAAATAAATACTGATTGGCGGGCCACCAGCATGAATATGAGTACTGGTAAATCCAGCAACAAATCCCCACAAGCAGCCGAAGAGACGATCTTTTTTTGCGGAATACTGCATTTTGAACGACAACCAGTGATGAAGACAAAACGAGATCGCAATTACCCCTAGTAGTAATTTGAGGTAAGCCGCATCTAACGAGCCGAGTAATAAAGAACCAACGCCAATACCGACCACGGCAGCCGGCAAGATTATTTTTAGTACCGGCCGGTCAAATGAATTACGGAATAATTTGACAGTGTGTAAGTCCATTACACAAATAACAGGCAGCAAAATAACCGCAGCTTGTAGAGGATCTATAGCCAGAGCCATGAGAGGTACCGCGATGGCTCCAGTGGCGCCGCCAAGCCCACCTTTACCCATGCCGTAAAACAACACCGCGGGAATAGCAAGCAGATAGAAAAAAGGGTCTGCAATTAGCGACATCGTGCGTTACCCACATTTAACTCCTGATAATAACATCACCGTACTGCTCTGAAAGCAGAGCGGTATGGTAAAACGTATTGATTAATGCAGGCCTCTGGCGATAGCGATCAAACCAATCTATAACACTAGGACACTCATCCCAAAGGCAACTCAAACCAAGATCAGCCATCCGCATCATCACTGGCATAATGGAAATATCCGCTTGACTATACTCACCCATCAACCATGGACCACCGTCTGTCAGTACCTGTTCCATCCGCTGAATCGTGTTTGATAGTTTATCCATAGATTGGGTCATCTCTGCTTCGGAATATCCCGTGCGACCCATCTTTAGAAAAAAATCTTTGCGTAGAGTTTTCTTCTCCGCTATAGCTAGAAATTCCTCATCAGTCATATTTTGATAATGTCGAAGGAACACGCGATTGTAGGATGGTATGCGAATAGCCGGTACAGGCACCTCTTCAAAAAAGCGCAACCACACGCGCATCTGAGCTCTCACCAACGCACTCTCAGGTCGCAATGCAACCTCAGGAAAAACATCATCCAGATACTCTAAAATCACCGATGAATCAATAATCACCTGATCGTTGTGCACAAGCGTAGGTACCACGCCGTTTGGGTTTAACTGCTTATATTCCGCGGTCAACTGATCGCCTTGAAACAAGATAAATTTAACCTCCTGAAAAGCAATTCCCTTTTCCCAAAGACTGAGCCGTACCTTCTGGCTACAGGTCGACTGAGCTGCATTATAAAGTACCAATGTCATATCAAAATATCCTCTCTGTTAAAGTCCAAGTAGATTCGGCAGTACTAATGAGAACCAAGGAATGTAGGTAATCAACATCAGCACAAACAACAGTACCCCCAACCAGGGCAGAGATGCCCTTATGGTGTCTTCAAGGCTCATCTTAGCAACGCCAGCTGTCACAAAAAGATTGAGACCAACCGGTGGGGTAACCAAACCAATTTGCATATTAACCACCATAAGTACACCTAAATGAATTGGGTCGATACCCATTTCCACCGCAATCGGAAATACAATTGGTGTAAGAATCAACACCACAGAGGTCGGCTCCATAAAATTGCCTGCAACCAATAGGAGTAAGTTCAGCACTAGCAGAAATCCCCAGACAGGGAGTCCCATGCCCACTATAAACTCTGATGCCATTTGCGGAATCTGTAACGTGGTCAGAACAAAGGCAAACATAAAGGCATTGGCGATAATAAACATCAGCATCACCGTAATTTTCGCTGCATCCAGCAAAACCGTTGGTACCTGCTTAAAGCCAATATCCTTATACACAAAAACAGCTATGAAAAATGAATATACGGCTGAAACGGCCGCCGCCTCAGTGGGCGTAAATAACCCCGCATAGCGACCACCGAGAATAATAACAATCAGCATCAAACCCCAAGAGGCTTCTTTAAAACTTTTTAATACTTCACCCAACTCTGCCTTTGGTTGTCGCGGTAAATTTTGTTGCTTGGCAATCACCATAATAGTAGCCATCATGGCAATCGTCATAACAATACCAGGCACTATCCCAGCAATGAAAAGTTTACCGATTGAGGATTCCGTAATCGCACCGTAGACCACCATCACTAATGATGGGGGAATAAGAATACCCAAGGTACCCGCATTACATATCACACCAGCCGAGAAACTTTTGCTATAGCCAGAATTGATCATACCGACAATCATCACACTGCCCACTGCGACCACAGTGGCAGGTGCTGAGCCAGAGACAGCGGCAAAAAAGGCACTAGCCAACAAAGCTGCCATAGCCAAGCCACCGCGATAATGACCAACAATCGCGTTGGCGAAATCAATCATGCGCTTTGCTACTCCACCTGTGGTCATAAAGGCACCTGCCAAAATAAAGAAAGGAACCGCTAACAGTGGATATACCTGCATGGTATGAAAGAACTTTTGCGCCAAGGACAACAGCGACTGGTTACCAAACAACATCATCGTAGTGATGCTGGCGAACCCGAGAGAAATAGCCACGGGAACCCCAATCAAAAGAAGTAAAAATAATATTAAAAGTAAGAAAGCAGCGGTCATCATTTATCTCCCTGGTCACCAGTTTTTGCAACCGAAAGCTGCTCGTTATTATCATGAATTCCGGTCACTAAAACGCCTGAATCGCCTTTAATAACTTTTAGTCCTACTTCAACAAACCTGAAAGCCAGCAAAAGAAATCCCAGCGGCAAACTAGCTGTTAACAACCATTTAGGAGCGGCGACATCCCGCGCCAGATTACCCAAATCGAATAATCGGTTGACGAAATCATAGGCACCAAAAAACATGAGCCCGGTATAGATTAGGCAGATTACAACTGCGCATAATGCAATCATATTACGCAGCCGCGATGGCAAGCTTTTTACTAATAGATCAACAGCGATATGTGATTTAGTTCTGATACCATAAGACATACCGATAAGTACCAGAGCGGCAAAAGCATATGTAGTAGCTTCAAGTGACCAGAGTAATCCCGTATTAAATACATAACGCAGCACAACCTGAGTAAAAGTTAGCAGGGTCATAAAAGCTAATAAAAAAGCTAATACAGCCTCTTCAAGACGTTCAATCACAACCCTCACCGTAAACACTCCTTTTTAGTAATTTAATTTGATGCCGATTGAGCTGCGGAAATAATGTCAGGCCCTATTTTGTCAGAAAAATCAGTCCATAAAGGCCTCATTTTTTTCTGCCATATCATTAGCTGCTCTGCTGTCAGATAGGTTATTTCAGATTTTTCTGAGTCAATAATTTTGTTAAGCGCTTCTTCATTGATCGATTTCGCACGCTGATTGGCCCAAGCACTGACCTCATCCACTATGGCCTCAAGTTCAGTGCGGATATCACCCGGAAGACCACTCCAAAAAGCGGAATTGACCGCAATCAGGTAGCCCACGTAGCCATGATTGGTTACCGTTAAATGCTTCTGCACTTCATAAAATTTAGATGAGTAGATATTGGACCAGGTATTTTCCTGTGCATCCACAGCGCCAGTTTGTAGAGCCTGATAGACCTCCACAAAGGCCATTTTTTGCGGGCTACCACCTATTTGTAAAATTTGCGCTTGCAGAACATCAGATTCCATAATTCTAAATTTGAGGCCTGTAGCCGCTTCCGGATCTGACATTGGCACTGGCCCAGTAAAATGCTTCATTCCGTTATGCCAAAAGCCCAATCCCTGCAAACCATGCGAGGACATGGCTCCCAAAAGCGCTGATCGCGCCTGACCTGTTTGAAATTTTTCTATAACATCTAGATTGGGGAACAAAAATGGCAGATCAAACACCTGAAACTTGTTAGTAAGACGATCAAACTTTGATAAAGAGGTAGCAATCATCTGCACCTCACCAAAGGCCAATGCTTCAATGGAATCGTCATCATTCATTAGTTGACCAGAGGGATAGACTTCTACGACAACTCGGCCCGCAAGTCGCTCTTCTACAAGGCTCTTAAAGCGTTCAGCCGCAAGGCCCTTGGGCGTATTTGGTGATGTTACGTGAGGGAATTTGATTAGAATTGGCTCGTCAACAGAATTACTGCTTCCGCAAGAAACTAGCCCGCTAATTGCCAACGCTACCAGAAGGTACTTTCCGAAAGTCTTGAGAATGCGACCAGAAATTGATTGTTGTTTATTGTTCATTATTTTATCTCCAATATTAATACTAGTCAGCGGTTAAAAATGAACCGCCTTATCATAAGCATCCAAAACAGATTCATGCATCATTTCCGACAGCGTAGGATGCGGAAATACCGTGTGCATTAATTCTTTCTCTGTAGTTTCTAAGGTCTGAGCTATACCAAAGCCCTGTATCATCTCCGTGACTTCGGCGCCCACCATATGAGCGCCCAGTAACTCACCTGTACTGGCATCGAATATGGTCTTTACTAGCCCCTCCGTTTCTCCCAAGGCTATGGCCTTGCCATTACCCTGAAAGGGGAAACGCCCAACCCGCACCGCAAAGCCCTGATCCTGAGCGGCCGTCTCGGTTAGCCCGACACTGGCAACCTGAGGTCGGCTATAGGTGCAACCAGGAATGACCCCCTTATCCAAAGACTGTATATCTGCCTTTCCTGCAATCTTTTCTATACAGATAATTCCTTCATGGCTGGCTTTGTGAGCCAGGCAAGGCGCGCCACTCAAGTCGCCAATGGCATATACACCTGGCTCCCCAGTTTGGCTCCACTCATCGACCACCACATGACTTCGTTCAACTACAACTTGCGTGTTTTCTAATCCCAAGTTTTCATGGTTACCCACCACACCAACTGCGGATATGACCCTATCAACCGTAAGTTCCGTTAACTGTCCCTCGTGTTCAAGGACAGCGGTAATCTGATCCGAGCCTTTACGCAATTCCTTGACCCTTGTTTGAGTCATAAGCTTAATGCCCTGCTTGGTAAAGGATTTTCTCGCGAATTCTGCAATCTCCGCATCTTCAACCGGCAGTATCTGTGGCAGTACCTCCACAACGGTTACATCCACACCCATTGAATTATAGAAACTGGCAAATTCAACACCGATAGCTCCAGCACCCATCACTAGTAAAGATTTTGGTAACGATGATGGTGTCATCGCCTCTCTGGAAGTCCAAATTAGTTGCCCATCCGCCTCTAGCCCTGACAAATTTCGCGGCCGAGCTCCCGTGGCGAGAATAATATGATCGGCACTGAGTTCAATACTGTCATCACCCTGTTGATCAATCTTCAAGCGATGACCGCCTAGCAGTTCTGCTTGGCCGTTATAAACCTTCACTTTATTCTTCTTTAGCAGATGCCCAACACCACCATTTAACTGCTTAGCAATACCTCGCGAACGGGCAACAATTTTGTCTAGATCGAAGTCAACACCCGTTGCAGATAGGCCATAGCTGTCAGCGTGCTTAAACTGTTCAAAAACCTCTGCAGATCGCAGTAGGGCCTTAGTTGGAATACAACCCCAATTTAAACAGATACCACCAAGATGCTCTCGCTCAACCAACGCGACATTCATCCCTAATTGGGCTGCACGAATGGCCGCTACATAACCCCCAGGGCCACCACCTACTACAATCACATCAAAATCTTTGGCTTGCTTAGTAACTGGAGACTCAGGAGCATCAGCGGTCACCATCGCGGCGTTTGGCTGCTCAGCTTTAGTTTGATATTCAGCTAAACTCTCCGCATTCTCACCGGCCTCCAATAACAGCGCCAATACAGTGCCTACTGCCACTTCATCCGTGCCAGACGCAACTAAAATACTGCCCAGCGTGCCTGTATTCGCAGCCTCTATTTCAAGTGTTGCCTTGTCCGTTTCTATCTCGGCAATCACATCACCCTGCGCCACCTCATCACCGACCTGTTTGTGCCAGACAGTTAGACTCGCAGATTCCATATCAGACGATAACGCTGGTAACTGTATTTCAATAGGCACTCAACTTTCTCCTTAAAAAAAATATCGGTAATACTCAGTGATCACAATAGCTGTCTCGCCACCATATAAAATGGATCTTCAATATAACGCTTAAGTGCCTGCATAAATCGTGCAGCCACATCGCCATTGACAGAACGATGATCTGAAGACAGGGTACAGGTCATAACGGTACCTATAATTAACTCACCGTCTTTAACTACCGCTCGCTGTTCACCAGCTCCCACGGCGAGGATGCATGACTGCGGCGGGTTAATAATGGCACTGAAGTTGGACGTACCATACATGCCCAAATTGGAGATGGTAAAACCACCGCCCTGAAATTCCGCCGGTTTAAGCTTGCCTTCGCGAGCCCTCGCTGCCAAATCCTTAATTTGACTGGAAATAGCAACTAGCCCTTTACTATCAGCATCCTGCACTATGGGAGTAATCAAGCCTCCCTCCGTTGCCACCGCAACTGAAATGTCTACATTGTGATGCTGATGGATAGCCTCCTCTGTCCAACTTGAGTTCACCTCCGGCACATCTCTCATAGCCACTGCGCATGCTTTAACAATAAAGTCATTCACCGATAACTTATAAGCTTCCTCTCCCTCAGGAGATCGCGCATTAAAGTCTCTACGCACAGCTAGCAGAGCGTCCAATTGAAAGTCAGTGCTGAGATAAAAATGCGGTACATCACGTTTGGACTCAGTGAGTCGCCGGGCAATGGTCTTGCGCATATTGCTGTGAGGAATCGCTGAATAAGTTCGACCAGATTCGGGCTCAACGGTCGAGGCCGCAAAGATTGACTTATCTCCGACCGCAACCAAACCATTAGAATCCGCTAGTTCGACATCAGCCTTTAGAATACGACCCCGGGGACCACGGCCGGTAAGACCATTTAAATCAACACCTAAATCTGCCGCTATTCGGCGTGCCAGAGGACTGGCAAAAATACGCCCACTAGCAGCGCCGTTCTGCCCGGCGCTAACTGCAACTTGTGATGATATTGACTGCGGTTCTTTCAAAACAGGAGATAATTCACTGGCAGTTGACCCAGCCTGTGTTTCTACCGAGTTAGGTAAGCCATCCAAATCGCTGGCGCTTTCACCCTCCTGCAACAGTAAACCAATAACGGCGTTTACCAACACATCCTCGGTGCCCGCGGCCACCATTATTTTGCCTAGCACACCACTATGTTCAGCCTCAATTTCAATAATCGCTTTATCCGTCTCGACGGAGAGAAGCACCTCACCTTTGGCAACGGCATCACCTTCTTTTTTACTCCAGGATTCAATGGTCCCAGACTCAAAATCAGCGGCTATTATCGGTAGGATAATTTCTTTTGGCACCTACTATTCTCCTTACGTTTAAAGTGCAATTGATCGACATAGCATCTATTGTTATATCGATCAAAACTACTGAATCATTTTTCAGGATAAGCCGGATGCCAAAGACGCATCTCCATATCCTGTTCATAAGCTTTACCCTGAGGAAAGCTTACCCC
>Ga0206124_10003387_pt1 | contig 11238 bp, 8 predicted proteins | sample Helgoland_Spring_3_FD_148671 | JGI IMG/M metagenome (GOLD analysis project Ga0206124, IMG submission 148671) | Pelagic subsurface seawater microbial communities from Kabeltonne, Helgoland, North Sea - Helgoland_Spring_Bloom_20160321_2 | ecosystem: Environmental > Aquatic > Marine > Epipelagic ... | reverse complement strand
CGAGGCCCTGATCCGACATGGCAACCACCACGGGGCGTGTTTGGTCAACGGCACCAGACAAAATCGCTTCAGCCAGTGGATTTTCGATCATGCGCTGAATCAGCCGTTTCAGCGGTCTTGCGCCATAGGCTGGATCGAAACCTGCTTCCGCTAGGTTGTTGAAGACTTCATCTTCCAGCGTCATTTCGATACCCTGCTCCGCGATCCGCGCCAACAGACGATCGACTTGAATGCGTGCTATGGCTTTAATATTGACTTCTGTCAGAGGCTGAAAAACCACACTGTCGTCGATTCGATTGAGGAACTCTGGTCGAAAGTGCTGTTTAACGACAGCCATCACCGCGTCTTTGATCTCATCCGCGCGAGACGCACCCACTGCAGACTGGATTACGTCAGAGGCGAGATTCGAGGTCATAATGAGAACCGTGTTTTTGAAATCCACAGTCCTACCATGGCTGTCGGTCAGTCGACCATCGTCGAGTACTTGCAGCAAGATATTAAAAACATCGGGATGCGCCTTCTCAATCTCATCTAGCAATATGACTGCATAGGGCTTGCGCCGAACTTGTTCTGTCAAGTAGCCGCCTGTCTCGTAGCCCACATAACCCGGTGGGGCACCAATCAAGCGGGATACGGCATGCTTTTCCATGTATTCCGACATATCCAGCCGAATCAGTGCTTGTTCCGAATCGAACAGATTTTCGGCTAAGGCTTTCGAAAGCTCTGTTTTGCCGACGCCTGTTGGGCCCAAAAACAAGAAAGAACCATTGGGGCGGTTGGGATCAGACAAGCCAGCACGAGCGCGGCGCACGGCATTGGCGATGGCTGAAACTGCGTCTGCCTGACCCACGACGCGGCGCGCCAATTCCGTTTCGAGATCTAAGAGTTTTTCACGGTCACTGGCCAGCATTTTATGAATGGGAATGCCCGTCCACTTCGACACGACTTCGGCAATTTCGTCCTCAGTCACTTGGTTTCTGAAGAGTTTCGCCGCAACTTTATGGCCGCTGGTTTGGTCCTCAATTTGTTTTTCAAGGGCAGGGATTTGGCCATATTGTAATTCGGACATCCGCGTTAGATCGCCGGCTCGCCTGGCGACCTCGAGTTCTTGCCGAGCTTGATCCAACGACTCTTTCAGGTTCTGAGCACCCTGATGCAAGTGTTTTTCTCGACGCCAAACTTCATCTAAGTCAGCAAACGCGCGCTCTAGCGCCAAAATATCACCCTCAAGCTCTTCCAGTCGCTTTTTCGACTGACTATCCTCTTCTCGGCTGAGCGCCTCACGTTCAATTTTAAGTTGAATAAGCTTTCTTTCCAGTTGGTCCATCTCTTCCGGTTTTGAATCAATTTCCATCCGAATGGAACTTGCGGATTCATCAATAAGATCGATGGCTTTGTCGGGCAGCTGGCGATCTGTAATGTAGCGTTGGGAAAGTTGGACCGCCGAAATAATTGCGGGATCGGTGATGGTCACACCATGGTGCAGTTCATAACGTTCTTTAAGGCCTCTAAGAATCGCAATCGCATCTTGGGTGCTGGGCTCATTGACTTGAACGCGCTGAAAGCGCCGCTCTAGGGCCTTGTCCGATTCAATATATTGTCGATATTCATCAAGTGTTGTCGCACCCAGACAATGGAGATCGCCACGCGCGAGTGCAGGCTTTAGCATATTGCCAGCATCCATTGAGCCCTCCGCACGGCCCGCACCGACAACTGTATGTAGCTCGTCAATAAATAAAATAACCTCGTCTCGCCGACTTTCAAGGGCTTTTAGAACGGCTTTTAGCCGTTCCTCAAATTCGCCACGAAATTTTGCGCCCGCGACCAGCGCCGCTAAATCTAACGACAGAATGATTTTGCGGCGGAGACCTTCGGGCACCTCTTGATTGATAATTCGGAGCGCCAAGCCCTCAACAATTGCGGTCTTGCCGACGCCTGGCGCGCCAATAAGGACCGGGTTGTTTTTAGTCCGGCGCTGCAACACTTGAATGGTTCGTCTGATTTCACTATCGCGCCCGATGACGGGGTCCAGTTTTCCTGAACGAGCAAGTTCCGTGAGATCAACCGTGTACTTCTGGAGCGCCTGGCGCTCGGTCTCCGAGCCTTCATTGTCAACTTGTGCGCCATTACGAGCTTGTTTGATTGCGCGCGCCATGGCATCTGGATTAACGCCACTGCTCTGAAGCTGTTTGGCTAAGGCGTCGGTGCCTTCAAAAAGTGACAGTAACAGTACTTCGGTTGAGATAAAGTCGTCTCCCAACTCGTGGGCTTTCTTCTCGGCAAGGTTCAGCCAGCGAATCAGTTCTGGACCCGGTTGAACCTCACCGCGATTCGGTCTAACAACGGGCAGCGCAGCCAGTAAGTCGCTCACCCCCTTCAATAGCTGCTCAAGGTTTACACCCATTTGACCCAGAAGCGTCCAAACGGTGCCTGTTCGATCTTGAAGCAACGCGGAAAATAAATGCACAGGCGCCAAGATATTGTGATCTTTTTGAACGGCCAAAGATTGGCCGTCAGACAAAGCTTGCTGCACCGCAGTGGTCAATTTATCCATTCTCATTGTGAATCCTCAGTGATTCGATAATCTGCTTATACGTCGCGTTTTTCGCGCTTGGGCTTATGTATAATACTCCTCTTGCGGAATTCAAGGGCAACTGGTGTTTGCTGACCAAAAGCTTAAAGACCCTGTTCGCGTTTCAAGGCTAAGACACGGCATTGTTCAGGAATTAAATTTCTGGTTTAAGCAAAAAAAAATGATTTGGCGAGCTTGTCGCGATGCGATCAGAAACGGTAACCGTCAGCATGGTTTATGCGGAATGTTTCCACGCAATCCGACTTTGGCGCTTGCCGCCAGCGGCAAGCCGCAGTGACTCGCCGCTGAACTCAGCTTGGATAATCATGGTTCGGGTTCAACAGTCTACGAGGGCATCAAGGTGAGCGAAAAGGTCTACATCACGCCACAAGGCGCGAGTAATCTCCGGGCCGAGTTGCTGTATCTGTGGCGGGACAAACGTCCGAAGATCACCCAGCAGGTCTCCGCTGCGGCGGCATTGGGCGATCGGTCTGAAAATGCCGATTACATCTACGGCAAACGGCTGCTTCGAGAAATCGATCGTAGAGTCCGGTTTCTTGAAAAACGGCTTGATGTTTTGGAAGTTGTGGATCGAACACCCCAAGATACTGAGAAGATTTTTTTTGGCGCCTGGGTTCGACTTCAGCCTGACAACGATGATCTGATGACGCTTCGAATTGTTGGAGAAGATGAATTCGACTTAGCTCAGGGTTGGATCAGCTTAAATAGTCCAGTAGCACGCGCCTTATTGGGAAAAAGAGTCGGTGATGACGTTGTTATTGATCGGCCCGCAGGGAAAATTTTTGCTGAGGTATTGGACGTCAGCTATGAGAGGTTTTTAGATGAGCAGTAAACGCTTTGAACGTCACAATATTGCAAAGCTGGCAGGCTACGTCCCAGGCGAACAACCCTTTGACGCGCCGGTTATAAAGCTGAACACCAACGAGAGCCCCTACCCGACCTCGCCGAAGGTGCAGGACGCAATTGCAAACTTTGCGATCGAGGGACTTAGGCGTTACCCACAACCGACAGCAGACCGTTTTCGAGCGACCGCGGCATCAGTTCATCAGGTTGCGCGCGAAAATGTGATTGCAACCCGCGGGGGCGATGAGCTGTTGCGGTTATTGCTGACAACCTTTGTCGATCCAGGGGCTTGCGTCGGCATGACCGACCCAACCTACTCGCTGTATCCAATCCTCACGGCAATTCAAGACGCTTTGGTCACCTCGATTCCGCTTGAAGCCGACTGGTCTCTACCGCACGATTTTTCGAGTGTGATTACCGCGCATCAATGTCAGCTCACGTTTATCGTCAATCCTCATGCCCCCAGTGGCCGCTTGATCGATCAAGAGACCTTGCGGATGTTGGCCTCAGAGATTGACGGCATTCTCGTAATTGATGAGGCCTACGTGGATTTTGTCTCCGATGAGGCGCATGACCTGACCCAATTAGCGGTCAACTCAGACAATATTGTCTTGCTCCGAACACTCAGCAAGGGCTATGGCTTGGCTGGTTTAAGGGTGGGTTACGGTATTGGCCCTGAGCATCTTATTGAACCGATGCTGCATAAAACGCGTGATAGCTACAACCTAGATGCCATTAGTCAGCAACTGGCAGAAGTTGCTTTAGCGGATCAAGCCTATGCAAAGTCAGTCTGGGAGCGCGTTCGTTTAAGCCGTACAGACCTGTGTCGTGATCTCCAGGCGCTGGGGCTTCAAGTATTCGCATCTGAAAGCAATTTTTTGCTGGCAACGGTGCCCCCTGAATGCCCGCTGAGCGCTAAAGCACTTTATGAGGGTTTAAAAGCAAGGCATATTTTAGTGCGGTATTTTTCGCATGATCGGTTGCAGGACAAGCTTCGTATTACCGTCGGGACAGACCAAGAAAATGCACACCTACGCCATCATCTTGCGGCGCTAATGCAAAGCGGGTCGGTCAGCACGCCGACTTAAAGGATCACAGGACCATGGTGGAACTCGATATTGACGACGCAACACAAACCGGGCAAATCGTGCTGCGCCCGAATGCATCCGGTACTTGGCGATTCAATTTGTATCTGCTGTACACCCTGATGATCGTGTCAGGGACCGTCAGCATCGGTTTTTTATTTGCCGGCGCCTGGATGATTCTGCCATTTTCCATTATCGAGATGGGCGCACTGGCGGGGTGTATGTTTTACTGTAATCGGCAATGCAATCGTCAAGAAGTGATTACGGTTTCAGACGATCTTGTGAGCATCGAGCAAGGCGTTCGTCAGCCAAACAAAGCGATTACCTATCAGCGGCTTTGGGCCAAATATCTTGTATCACCACCGCCTCATCCCTGGGGCGTGTCTCGAATAGCCATTCGCAGTCACAACCAAGAGTCAGAATTAGGCGGATTCCTCAGTCAGGCTGACAAGCAGCAACTGGTGAAAGCGCTTAAGCGCGTGACGCCTCGATAACCATACGCTCCAGTTTCGGGACTAGTCGATTTCTCGGATCAAACCTTCTTGGGCAACAGATGCAATCAAAAGACCGGCTTCCGTGAACATACTGCCGCGATTGAAGCCGCGTGCGCCCCCGGCGGCTGGTGAGTCTTGTTCGAATAAGATCCACTCGTCGAACCGGAAGGGTCTGTGGAACCACATGGCATGGTCTAAACTTGCTGTCATTAAACCTTTCAAGAACGATTTGCCATGAGGCAGCGTGCAGGTACTCAAAATCCCCATATCGGATGCGTAGGCCAGCAAACATTGATGCATTGCGATGTCATCGCCTAATGGTTGCCGCGCGCGGAACCACGTGTGTTGTTTGGGCGCCTGTTTTACTGGGTTTAGAAAATCAACCACTTCAACCCGTTTGAGTTCAATCGGGCGCTGCCGCATCATCATCTCGCGCATGGCGGGTGGCAACTGCTCGAGTCGAGCGGCCATGGCATCCATGTCATCGGGGATATCGTCTGGCAGCGGCACATCTGGCATCTGACTTTGATGGCTAAGGCCGGCTTCTAACACTTGAAAACTACAAGACATATTGAAGATGGCCTGCCCCGCTTGGATTGCGACGACCCGCCTTGTGGTGAAACTCCGGCCATCCCGAATACGGTCGACCTCATAAATAATCGGGCGCGTTGGATCTCCGGGACGCAGAAAATAGCCGTGAAGCGAGTGGCAATGCCGATCTTCAACCGTTCTAAGGGCGGCAATGAGCGCCTGACCAATAACCTGACCCCCAAAGACCCGAGGGGTTCCAAGATCTTCGCTGATGCCTCGGAATAGGTTGGTTTCAATCTGTTCTAAATCGAGTTGGTCGATAAGGGTTGGTTTGTCCAAGTGAGATCTCTTTTGAGGGTTGAAACGGGCGCAAGGATCTACACTTTGCGAATCAATTGCAAGGCTTCGCCGCTAATCAGACCAAAATCGTTGGCGTGCGGGCCTTGCCGATGATACCCAATGCAGCCCTTTTCGATCGGCTTTAAAGATTAGGGCGCCCTGCTCGGCTGTCGATATCACATGGGCACCCCGGTTCTGATACCGCGTTACAATTTCTGGGTGGGGGTGGCGGAAGGCGTTGTTGAACCCGGCCGCGATGACCGCCCACTGGGGCATGAGGTGATTGAGCAACGCCGGGGATGAGGAGGTTCTCGAGCCATGATGCGGAACCATTAGCCAATCGACCTTACCTTGCAGGTTATTCAATAGGGCGAGCTCTGCCTCAACTTCAATATCACCAGACAAAACCAGGTTAAAACCGGGGCCTGTCACTTGAAGCAAACAGGAGCGATTGTTTCGATTGGTGCCGCCTTGCCAACTCAGCAGTTGAAAGTTTACGCCATCAATTTTGTAGGCTCGCTGGTTTCTACAATCAGGATGGTTGGGGTCGATCACGTCGTTAATTTTCAGGGCGCGGTGCAGACTCGCCTGCCCGCCCGCATGATCTGCGTCCCCGTGGGAAATAATGAGCCGATGTAATTGGTCAATGCCTTGAGCCCGCAATGCCGGAACGACGATTGCAGCACCGGCATCGAAGCCGCTGCGAGACAAGGGCCCGGCGTCGTAGAGTAGGTTGTGGTGCGCCGTTTGTAGCAAAAGGCTGTTGCCTTGCCCGACATCGATAACGTGAAGCATGAGTGTGGCAAATTCGGGTCGAGTTGTTTTGGGCGCAATCAAAGCAAGCCAGATCGCCATGAACGCTGCGAGCGATAGCAATCGAAGACCCGTAATAAAGGCCAAAAATGCTGCAAATGCAGACATAAGGTACAAAGTGGGTAAGCGTACAAGGGTTAGCGAAATCCCGAGGCCAGCAAAGAAGTCGAGGACGATCCAGAACAATTGCAAACCCAGATCGCTGACCCTGAGCAAGCCTTGGGCTAGTAAGATGGCCCCATCTCCCGGAAAGGCTTCGCTGATTAAAAAGAGCAAGATACCGGCAAGTGCTGGGGGCAACACGATGATCGACATCAATGGAATGGCAATTTGATTCGCAATGGGGCCAATTAAGGGCGTAAATCCTGTCAAAATCGACCCTAGGGGCATCACGGCCAACGCAAGTAGAACTTGCGTTTTAAAGGACACCAAAAATCGCAACCATCCGGATTGGGCCTTAATCCTTTGGGTGTTTGAGATCAGTAATAAAACACCGACACAGGTGAAGGAATACCAAAAACCTGGCAGGCCAGTCACCCAGGGTGAATGCAAAAGCGTCGCGATCATGGCAAGCCAATAGATGTCGCTGTAGGCAATCCGGCTCCGCGCGAGGCCAGCCCCGACAACCAGCAGACACATAAGACTCGCCCGTAGTACAGAGACCGCTTGCGCCGAAATCCAAAAGTATCCGGTGATGGCAACCGCGGCGAGTAGATAACAATAGGCTACTGGCAACCCGACCCAACGCAGTATTCTAAACATGCCCCAGCCCACAAGGCTTAAGTGCAGGCCGGATATGACCATTAAGTGTTGGGTGCCGGTCGCTTGCAAGCGTTCGCGTTGTTGCCGATCCATCGTCGTCGCCGCGCCAATGGTAATGGCTTGAATAACTTGACTACTACTCGCTGATAACGATTCATCGAGCCAGTGTTGGATAGAATGACGGCGCGTCAGGGATTTGAGCGGGCTTGGTGGGCCGCCAAGGGGTTGATGATGAATCAAGGTGCCGCGACCCGAGACACCTCGAAAAACCATTCTTTGATGACTATGGCCTGAGTGGGTATTGACGAGACCTCGCAGGGCTGTCACTTGGATAATGGCGTTGATTCGACTACCCGGTACGAGGTCAGTTGTTAACGCGGCAGGATCATAAAATAACTGAATTCGATGTCCCTCGAGGCGGCTTGTGGGCGGCGCCTTTAAGATATCGGCCGTAAAACGGTTGGTATAACGTCCTCGGCTAATCAAACTGGTGACCTCTGCGGTGACTCGCAATGCTTGATCTGGATGGACGTTTAACTGCTTTGGATAAGTGGCGACAGCGAGTTGCTCAAACTGCACAAGCAAAGCAATCACGATCCAGCCTAGAATTCGAATGATAGGGTACGACAAGGCCGCTATTGCAGCGGGCAAGGCGAGCCAAAGCAGATCGATATTGGGCAAGGCCGGTAATAAAAGACTACCCCGTTGAATCAATAAGAGTGTGAGCGCAGCCAGGGCCATGCCGTAGTATCTAAGAACAACATGCTATATATTCTGCGACGTAAGCGGCGCCCCTTGTGCGTCAAAGCTTAGGAAGTGCGGTTATGAGCACCCTGCCGCCCAGGGGCTGAGGTCATCGAGGTGGCGCATGATTTGTCTGAAGGATACTATCGAGTCATATGACGTTTAAACGTTTTCTACCGGATCGAAAGACGCTCCAAAATCAGAAGATATTTCGGCTTTTCGGTGCGTTTATTCATGATGCGGATCTTTGGCACATGAATCGTCACAGCGTTTCTGAGGCGTTTCTGTGGGGCTTCCTGTGTTGTTTCTTGCCCATCCCATTTCAGATGGCGCCTTGTTTGCTCTTATGTATTTGGCGTCGCTGTAATATTCCCATAGCCATTGCGCTGGTCTGGATTAGTAATCCCATCACCATGGCGCCCATGATGTATTTTGCCTTCGAAGTGGGGGCATGGATTACGGGCCAATCGGTTGATTTATCGACCTATGATTTGTCCTGGAACTGGCTCGTGAGCCGACTGGCCGAGATTTGGATGCCATTGATTGTCGGTTGTTTAACCTGCGGTTTGACCCTGGGCGTGCTTGGATTCCTTGGGGTTCAGCTCTATTGGGGGATGCGCGCCAAAGCTGATTAAAGGCCCGCGGGCGGGCTGTTTGTGCGGGCAGGATCTTGCGCGAGCCGAAAATTGGATTGTACCAATCGCCACATCACGCAGGCACACGCAAGCAGTGCTGAGATAATGATCAACGCAGTATCCCACAGCCGAATATCGACCGGCAGGTCAGAAAAGTAGCTCCCTGTGACGATCGAAAAACCCGTTAGGTCTTCAATAAAGGCCATAAGGGCCGGCAATTGACTGGCGATCAGGACGCCAAGGAGCAAGCCGATCGCAATCCCTGTAACCGACAGCAAAGCGCTCTGAATCAGAAAGACGTATCGGCAATCTTTCGCGGTTAATCCTAAGGTCATCAGAATGATGATTGTTTGTTGTTTTTCAAGCATCACGATACGCATCCCGGCAGACAGGCTAATGAGGGCAAGACCGATCAGAACGGATAATAATAGCCCCATCATTAATTTTTCGAGCTGAACCGCTTGAAAAAAGGCGCCAAACTCATGCTCCCAAGAACTCAAAGGCGTGATCCCACTTGAGATTAGGTCCTCACGAACCCTTTGTACTGCCATTGGGTCTTTTAAGTGCACGCGTTGGGTTGGCGATAAATTAAGTACCGTTGCCAAGGCCGAAAGCGAGGTGATCGCGATGGCCTGATCGGTTTCTGCACCCAGTGCATAGGTCCCAATTAGAACAAAGCTCGAGACCCGCGGTTGGATCCGGTGGGTCTCTGGATCTATTTTGATTAAAGCGACCGGAATGGATTGGCCGAGTCGATAACCAAATCGTTCAACTAAGGGGGCGCCTAAAATGATGGGGGCCGCGTCTTGTTTCGTCCACCACCGGCCCTTTTGTAGGGCCGCTTGCATTATTGTCACTTGGTGATCATCTGGTGCTAAGCCTTGAAGGCGAAAAAGCAAGCCACCTTGATCGGCGAGCAACAAAACCTCTGCTGACAGGTAAGGCTGCACTTGTCGTACGTTGTCCTGGCTTAGGAGCTGTTCGCGGGGTATTTCCCCTGAAACGAGCAAATGCGGCGTCACGCTGAGTAGACGTGATTGAAGCTCACGATCGAAGCCATTCATAACAGCGACTACCATGATGAGCGCCGCCGTCCCAAGGGTCAGCCCGATCACGGAAGCTCGATTGACATATTGAACATAGCGCCGACCGGCGCCCTGCAGCACGCCATTGATGTAAAAGCGTAGCGCAATGCCCAAGACCATTTTGGGATGATCCATCATCACTGCAAGGCCCCGCCGGTAAGCGTGAGTTGACGGTCTGCTTGACCCGCTAGGTGCGGGTTATGGGTGACAAGAATCAAGGTTGCGCCGTTTGATCGGCACAATGACATCATGAGTTCGCTCACCTGCCGAGCCGATTCCTGATCCAGATTACCGGTAGGCTCGTCAGCAAAAATAATTTCAGGCTGATTGATCAGCGCTCTGGCAATCGCGCAACGCTGACGTTCGCCGCCAGAAAGTTGCCAAGGAAAATGGGTCAATCGGTCCGACAACCCCATTTGGGCCAGGATCGCCAGCGCTTGATCATTTGCGGTTGTCGTGGCCAGGCCTTTTATTCGAGCCGGTAAGGCGACGTTCTCTAGGGCCGTAAAATCATCAATTAAGTGATGAAACTGATAAACAAAACCCAGATGGTGATTGCGAAAACGCGCCAAATCTTGATCCTTCATTTGATGCATCGATTGCTGAAGCAGCTGCACAGAGCCTGAGTCTGTGCGCTCCAGGCCCGCTAGTATCTGTAGCAAGGTGCTCTTGCCGCTGCCGGATGCCCCCGTGATCGCAACTTGCTCGCCTTGATAAAGGGTTAAATCAAGTTCGTTCAGGACCTTAATCACGCCCGCTTGACCGTGGGGATAGGATTTGACGAGGGTTGTCGCAACCACGCTGGGGATTGAATTGTTCTCAAGCGCCATCTCTAAGTCCCTCCGAGATCATCATTTTTGCGGCGCGATGCGCTGGATAAACACTCGCGATGAAGCACAACATTAGGCTGACAAAGGCAACCCAGAGAAAATCTACTAGCAATCGATCAAACGGCAGATAATGCACGAAGTACTCCGCCAGTAAATTTAACGAGAAAAATTTTTGTAGCGCTATGAGTCCCCAGTTGATTGCATCACACGCAATAAAACCCAGGACAAGGCCAGCAGCTGTGCCGATTAGTCCTAGCGTCATACCCTGCAACAGGAAAATGCGTCGGATCTCACGTGCGTTTGCGCCCAAGGTTTTCAAAATTGCGATATCAGATCGGTGTTCCTCAACGTAGATGACCAGTTGCGAGGTGACATTAAAGGCCGCAACCGCGACCAACAGCGCCAGTAAAATAAACATAATTTGTTTTTGGAGTCCGATGGCCGCATAAAGACTCCCCTGCCGGCTCATCCAACTTGACCCAAA
>Ga0206124_10003373_pt1 | contig 11273 bp, 8 predicted proteins | sample Helgoland_Spring_3_FD_148671 | JGI IMG/M metagenome (GOLD analysis project Ga0206124, IMG submission 148671) | Pelagic subsurface seawater microbial communities from Kabeltonne, Helgoland, North Sea - Helgoland_Spring_Bloom_20160321_2 | ecosystem: Environmental > Aquatic > Marine > Epipelagic ... | reverse complement strand
CAAAGATCCAATATGTAATCCAGGTCTCCAAGAGGATGCTTATCCACTTCCAGAAACTTCGCGATTCCCGGCGTGCAGGCCAACCGTTCGCTGATTTGCGCCACTAGCTGGGCATCATCCGTCGAGGTTTCGACCTCTAGATTGTCCCATTCTCCAGTAACCGTAATCCCGGGGTCGAGCTCAACGATCACCGACCTTATGTTTTTAAGCAGCTGACGAATAAATCGCCTGCGCACGGGGCGGCTCTTGATCGTAATTTCCGGAAAAAGCTTGATGAGGAATAACATCTTGTCTTTATCAACTCTTTAGAAGGCTTTATTTGTTGCCTAGACTCTATTTGTTGCCCAAATAGTGCAGCGCGCAGCAGCAACGGTAGCTTGAGGGCGCAACAATCAAGGAATAACACACTTTTTGCACCATATCTGTGCGTTATATTTGTAGATGCACATTTATAGTGCAATCTATTTGATTCGCATCTCGCTCGCCCAGTAAAATAGGGCTTTGCAGCGATGCCAGTAATGGCATATATTTTGCTCTTCCTCTAGCACACAAGGCAAGCCGCGGAAGTATAGCTGATTACGCAGCGCATATTTAGTCGCTGGTCCTTGCTAAAGAAACAGCAAAAGCTGATAGGCTCTCTCAGCTTCGCCGTGTCGGTATAAAGCAGTAGGCCCTAAGCCGAGGGGGCAAGAAAAAGAGCACAAGTCACACATTATCAAATAGTCGATAGCGATTAGGAGAAGGGATAGAAAATGAAATCTAAATTAGAATACATCTGGCTTGACGGTTATCAGCCAACTCAAACACTGCGCAGCAAGACTCAAGTCCGCAAGGATTTTGGCGGCACACTCGAAGAGTGCCCGGTGTGGTCATTCGACGGCAGCTCCACTCGACAGGCCGAAGGCAATGATTCCGACTGCCTACTCAAGCCAGTAGCTGTCTATCCAGACCCAGATCGCGCGAACGCCTACCTGGTAATGACTGAAGTATTGAATGCCGACGGCACACCCCACCCATCAAATGGCCGCGCCACTATCGATGACGACGATGAAGACTTCTGGTTCGGTTTCGAACAGGAGTATTTCCTGTGGGATCTAAAGACTAATCTTCCTCCCGGCTTTCCTTCGGGCGGCTACCCCGGCCCTCAAGGCCCCTACTACTGCTCCGTTGGCGCCCAGAATGCGTTCGGCCGCGAAGTTATAGAAGACCACATGGACCTGTGTCTTGAAGCCGGTCTTGGCTTCGAAGGCATCAACGCCGAAGTTGCTGCCGGTCAGTGGGAATTTCAAATTTTTGCCAAGGGCGCGAAAAGAGCTGGCGACGAAATCTGGGTAGCAAGATACCTCCTGGAGCGCACAGCTGAGCGCTACGGTCTGTCGATCAACTATGAGCCCAAGCCACTAGGTAAGGAGCTAGACTGGAATGGCTCCGGCATGCACGCCAACTTCTCCAATGGCGCGATGCGTGAAGACGGTGACGAGTCTATCTTCACTAAGATCTGTGAGGAATTCGGCAAGAATATCGATCGTCACATCAGCGTCTATGGCGCCAACAACGATCATCGCTTGACAGGTCTGCACGAGACTCAGTCGATCGATGAATTTAGCTACGGCGTATCCGATCGTGGCGCGTCGATTCGCATTCCAATCGGCACAGTTGAAGATGGCTGGAAAGGACGTCTTGAAGACCGACGTACTGCCTCGAACGCTGACCCCTACAAGGTCGCAGCGGCTATTATCAAGACCACTAAAGAAGGTCTTGCTTAGTAGTCAGCTTAGCTCTACACATAAGCCCGGTCATTGACCGGGCTTTTTTGTGTTCCTTAATATTGCAGCCCGTCGGCATACGCACTAATATGGTGCATTATTAACTTTCGCAGCCGGAATTGCCGATCCAAAACTCTGGATAAGCCCCGTAAACAGTGGTCTTCACCACTATAGCTTCTCTTGGTTTGCTTATTGCATAGCATGTAGTGAGAAGCTTTCGCGGTCTGGTGGGTAACTCTCCCGCTCCATGAATAGGGCTGCAGGGTTGAGACCCAACAAAACCGCCGCGAGACCATCGATAGAGAAGTAGCGACAGTGACCCAGGACAATGTGCACAAGCGATTACTAGACAACCTGAAGACAGGTGTTGTGATGTTGGATAAGGACTTGCGCCTGCTCTATCTGAACGTAGCTGCCGAGAATTTGCTGGAGATCAGCGTGCGCAAAGCCAATATGCTCTTCATCGGCGATGTGTTGATTAAGGCGGCAGAAGATATAGGTGAGATGCAGACAGCCCTGGCCAACAGCAACAGCTTTACCAAGCGGCAGGCCCAGCTAAAGCTGATGCACGGCAAGACTGTAGACGTTGACTACACAATAACGCCCTTCGAAGAGAACGGCGAGCGCAGGGCTCTGTTAGAAATAACGTCTCTTGAGCATTCGTATCGAATAAGTCGCGAAGAGTCGCTGAATAGCACACACGCGACCACAAGAGAATTAGTTCGCGGCCTCGCTCATGAGATAAAGAACCCTCTTGGTGGTATTCGTGGTGCCGCCCAGTTGCTGGCAGCGGAACTCAACAGCGAAGAGCTGAGCGACTATACCAATGTAATCATCGAGGAAGCAGATCGCCTGCACAAGCTCGTAGACCGGCTGGTAGGCTCCCGCCAGCCGCTAAAGATGGAGCCAGTCAATCTACATGAGGTTATGGAGCGGGTACGCAACTTGGTAGAGGCAGAGATTAGTGGGAACGGCATCGAATTAATTCGAGACTATGACCCCAGCATACCAACTGTATTAGCTGATTCATCGCAGCTGATGGGGGCGATGTTGAATATCGTGCGAAACGCGATGCAGGCACTGTTCAGCCCGGAGGTAGAACATAACCTCGGCCGCATCTATCTGCGCACCCGCATTATTCGGAATGCGACCATAGGCGCCAAGTTTCACAGATTAGCGGCCAGTATAAAGATTATCGATAACGGCCCTGGCATCAAGCCGGAGATGATTGACTCTATTTTCTATCCAATGATTAGCGGCCGTGCCGAGGGTACCGGCCTGGGCCTGTCGATCACACATTCGATCGTCAATCAGCACAAGGGGGTCATAGAATGCGAGAGCAGACCCGGCGCAACTTGTTTTACGGTGATTCTGCCTGTAGCAGCGGCTGGAACTTAACAGCAATGCAGAACGCCTATTTTTAGAATTCAACTATTTTCGGGCGCAAGCCTACTGTTTGAAAAGGTACTGATTTATGAACTCGAATAATTCTGTCTGGATTTTGGATGACGATCGATCCATCCGCTGGGTACTGGAAAAATCTCTGGGCAAGACTGGCTTGCATACCGAATCCTTTGAGAACGGCAATGACCTATTGCATAGACTCGAGCAGGAATTACCCGACGCGATTATCAGCGATATCCGTATGCCCGGCATCAGTGGGCTGGACCTGCTATCAACGATTCAGGAGCAGCATCCCGAGCTTCCAGTGATCATCATGACGGCACACTCCGATCTCGATAGTGCCGTTTCATCCTATAGCCGCGGCGCCTTCGAGTACTTACCCAAGCCTTTCGATATCAAAGATGCGATCGCGATGACAAATCGCGCGCTGGAACACGCCCGCGAGCAGAGCGAAGAAACCAGTGATGCCGAGATAGTTAAACAACAAGAGATCATCGGCGAGGCGCCGGCAATGCAGGAAGTCTTTCGCGCCATAGGCAGACTCTCACAGTCGAACATCTCCGTGCTAATCAACGGCGAATCCGGCACCGGCAAGGAACTGGTAGCTCGAGCACTGCATCAGCATAGTCCGCGCAGCGGTAAGACCTTCGTGCCCCTGAATGTGGCAGCGATACCGAAAGAGTTAATCGAGTCCGAATTATTTGGCCACGAGAAAGGTGCGTTCACCGGAGCCACCTCCCAGCGCACCGGGCGCTTCGAACAGGCCGATGGCGGCACCCTGTTTCTGGATGAGATCGGCGACATGCCGGCGGACACCCAAACACGCCTGTTGCGCGTGCTTTCCGACGGCGAGTTCTATCGCGTTGGCGGACACACTTCAATCAAGGTCGATGTGAGAATCATCGCCGCGACGCACCAGGATCTGGAGAAGCTCGTTGAGCTGCATGAGTTTCGCGAAGATCTGTTTCATCGCCTGAATGTCATTCGCATCCATATTCCACGCCTTAGCGACAGACGCGAAGATATTCCAAAGCTAGCCAGCCATTTTCTGAATACGGCCGCGAAGGAACTGGATGTAGAAGTGAAGACACTGCGCCCGGAAACAGAGAAATACCTCACCGGACTAAGCTGGCCTGGCAATGTTCGCCAGCTGGAAAACTTTTGTCGTTGGATAACCGTCATGGCATCTAGCCGTGAGGTCTATATGACCGACCTGCCTCCCGAGTTTGCGGCACAGGAAGCCACTGTTGGTCAGAGCGGCGACTGGACTAATGGTCTGCACCAATGGGCAGACCAGCAACTCAGCCTGGGCAACGTGGGCATCCTGAATCAGGCTACACCGATGTTCGAGCGCACTATGATCGATATTGCACTTAAACACACGGCGGGACGCCGAAGAGATGCGGCGAATCTGCTTGGCTGGGGAAGGAATACCCTCACACGAAAAATTAAAGAACTGGGTGCCGATGAAGACAATACTAAAATATCCGCTAGCTAGCAGATGCTTCAAACCAAGCGGCATGGCACCGCAGTGCTGCCTTATTAGCTTGGCGACGAATCATATAATCAGTAAAGACATTCGGAATCCCAAGACTTTGCTCTGTTTCGGAGGCTAAAGATCCCGTCTTGCACGCAAACGCGTCCAAGAGTTTAAGGAAGCCATACAGGAATATCGTTTAAGCCACTAAATTCTAAAACAATATGCTCTAATCAGTTGGATAAACTAGGGATAATATTCAGGCGCTTGGGAAGAAGTGGCTTTTGACTGATAAAAGCTCGGGCAAAAAGCGGGAAAGATTCGAATAACCTACAAATCCAATTTTCTCGATTTTTATGCTGCGAGAAGTGAGCACTGTCTACCAAACTGGTGAATTTTTGATCAATATCGTACTTTTTGAGCCTGAAATACCCCCAAATACGGGAAATATTATCCGTTTAGCTGCAAATACAGGTTCACACCTGCATCTGATCAAACCCTTCGGGTTCGAGCTAGATGACAAGAGAATGCGGCGAGCCGGTCTCGACCACCACGAGTATGCCGGTATTTCGCAATATGACGGCTGGCAGGACTTCATGGGCAAGCATGGAGACGGTCGGCTATTCGGGATCAGCACCAAGGCAACGGCGCACTATAACGAGGCTAGGTTCGAGGCGGGTGATTTTCTGGTGTTCGGGCCTGAGACCCGCGGCTTACCTGACGCTATCAGGGAGCAGCTGGGGACTGAGCAGTTGCTGCGCATCCCCATGTTGCCCGAAAGCCGTAGCCTAAATCTCTCCAATGCGACGGCCGTCGTGGTCTACGAAGCCTGGCGTCAGCTAGGCTTTTTTACAGGCAAATAGCCGGCTTAGTTAACTTCCTCAGGTGCTGGTGCCTCGGCATTCGCGGCCGCGTCCTGCTGCGCCTGCTTCTGCTGCGCGTAGAGCGCCTCGAAGTTGATTGGCGCCAACATCAGCGCAGGAAAGCTTCCCTTCACTACCAGCGAGTCGATAACCTCGCGCGCGTAAGGGAACAAAATATTTGGACAGAAAGTAGCCAGAAGCTGCTCAAGCTGCTCACCCTCGAAATCCCTGACCGTGAATACGCCCGCCTGATGCACTTCGACTACGAATGCCGGCTTATCTTCTTGAGTGGCCTCAACGGTCAGCACCAATACCACCTCAAACAGGTCGTCCTGCATCTTGGCGTTTCGGGTCTTGATATCGAAGTTAATCTTCGGCTGCCATTCGCCTTGGAAGACTGCAGGGCTGCCCGGTGACTCGAAAGATGAATCCTTCAGATAGATGCGCTGCAAGGCGAATTGTCGCTGTTCGGACTGCTCTGCTGCTGCGGTTTCTTGGGTGTTGCCTTCATTCTCTGCCATGTTCAATCCTATATTTTAACGATTTGTTTATTGGTAGTTATGCTGCAATTTCCTGGTACTTAAACAATTGTGGCCCTTAGACAATTGTGGTTCTTAGACGATTGTAGTACTTGGACAATTGTGGCGCCTAGACGATTAGAGGCATCGACTGTGCCTTCCATTCGGTCACGCCGCCGGAGAGCTTGAACACCTGTTCATGCCCCGCCGCCTGAATCTTCTTCGCCGCATCGCCGGAATGCTGCCCAAGCTTGCAGACGACGATGACCGGTTTATCCTGGTATTTCTTGAGCTCGGTAACCCGTTGATCCAGCTTCGCCAGGGGAATATGGATCGAATCGACGATGTGCCCGCTCTCGAACTCCTTCTTATCACGCACATCTACCACAATAGCATCGCTGCGGTTTATCAGCATTACCGCCTGCTGCGGTCCAACGCCCTTGCTGCCTGTGCGCTGGTGGTAGAAGACAATCGCACCGAACGCAACCAACCATAAGCTGGATAGCACCAGGTGATTGCCAATAAATTCTAAAAATTGCGCCATAGTCTACTCGGTATTCCGGGGCTGACCTGCTTGCCCACCTGTACATCAAACTCTACAAGACACCTATCGAACGGCTGAGCGTAGCTACGGATTTAGACTACGATTGCGCTACGCTTCAGTTAAGATAAGGGCCGCAAAAAAGGGGTGCAAGTATACACGTGTCCCGCGGCTTTAAGAAGGTCTGCGCACGACTGGCCAGACATCATTGTCTGCTGGCGGAATTACCACAGCGAGAAACTCAAGCAGGCGCAAGCTTCTCGCTATGCCTGACGGTTTCGAGGATAATAATGCGCTCCAATAAGCAGCTTAGAACAGGAACTCGAAGCACCTCATGCTTGATATCGATACCGGCAAGAAAAAGACCGCGCTACTTCTAATACTGGATGGCTGGGGCTATCGGGAAGAGACCAGCAGCAACGCTATTCACAGTGCAAATAGCCCGGTGTGGGATGCTCTGTGGAAGGACAGGCCCCATACCCTCATCGATACCTCGGGACAATCCGTGGGCCTGCCGGCAGGACAGATGGGCAATTCCGAGGTAGGCCATATGAATCTGGGCGCGGGCAGGGTTGTCTACCAGAGCCTGACGCGTATCGACAAAGACATAGAGGAAGAGACATTCTTCCGCAATCCCGTCCTGACTGACGCCGTAAAGAAGTCCATCGAGGCGGATTCGGCGCTGCATATATTCGGGCTCATGTCACCGGGCGGCATTCACAGCCACGAAGATCAAATTATCGCGATGATAGAGCTCGCCATTCGCAACGGCGCGCCGAGAATCTATCTGCATGCGTTTCTGGACGGCCGTGACACGCCACCGCGCAGCGCACTGCCCAGCCTGATTCGCGCAGAGAAGACACTTACCGGCTCAAACAAGGGGCGAGTCGCGTCGATCTGCGGCCGCTTCTATGCCATGGACAGAGACAATCGCTGGGACCGGGTACAGCCAGCCTACGACATGCTTACCGAGGGCAAGGCAGATCATCAGTATGACAATGCCAGCGCTGCGCTTGCCGCCGCCTACCAGCGCGACGAAGACGATGAGTTTGTGCAGGCCACCCTGGTCGGAGCGAAAGACGATGCCTCGGCTACGATTGCCGATGGCGACGTAGTCGTGTTCATGAATTTTCGAGCAGACCGCGCGCGCGAACTAACCCGCGCCTTCGTCGATGATGACTTCGATGGCTTTCAACGCAATGCCATGCCGCTACTCGGCGACTTCGTCACGCTTACCGAATATGCGGCCGACATAGCCGCCAGCTGCGCCTACCCGCCACAGAAACTCAACAACGTACTTGGCCAATATTTGGCCGATCAGAATAAGACCCAGCTGCGCATCGCCGAGACCGAGAAGTATGCCCACGTGACATTCTTCTTCAATGGCGGACGCGAGGCTCCCTTCGATAATGAAGAGCGCACACTGATTCAATCCCCGGATGTGAAGACCTACGACCTGCAGCCGGAGATGTCGGCCTTCGAACTCACCGATAATCTTGTCGCCGCCATTCGCTCGCAGAAATACGACGCGATCATCTGCAACTACGCCAATGGCGATATGGTTGGGCACACGGGGGATTTCGATGCGGCAGTAAAGGCCGTAGAGGCCGTAGACAAGTGTCTGGCACAGATCGTAGCCGCCATCGAAGACACCGGCGCCGAACTATTGATCACCGCCGACCACGGCAATGTCGAACAGATGCTAGACCCCGAAACCAATCAGCCACTTACCTCCCATACCAGCGGCCCCGTGCCCCTGGTCTATGTTGGCCCTAGTGGCAGGCAGTTCATAAGCGCGGGCAGCCTGTCGGACCTAGCACCCACATTACTCACACTTCTGGACATGCCTGTACCCGAAGAAATGACCGGCAAAGTTCTTCTCGGACAGAAGAAACAGTAGACGAAACAGTAGACGAAGCAGAAGAAACAGTAATAAAGAGTAGAAGAAAAGCGAGTCAGCAAACTCTAAAAGCAACAAGATTTTTGCGATGAATGAGTTACTGCGCAATTCAATTTTAACTTTCAGGATCGCTCTGCTGGCAACTCTTGTAGCCGCGAGCGTGTCTAACTCTTCTTCTCTGCTTGCGGCAGAGAGCGATGCCGAAGCCGCGCAGCAGGAGCTTGTCGCGCTAGGCGGCGCCATAGACGAGATTCAATCCTGGCTCGTCGAGGCACGGTCTACGCAGTCCAACGAGATCGAAAATCTGCAGCAGGCAGACCTGAAAATTTCAGATCTCAGCCAATCGGTTAGCAGAGCCGAATCCGCGCTGTCCGACATAGAATCTGAGATCAGCGCCCTCTCGCGACAGGCTGAAACACTGGATGGCGAAAAAGCCGCGCAGAGCAAAATCCTCGAACAGGCTATTCGTACCGCCTATCTATCGGGCAATCAAAGCACCATAGAACTTCTGTTAAACCAGAATGATATTTCCAGAACCACACGCATGCTTCACTATCATCGCCTCTTTACTGAGGCACAGCTGAACAGCATCGCATCGTTTCAGGAAACCCTGGATGAGATAGCAACCGTAAATCAAGAACTGGCAATCAAGGCCACGACTCTGCAAGCCGAACAGGAAACTCTACGCAGCACCCTGCAGGATCTCAACGCATCGAAACAGCAGCGCGAGACTGCCCTGCGCCAATTACGCAGCGATATCGCCGCACGCAGCTCAGAACTGGAACAGCTGGAAATGGACCAGGTGCAACTGCAAGAATTAATTGAACAGATCAATCGCGCCGTTGCAGATATTCCCAGCGCAATGAGAAATGCCCCCTTCGATGCGCAGCGCGGCAAACTGCAGATGCCTGTTGCGGGCGAGGTGCTCAGCAGCTTCGGGTCTCGCTACGGCGAGGGCGACCAGCGTCGTCAGGGAGTCACACTTGCCGTTGCCGAGGGAACCCCGGTGCAGGCGATTCATCCGGGGCGCGTGGTATTCTCCGACTGGCTGCGAGGCACGGGGCTGCTAGTGATTATCGACCATGGCGAGGGCTATATGTCTCTGTATGGCGCCAATCAGGCACTGTCCAAACAGGCCGGCGACTGGGTCGATACCGGCGACATCGTCGCAACCTCGGGATTAGCCAATGAACCCACAGGGGGGCCGGACAATGCACAGACCCGCCCCGGCATGTACTTCGAAATCCGTCATCACGGCGAGGCCCAAAACCCGGCAAATTGGTTCGCGAAGTGACAGGCTTATTCCACTGTGTCGGCCTAACCATGGGCCTGAGCTAACGCCCAGATATACCGCTATAAAGATCCTAGAAAGCCCCTTTGATAGAGCCTTATCTAGCCCCCCAGATAAACGCCCGAGGCTCTCCCATCCAATTTGCGTATTAAGACATAAACTGAAACACTAGGAATCGTCGTATAAACAAGTCTAGACAGCCCACTCTTCCGTTTCGGGCAAGTAGAAAATTATCAGGAATTAGCCATGACTTTTACTCCATCCACCTTTTCACGTTTCTCGGCAAGGCAGCTATTTTCTGGCTCTACAGCCGCGAGTCTTTCCCTGTCGATCTTTCTGGGCTTGGCTCTTTCGACATCAGCGAGTGCTCAAACACAGCAACAACAACAGGCACAGCAACAGGTTCTTCCGCTACCCCTAAACGAAGTCAGAATGTTCACCGAGGCCCTGGATAGAATACGCATGTCCTATGTGGAAGAGATTGACGACCAGACACTGCTGGAGAACGCCATACGCGGCATGCTCGCGGGGCTGGACCCACACTCCGCCTATATGGCCGGCGATGAATTCGATCTACTCGAAGAGACAACCACCGGCGAGTTCGGTGGGCTCGGCGTCGAAGTAGGCAGAGAGAATGGCTACATTCGCGTAATCAGCCCCATCGATGACTCACCCGCCGATCGAGCCGGCATCAAGGCAGGCGACCTCATTATTCAGATAAACAATAAACCTCTAAGAGAGATGTTGCCCGAAGAAGCAGCGCAGATGATGCGTGGCGCACCCGGCACCGATGTCACTGTCACCGTTGCCAGAGAAGGACAAGAACCCTTCGACCTTACCATCACCCGCGAAGTGATAGCCCTTAGCAGTGTGCGCAGCCGAATCATCGCCCCTGGCTATGCCCACCTGCGCATCTCGCAGTTTAGAGTCAACACCGGCACCGAACTCGAAGAAGAGATAGAGCAATTGTATGCAGAAAACGAAGCCATCGATCAGCCCATCAAAGGCATGGTGCTGGATCTGCGTAACAACCCCGGTGGAATTTTGCAGGCATCGGTTTCCGTAGTAGACGCCTTCATCAATGAGGGGCGCATCGTGTACACCGAAGGCCGACTCGAACAGACTGGTCTCGATTTCTCGGCGACACGCAAGACCGTGGCGGGAGATGTACCTCTGGTAGTACTCATCAACAACGGTTCCGCCTCGGCCTCTGAAATTGTCGCTGGCGCCCTGCAGGATCATGGCCGCGCCATCATCATGGGCAAGCGTAGCTTCGGCAAGGGTTCGGTGCAGACCGTGCTGCCTCTGGATGAGCGACGCGCAATAAAATTAACTACCTCGCTCTACTTTACGCCAAGCGGTCGCTCTATTCAGGCCCAGGGCATTGAGCCTGACATCGAGGTCGACGAGGCGCTGGTTACCCGGCGCTCGCGCAATGTCATGCAATACAATGAGTCCGATCTCGCTGGCCATCTGGAAAATGGCAATGGCACTGCGACGGAAAACGATAGGC
>Ga0206124_10003370_pt1 | contig 11282 bp, 9 predicted proteins | sample Helgoland_Spring_3_FD_148671 | JGI IMG/M metagenome (GOLD analysis project Ga0206124, IMG submission 148671) | Pelagic subsurface seawater microbial communities from Kabeltonne, Helgoland, North Sea - Helgoland_Spring_Bloom_20160321_2 | ecosystem: Environmental > Aquatic > Marine > Epipelagic ... | reverse complement strand
GGTTGGGGCACGAATAATTTACGTAAAATAGAAGTATACGCCAATGTGTCTTTAGGTGTACATCCATTAATGTCAGTAACTGTTATGTATACGCTATCTGAAGGAACAGAGATAAACCCAATGGTGTCAAAGGTTGTGGATAACGTATCGAAGTTAAATAGTGGATTTAAGCCTCCCGACGTTTGAACTAATATGGTCCCTGTAGTATCCCCAAAACAGAGCACTGGTGTCACGATCGCTGTATCTACGGTAAATGTGATTAAGCTATCTACATAATAGAACTGAGGTGCTTTATAGTCTACAAAACAGCTTGGATCAATGGTATCCTTCACATAGATGAATGACGTATCACCCTGACTCAATGTGTCGTAAGACGTGATAAGCCCCCAAGTTGCATTCAATGTTGAGTTTGGTATAGAGTCAATGGTGTATTCTAACCCATTACCTCCCGATGCATAGATTTCAAGAATTGCATTTGAACTATCCCAACACGTTACAGGGCTTGTGTAAACACTATCTAGTCGGATAGAGTCTGGTTGGTTTAATGAAACACTACCTTCAACAAAACAGCCTTTATAATCTTCTACATACAAGTCGTAAGTACCTGCCCATAAAGAATCTGCAGCGTTCCAGGACATCGTATCAATGAAGTATCCATATTGACCCTGAACCGCAGAGGTCGAATCGAAGCTCCATTCGTAAACAAATCCTTGAAGAGAATCTCTATACGTTGCCGGATTAGACGGGTCATAAGATGTATTAGGATCGATATTACCACCAATTATAACTACTTCAATAGAGGACGAGTCAAATACTTCATTACACAGGAGATCTGTGGTTATAAAATTAATGAATATTGGACTAGGCTCTTCAATCTCAATACTATCGCGAATATCCAAATACGTCTTCTGAGCTTTATGGTAATAGTACGCTGGACAATTTTTATCATCTTCTATAGTAGGGAAGTATTCCGCAGGCGCTATGTTTTCGAAGAGACTTCCTGTCTGGTAATTCAAAGTATCGAGTGAGAAGCTAATATTGTTACCCCCAGAAGCATAGAACTCTACGAATGCATCCGTTGAATCATAACACTGTACCGGTATGTAGTATAAACTATCTAGACGTAGGCTGTCAGGCTGGTCTATGTAGTGATATGGACTAATCATATATTCATTCACACAACCCATAGGGTCCTGTAAAGTGTTCTTCAGGTTTGATACTTTTAAGTGGTACCAGCCGGTATCAAGGGAGGCAAAAGTATTCTGAGTGCTCCAGCTTCCTAATTGTCCGCCGTCTACGGAATAAACTAACTGCGGTGCTACGTAGTTTATATCATCGTTATCCGGTATTATACCACCGTGCGCAAACATCTGTATAACTGCGTCATCATTCTCTACTCCGTTAACCTCTGGATCGTAACAGGAATTCGGAGTCACCAAAATACTATCTAATACAATTGTGGTCCCGGTGATCTTAGTTCGTAAGAACGGATTTCATCATAGTATACATAACAGTTATTTTCGTCCCTCAGGGTAACGTAATAGCTACCACTATCCAGGCCATCATAAAGTATATATCCAAATCCAGTAGAGTCAGATGTATACGTTGCCCCCGAGTCTACACTAACGTAGATACCATTCGTAGAGGACCACGAAATATCGATTCGTCCATTTTCTGAACCCCAACAACTTATATCGTTATGTACTCCCGCAGTGGTCATTGTCGTAGGCAATGTTGTCTCTAATCTAAAGCTCGACTTTGGTCCTTCGAATAGTTCAACATCCATAGTTCCAGCAAATGTGCTTCCAGTGAACGCCTGGACAGAGACCGTATCATTAATCGTAGTCGTTGTTAATTTCGCACGATGGTATGAGGCAATATCAATTTTATAAAGACCAGGATCAATGCCTTCATCTGATATGTTATAGTTTATAACTGCCTGCCCACCATTAATACCTGTTGGAAGTGAGCTTGATGTTGCTGAAGTTCCGTTCACTTTTTAAGAACATCTTCTGTGGCAATTACTTTTACTATTGTATCTGATCCGTTTAACTCGCTTAACTGTATCGCGATATATCTTGTTAAAACCATTTCTGAAGATCCTGTCAACTTCTTAGAATACGAAACTTCTGTATTCTGGATTGAATTATAAGGCACCGTTAAGGTTAACCAAGAGGCGTTTTCAGTTATTTTAAGGTTTCCATTAGGCGACCAGAAAAGTGAGTTAGACCCCGAGTAATTCGTGGATATTGCCACACCTTCTCCCAGTAATGGGTCATAGCCGCCCACAGACTGCGATCCGTTATTGGTTGTTATTCCGACAACTACTGATTTCGAGGCACTGCTGTCAGGTTGAGAAGTTCTTTGGTATACGGGACAGCCTATAGAATCCGTGACTTGAATGTCATATATTCTCCGCACTTGATTCGAGCTGGTTGAAGATTGTGTATACGGACTAAGCCCCTCAAATAGGTTCGATGTTTGTAAATTTCCTCCATTATCTATAGAATACAAAAGCTCATCTCTTCCCGTAGCCATAATTTCTATGCTCGCGTCATTCGTGTCATGACAAGATGGACGAGATGCCAATATCTGAGTAATACGTATTGGATCAAGTTGGTTTATTGAGAAGAATCTGTTCTGATTATATCTTACCGAAGAACACGATGCTGAATCCTGAGCAACTATCTCATAAGAACCCGCTCCAACACCCAACGAGGAGCCAGATTGGTACGGCCCTGTTGCTAGAACACTTAAAATCCCATCAGAATAATCGTAACATGTTGCGTCACTAGTAATGATAGTATCCACTTGAACTTGATAAACCTCAGCTGACAACTGGATTTTTGGGCTTGTACAACCCGTAAACTTATTAACGTGACGTACGTAATAAACACTCGTTCCTGTGTCACTTGTTGATATCGCAGGTATCGTATCTAATGAATTGTCATTCGCATCAAACCACTCAACATTCAAATTACTTAAGTAGGAAGCACTATAGGGTCCTCTGTTTACGCTCAGCGTATCCTCCGGAGAAGACTTACATATGAAGTAGGTTTTCGCAACAGGCGCTAATGGTAACGAACGTATTACAATAACCGCAGTGTCAAACTCACTTGCACAGCCTGTAACTAAATCATATTGCTGGACATATCTGTAGAACGTTCCAACACTATCTGTTGATGGAGCCGGTAATACCGTCAAAGTATCAGTTGAACCGTTATCTCTATGCCATAGTAAGACATTATTGTTTTCTAAGGCGCTTGCTGTAATACCCCTGTAGGGTCTTCATATTGACAATATTCGTAGTCACGAATCATTGGTTTTTCAGGCAAGGATTGTACGCTCACCATCTGCTCGTAACTGTATTCACATCCATCTATTGTAGTTGCACGCGCAATGTATAATGACGTTGTGTCTGGTCGGTGAACGAAAGAAGCTCCCGTACCTTGTGTTTGAATCAAGAAAGGTAGCCCGGAAGGTGCCGTTGACCTGATATCCCAAACAATTGAGCTAAATTTCTGTGTGTTAGACAATACAAGACTGATTTGCTCACCCGCACAGATATTGAATTGGTTATTCAACGTAGATATCTCAGCTGCAGGCTTAGGCAAGAAATATACTTGCGCAACAGAGTAATCACTAAAACAGCCGTTTCGAGTATCTTCTTGTTTAACTAAAAGTATGTGATGGTATCTGTTATGGTTGCACCACTTACTACTGGAATGTTATTTAAGGCCGTAGCGCTGTCTGACAAGAACCAATGTAATGTTCCAAACGGCTGGCTTAACGCGTCAAATCCTAGCGTGTGTGAAGCTACAGGTGAAACTTGACCTGTGTTTTCTTCACAAACTTCTATAGCTTGAGTTGTCGGTGATGAAGGCAATCCGTTTACTGTTATTCGAGCGGTATCCATCGGGCTCGAGCATCCAGTGATTGGATCATACTGTTGAACGTATCTGAAGGATATACCTGCTGTCTGTGTAGATGGCGCTGGTAAAGAGGTTAGCGTATCGATAACGCCCCATTAGCTTTATGCCACAATAACTTATTACCGCTTGAAAGGCTGTCGGCAGTTATCGGGTATGCATCTTCAAATTGACAATATTCATAGTCTAAAATCGCGGGTCTCGAAGGAAGGGGTTGAACCGTGACTAGCTGCTGGTATTCATAATCACACCCTTTATAAGTCACTACATAAGCTGTATAAATAGTTGATGATAACGGGGTATGCGTAAATGTTGCACCGGTTGCCTGATTATAAACTATCGGAGATCCTATTCTATCGACTCTCCATCTTATGGTAGAAAATTCTTGAGATTGGCTCAGTCCAAGTGTAATAGATTCTCCAGAACAAGTCTTAAACAGCGTGTCTGTTGAAATAATCTTGGCGTCCGGTTTTAATAAAAGGGTAACTGGAGCTAACGCGAATTCACTGAAGCAACCGGTTCTTAAATCCTGCTGCTTGACTAAATAACCTGTTGATTGAGCCAAAGACTGCCCGTTAATAAGTGGCAAGCTGTCTATTGCCGTGACGCTATCCAGCTCATACCAGCTTAAAGATCCATAGATCCCCAATGTCGTGTCTGCAATAGGCCAAGAAATTCCTCCCCAATCTTCACATAATTCACGTTCCTGTGTTGTTGGCTTTGTTGGCAGGGCATTAATCGTAATTACAGCGGTATCCATCTCACTAACACACTCGGTTACAGGATCGTACTGTTGGACATATCTATAAAGTATTCCAGCAGATTGAGTGCTCTCCTTGGTGCCGGAAGAATTGACACAGTATCTATTTGGCCATTTGCTTGGTGCCACAATAATTTATTTGTTGAACTAAGGCTATCTGCCACAATTGGATAAGCACCTTCAAATTGACAGTAGACATAATCTCTAATAGCAGGTTTTTTAGGCAATGGCTGAACTGTTACTAGTTGCGTGTACTTCACCAAACAAGAATCTATTGTCATTGCCTCAACAATGTATAATGTTGTTGTATCGGGGCTGTGGGTGAAGGTTACGCCCGACCATAAATTAGGAACGTATTCTTTAGTCCCATCGGGCTTGGTATATTCAATATTCCACGTTGCTGAAAGGAATGACTGAGGTGAGGTTAAGGCCAAACTAACCTGATCACCACGACAAATCTTATACAAGCTGTCAGTGCTAATTATAGTTGCATCAGGGATGGCGTGCCACTCCACTAGTGCTTGAGATATTTCAGAGAAACATCCAGTTACAGTATCTTTTTGCCTTACCGTGTAGTAGGTGGACTGCGAAAGAGTCGATCCCGAAGTCAACGGTGTTCCTACAATTGAGGTTAAGCTATCGGCTTGATACCAATTTAAAATACCAGGGGCGCAGTTATTGGCGACATGGGTAATGGGAATATTCTTGTTTCTACATCCCCGTAGACTGTTGTACAACCGGTTACCGTGTCTGTTTCAGTGTAGTAGTAAACTAGCGTATCTACCTCGTTAGTGTTTGGTGTTGGGGCAGTAGGCAAGGCTGCTGTTCTGGCTTGTCCCGTATACCAAGTAACCTCACCTAAAGCAGAGGTTCCTGTAGCTAATCCGCTTGATACAGGATATGAGGTTTCAAATTGACAGTAATCAATAATTAAAGAGGCCGGGGTATCAAGTGGTTCGATTACGGTCAACCATAAGAAATCAAGGTTTGCACAACCATTGGTGTCCTCGACGAAAATATTGTATTTAATCGTAGAGTCCGGACTAATCAAATTACTCATTCCCGTAAGTGATGGATAACCTGGTATGTCAGTAAACCACGTTAAACTATCAATTACGCCCGTAGACGATGTAAACTGAAGGCTTACACTGATGTCTTGCCCGTAACAAAGGATTCCATCTGCATCACTCGAAACTATATCGTATTGTGGACCATCTAAGTAATAGACCGGAATAACTGATTTCGACCCTGTACACCCCGTGCTCGTATCAGTATAGCTTACAAAGAAGTATACAGTGTCATTGAGTCCGTTCCACGCAACTTTGGGCGCGATAACGCCAATGGTGTTAACGTATCAGTATCATACCAATTAACTCTGAATAAAGTGTTTGTATCAACATTTGCTAAAAGATCGAAACCGCTAGGATCCGTTTTACACACAAAGGCAGGTTTTGTCAAAGGTGGATTTGGTTCTGCAACCCATTCAAATTCAACTTTTGATAACGGACTACGACAACCTGTTATGGTGTCCACCTGACTGACATACCAAGGGCCTGCGGAAGAATCTGGTATTGGCGGCGTCAAACGAAGCGAAGTCAAATTATTTTGATCGTACCATTCTATGGCATAGCCATTTATTGGCGTAGCGCTCAGCGGTCCCCAACATAATTACCAAAACACACCTGCGGTAAGTTAACAATAGGAGGAGGTGCTGGAGCTAATACTGTGATATCTACAGAGTTTGAAGATACCCCAACTGTTAGCGAATAGACCATTCTTCGTAAGCTAATCGACTCTATAAATGGCTCATTTGGATCAAACGGTAAAACTGGCTGCATGCAGGCATTACCACTAAGGTCTTTCAAGGTATCCCATTGTGGTGGTGACACATCTAGATTGAGGTATTCCCAAACATAGCGATATAAACTATCCCCGCCTTCCGGCTGAGTGCCGGTAAGATCTTGCGCCTTACCTCCGTAGCAAATCATCTGTGAGCTACTTATAACGCCTGGAACGAGATCATAGACCTTAACCAACAAACTATCATTGCTGTAACACTTCAGATTCCCAAATTGATCCGATCTATAGGCTCTTCCCTCAATCCAATTGGTTCCCGAGGAAAGGAAAATGTTTTTAATGGTATCGCTCGTTATACCCTGTTGCTGGCTGTTAATTCTCCATTTATAATCTAAAGAATAAAACCGGATACAACACCGGACTGTATTGTAAATGTTAATGGATGTCCTGTTGGGATTTTAAAGGAATTATTGATCTCCGAAACAGCAATTTCAGGAACATCTAAAACCTGAATTTTTACTGTGTCTGATATCGCAAAACCGCCTTGATCGTAAACATAACGAAGAATCTGGAAATCACTTTCGTAATACGAATTTGGTAGTAAAGTATCCGAGAACACTAATACACTATCATCTATGTTAAGAATGGTGTCTCCATTAATAAACCTTTGCGTTGCAGGGTCAATTATTGCAGGAGATAAAATCTTCCACTTGAAAATATAATTACCTGAACCCCCTGAAGGATAGCCAAGGTTATTAATATCCGTCGGATGCTGACCGTAACATATTTCCTGCAGCAATGACGTAGTTGACGCAGCCGTACCTCCTGTGACGGGGGCTCCTGTTGCCGTATAATTAAATCCTATTGCGCCAGGATCGAATGGATTAATATGTATGTAGATACTATCAATTCCAACACACCCAGTCGCGGTATCTGTCCCCTTAACGGTATAGTATCCTGATACGGACGGAGTTACTGTAATTGGGTTTGTACTTCCAAGAATTCCAAGGGTTGGATTATCAGGATCGTAACCATCTGGATCAAAGAATTCGTATATATCAGCCCCCACAGCGGAAATTGAAACCATACCTCCAGCGCCATTAACACTTGCTGCTGGTATTACTGTATTAGAGGCCGTTATATTCACCGTACTTAGCGGAGTGACCTGTATTGTTATTTTCGATAGAGGTCCTTCACAACCGTCAATACTGGGGTGGCGCTCACCCAGAAGTATGTATCACTCTGTAAATTACTGATGTCAATATATGCTTGAGGCTCACTTAAAGGGTCATCATACCAATTCAAACTTGCATATTGACCTGGATTAACCATCTGAGTTAATGAGACTATTTCTGCACCAAGACAATATGCGGTATCTCTTACTATTGGGGCAGCTGGAGTTGGCGGTTGGGTTACAATCAATTCTCTTCTTGGACTCTCACATCCATTCTGATCGATTAATGATACCCAATAAAAAATTGAATCCGGAGTAAGGGTGCTGTATGAATCGTAGAATGGTTTGACTGTTGTGGCCCCGACGTTGAGTTGAACGAGTTATACCAATACAATGTGAACTGACTGTCATCATAAGTAATAAATGTATCTAGAGTTCCTGCAAAGGTATTCGCACAAATACGCGTTAAATCTGGTACTGCAACAACTGGGGCGGTCTCATTAGAATTAATAACTACCCAGATAGAATCTCTTGTCGATTCACACCCGGTATTTGTATTTACTTTGGAAACCGTGAAAAGTCGAGCCCCAGTAATGCTGCCATAAACTTTCTTATTAGGATTCCAAGCGTAATCTGTAGATGTAGGGGAATCCCACCATTTCAATTTTAACGGTGAATAGGTGCTATTAACATATGGAGCAAGCTCAATAGAATCTTGACGACAAGCATAGATCGTATCCACCGTGAAAATGTTTCTCGCTGGTCTAGGATTAATTTTAACGTGGATTAATTTCGCTGTACTCTCACAATAACCATTCGTATTGGTTATAAAGAAGTAATAATTCGTGTCTTTATCGGATGAAATAACCGGTAATTCTCCTGTTCCATTCCAAAGGTTCGAATTAAGATCATACCACCTCAACGTTGTACCTGGATTAAGACCTAATACACGAGCATCAAAGTCATTAGTTGCATCGCCTTCACAATACTCTAGAGTACCTCCTATTGGTGCGGCAGGCTCAGGTAATGTCTCGATCCATCCAAGCGCCCACTGACTTTCACAAGTTGCGCCGCCCACCGGAACCTTGTTTCTAAGTGCGTAGTAGAATGAATCAGTTTTAGTCGTCGTAACAGTCGTGAAATTGACGAAATAATTTGCAGGCAGAGCCAAGCTGTCCATTCCGTATTTGATCATCGTATAATTTTGATCATCGTACGTTGCAATGTCATTGATGTTGAATGGTCCCGCACCGTTACATATGATTGCTGAATCAACTACTGGCATCGGTGGTAATTCAACTTCATTAACTACCATTTTTGCATACGGAGAGTAACATCCTGTGGTCAAGTTTTCATATGCTACCCATAAAGAATCTTTATCACCTGTAATCGGGAATAAGACCGTGGAGGTGGCATCTAAGAAGCTCTCATCAGGATATCTAGATGGGGCGGTATACCAATGCACCTTAACGCCCGCATTATTATCAATATAATCAGCCAAATCGTGGTCCCAATCGTCTTCACAAATGAATGGGTTTGTAACCACAGGTGTATTGGGTGCATTCAATGGAACAACAATAACGGATGGCGAAGCATCAGATAAACAAATGACTTCCTCATCGTCACCGTTTAGTTCAGAGTAATAGGCTTTCGCGTAGTAGGTACCTGGCGTGCTTACTGCTAATGATCTTGTAGTGTCTAGAATACCTTGACCGACACTGTACCATACGTAGTTATATCCTTCAATAGGAAAGGCTATTCTCAGCGTATCACTCTCGCCTGGACATAAATCCAATGCAGCAGGCAAAATACTTGGCTCTTGAACTAAAATATCTTGAATCGTGAATTTAGCCGTATCACTAGTACAACCGCCAATATTCTTAGCCACTATCCCATATTCCCCGGCGTTTTGGAATGGAACAGTCGACGAATTATTAGGTCCCGTTTGATACAATAACGATCCGTTATTCATATCGTACCAATAGTAATCTACTCCAGGCTCGATTGGTGAAATCAGGCTCGATTGGTGAAATTTCTACATCTATAGTAGCATCCTCACATTTCTTGTACGGTGACTGATCTGCTAAAAGTGGTTCACTAGGAAGCGGCGCCACCGTTACCGTTACTTTATTTGAACTTGTGTCTCTACAGCCTTCAAGGTAATTAGCCACAACGTAATACTGTCCAGCAACGTCTACTTGTATTGATCCGTTACCGCCTGTTTGAGTTGCATTAACTGGATCAATTTGCCCCGTCTTCCACCATTGGTAATTCACCGTACCCGATTGTAAAGAACCAGCAACATTCGTCCAGTTTGAAACAGATAGTGTTATTCTATCTCCATCACAAAGTTCTGCTGTTGGAGATGGAGTGACGATAGGCTCTATTATAGTATTTCTAATGATCTCTAATTCGTCAGAATATGCCGGATCACAGCCTTGTGAAGGCTTGCTCGACTTCACCCTGTATCGACCAGGTCCCATGTTCGAGAATCTTGTTTCCGACTCCAACAATGTCGGGGTATACGTAAATGACTTACCAGGCAAATCCTGCCAAGTACCTGGAACTGCTTCCTCTTGAAGTGTGTATACTACATCGGTTTCAAATTCATTAGTTAGGATAATCGTTGCTTCATCGCCTGGACAAAGTTCTGTCCAACGCTTACCTATCCATTCACTGTTTGGTGCATACCCAGTCCAGCCAAATTGCGCCTCAAGAGGACGAATGATTGGCGTGAGTAGAGGTTGGTATTTCAATTCGACTGAAGTGGATAATTCAGACCAACATCCATTTACTAATCGCTTAGCGCGATAAACCCCAGCGGTATTTGTTGTAATTGAATTCGATGTATAACTAGCTCCGTTGATTTCAGCACCATCTCTATACCATATGTATTGACCAATAGTGTTGTTTTGATCTGTTAAAGTGATTGACGCACCTGAGCAGAGGCTCACAATACTTGAGTTGTTAATCACTGGTGCAGCCGGTTGCTGTGTTTCTGTAATGATTATTCCATTACTCGATACCTGACAGTCATCCTCGATAATTCTAGCATAATACCTTCCACCATGCTTAGCATAATGAGAGGTATTATTGTCCTCATCAAGAGTAGCTGTTTCAGTGTTACTAACCACATAATACCATTCTACCGTTTGCCCTACTCCTAAACTTGGTATTTCTAATAGCGTACTATCACCAGCACAAATGGTATTTGTGAAACCTGACGCTATAGATGCAACAGGGGCAATTAGTTGCTTCTCTTTTACTCTTAAAATATTACTGTATTTGACAGTACAGCCCCCAACCTTAAAGTCATCATACGTGGTAGAATTGTTGTCCACCATCAGGTTAATGAACTTCACGTCATTTACACCGTCTGCGACTATTGAGTAAGGGTCTCCAGATAACGGATTATCGACAGTATCGTATCCTGCAAGATTTACATCTTTAAATAACGTATACGTAAGACCTTCAATTGCATTAGGAACGTACAAGGCGAAGCTCTCGTCAATACAAACCTCATAAGTTTCCACGCCCGATTCGTTTACGCTTATTCCATTATCTACTCCTAGAGATGGTGCGACTAAACTAGTCAGCGTAAATACCTGAACTTCCATCGGTG
>Ga0206124_10003367_pt1 | contig 11285 bp, 14 predicted proteins | sample Helgoland_Spring_3_FD_148671 | JGI IMG/M metagenome (GOLD analysis project Ga0206124, IMG submission 148671) | Pelagic subsurface seawater microbial communities from Kabeltonne, Helgoland, North Sea - Helgoland_Spring_Bloom_20160321_2 | ecosystem: Environmental > Aquatic > Marine > Epipelagic ... | reverse complement strand
GGGGGAATCTTAGTTATGTTACTTTATATAGAAATCTTTAATAGACTATTCTGGAGGCCAATATTTCGCTATGCAGAAAGTCTGGAGCAATTAAAATAAAAGGTGACATGGCAAATAAACATCCTTTGATTGAGTTAAAAAATATTTGTTACAATCTTGAGGGATTCCTCTGGGAGAAAGAAAAAAATCCTGCAAAACATTAGCTTTCCTGTAGAAAAAGGTGAATTCATTGGAATCACAGGTAAATCTGGAGCTGGAAAAACTACATTACTCAAGATAATTGCTGGCCTTACATCATATTCAAAAGGAAGGATTCTGAATTTCAAAAAATCCCCCAAGATAACCATAGTATTTGAAGATTCCTGCCTATTCCCATGGCTTACTGTTACAGAGAATATTCAACTAGGTTTGCAATCTAACTATTTGTCCGAAAAAGAATCTCAAAATAAAGTAGATCAAGTCATAGATCTAATAGGGCTCGCAGATTCTATAGACGCATATCCAAAAGAGCTATCTGCTGGCATGAATCAAAGAGTTAATTTTGCTAGAGCTATAGTTTCTGAACCGGATATCTTGCTAATGGATGACCCATTTGTATCCTTGGATATCATGACTGCAGATTCCTTGCGGAGCGATTTATTTGACTTTTTAAATCATAAATTGATCAATATTCAAGCGATGATTATGGTAACTCATAATGTACAAGATGTAATGCAGCTATGCTCTTCTTTATTAATAATGAAAAACACACCTACAGAGCTACATGCAAATTTGAAGATAGATCTACCTTTTCCTAGGGATGACAATTCAAAGAAATATGGTAAAATTGTAGATAAGATCTATAGATATCTCAGTGAGGATACTGATTATTCTGCAAAAGGAAAAGGCACTAGTATTCATAATAAATATCTAAGGCTATCTGAAATCTCTCTTCCCACTTTGCAAACTTTTCTTGAAACTATCGCTAAGAAATACAAAGATGGAGTGGAAGAAAATGTATTAACTAAAGAGCTTAACATGACAGCAGAATCTATGGAGATAGTAATTGAATTTGCTGCAATGCTAGATTTTGCTAAAAAGAAAGAAGGAGTTCTTCATGTGATGGCATTTGGAAAAACACTGGCCCTCGAAGAAGATTCCATAAAAAGACAAAATCTTTTTGGAAAACAACTTTTGAAAAAACTACCTATAGTAAAACAACTGAAGGATAAAGAATCAACTTCCGGAAGAAGAAAAATCAAGGCAATAATAGAAAAAAATCTAACTCATACTCAAACACTTAAAACAGCTGATGCCATAGTGAAATGGTCAAAATTCGGTGTGGGATTATTTAATACTATCTTTTAAGGAATCTATTATTTTTTCTCTGCTAGCGGTAAATTTAGATTCACACCAAAATCTCTCAGCTTCCTTTAAAAGATCTCCTACCCCAGTGCCAGGTTTAATACCAAAAAGATCCATAACATCTTTACCTGTCACGGGCATTATGAGATCTATATATATATAAGAACGAATATCTTTCAGTAAATCTGTATATTCCACCCCATCTCTTGCTGAGATATAATATACGCAATCTAGTGTAGTGCGTGTATCTTCATATATAAGTGAATAGATATTTTCTTCTATATATTGTAACCCTCTATTCAAAATATTTTTCACAGATTTAAAATATCTATGATGTTTTCTAGAAAAACGGAATACATCCTCCAAGATATCTAGTTCCAAGTTATTTGAATCTGCAATTAGAAATATCTTTAATAATATTGGTGGATTTTCATTTACTCTTGAATAGACATTATTTAAACCATTCATATGGTCTAAAAAACCCTTTGATAATGAGTATTCAAAAAGAGCAGACAACACTCCTGCATCCCACATATCACCCAAAACGCCAGAGAAATGATCAACCATAAGGATCTTGCTAAACTGGGGCCGATAGTATCTTTATTTTCTCAGCATTATCTTTACATGCTTTCAATGACTCATGGTCTATTTTATTGTTTCTCCCATAAATCGCATAAAATCGGAAAAATCGTAATATCCTCAAATAATCTTCTTTTACCCTTTTATCTGGATCTCCAACAAATTTTACTACACCATCTTTTAGGTCTTTTTTTCCTCCATAATAATCATGTAGCTCTTTTGTATATGGATCATAGCTCATTGCATTTATAGTAAAATCACGCCTCTGAGCATCCTCTTCCCAACTATCCGAGAAACTTACAACAGCATGCCTACCATCAGTTTCAATGTCTTTACGCAATGTTGTTATCTCGTAGGATCTACCTTCTAGCAAAGCGATTATTGTGCCGTGCTCCTTTCCTACATCTAAAGTTTTTATATTAGATTTTTCCAGTAGAGATTCCACTTCACCAGGAAGTAGAGTAGTAGCAATATCAATATCGTTTATTGGAAGGTTAGCAAGAATGTTACGTACACATCCACCCACAAACCTAGGATTGCCTCCCCCATCCTTTAATACGGAGAAGATTGTAGAAGAATCATAAAAATTGAGTAAGTTATAAAGTGTCATAAATGTTCCCTGAACTAATCGCCCAAAGGAACATTCTAGACTAAAATTCTCTTTTGATAATAGCTAAAAGTTAAAATACTTCTTTTTGCTCTTATTTTCAGATGGTTTCTCTTCTGGCTTATTATTTTTTGCCACAGTTTCTTTGCCTTTAGGAGCAGTTTCTTTGCTTTTAGGAGAAGATTCTTTTTTCTCCTGAGCTTCAGGCTCTTTCTTACGTGGCTCATCTTTAGAAGGAGATTTCTTATCTTTCTCAGAGTCTTTCTTTTGAGAATTCTGAGGTTTTGTAGAAAGTTTAATCTTGCCCTTCCTGTCATCCATTCCGATAACTCTTACTTTGATCTCATCATTTTCATTCAAAACATCTCTGATATTTTCGATTCTCTTTTCACTGATTTCACACTTATATGCAACAAACCTTCTTTGCTACCCATGAATGATACAACAGCACCGAAATCTAATATCTTAGTAACCTTACCTTGATATTCTGTACCGATTTCTGGTTCAAATACTAGAGAATTAATCATCTCAATTGCTTTTTCAGAATCTTCTGCATTAGCAGCAGCAACAGACACGATACCTTCATCGTTAATATCAACTTTTGCACCAGTAGCTTCACAAATCGCCTTAATATTTTTTCCACCAGGTCCAATAACTACACCGATTTTATTTTTATTAATTGTGATCTTTGTGATTGTTGGAGCATGCTTACTTACTGCTGTACGCGCCTCAGAAAGAGATTTATTCATCTCACCAAGAATGTGTAACATTCCTTCTCTAGCTTGCTGTAAAGCTTGCTTCATAATGTCAAAGTTAACACCATCAATCTTGATATCCATTTGCAACGCAGTAATACCATTCTCTGTACCAGCAACTTTAAAGTCCATATCACCAATATGATCTTCATCACCAAGGATATCTGATAATATAGTAAATTTCTTACCATCCATAATCAGACCCATAGCAATACCTGCTACTGGACTCTTTAAAGGAACACCAGCATCCATCATCGCAAGAGATGCGCCACAAACTGTTGCCATAGAAGAAGAACCATTACATGCAGTAATTTCAGATACTGTACGTATTGTGTAAGGGAAATCTTCACGTGAAGGAAGCATAGGACGTATTGCCCTCCATGCCAACTTACCATGCCCTACCTCTCTTCTACCAGGTGCTCTCAACATAGATACTTCACCAACACAATACGGTAAGAAGTTATAATGAAGCATGAATTTCTCCTTTGTCATGCCGTCAAGGGAGTCTATCATTTGCTCATCATCACCACTACCTAGTGTTGTTGTAACTAAAGCTTGAGTTTCTCCTCTAGTAAATAGAGCAGAACCATGGGTACGAGGAAGCACTGACACTTCTGTTTCAATTTGTCTGATTGATTTGGAATCTCTGCCATCAATTCTCTTACCATTTTTAACTATATCATCTCTAACAATCTCTCCCTGAAGAATTTTGAAAGCTTCAGAAATGTCTCTTTCTTCAAATTTCTCTGGATCAATTTCAGATAATAATGATTCTTTGATTTCGCTAATAGCCAAGTTACGACTCTTTTTATCTTGAGTCTTGTATGCTGATGCTAAATCTTTTTCTACAACAGATTTCACATAAGAAACTATATCTTTGTCCAATTCTTTAGATTCAAAATGCCATTTCTCATTACCTACTTCTTTGTCTAGGTCAGCGATCAGTTGGAAAATTGGCTGCATTGACTTATGACCGAACTCAAGAGCTTCTAGCATGTCTTTCTCGCCTAGCTCATTTGCTTCGGATTCTACCATCAAGATAGAGTCTTTTGTTCCAGCAATAATCAAATCTAAATCACTTTCTTCTTTGTTCTGATTATCACAAACAAGCTCACCATCAACTTTTCCAACTCTTACACATGACACTGGTCCATTGAAAGGAGCACCAGATATTGTCAAGGCAGCAGAAGCACCTATCATAGCAAGTATATCTGCGCTATTTTCTCCATCATATGATAGAAGAGTACAAATTACTTGTACTTCATGATTAAACCCTTTTGGGAATAAAGGCCTAATAGGCCTATCAATTAATCTAGAAGTAAGTGTTTCGAATTCAGAAGGTCTTCCTTCTCTTTTAAAGAAACCACCCGGGATCTTCCCAGCAGCTGCTGTCATTTCTCTGTAAACTACAGTTAAAGGTAAAAAGCCAAGTCCTTCACGGGGCTTTTTGCTTATTACTGCTGTACATAGAACTTCTGTATCACCAGAACGCACCACAACAGCACCATCAGCTTGACGAGCTATTTTGCCTGTCTCTAAAGAGATCTTCTGGCCACACCACTCGGTTTCTTTTTTTATTATTTTAAACATATATTATTTCCTTAGGCCCAACGCCTTAACTAAATTACTGTAACGGTCTTCAGAGTTCTTTTTCAAGTACGTAAGAAGACTTCTTCTTCTATTAACCAACACGATTAAACCTCTACGAGAGTGAAAATCTTTCTTATGGGTTTTCATGTGATCGGTTAAACTTAGAATACGCTCTGTAAGAACTGAGACTTGAACCTCAACAGAACCTGTATCATTTTTTGAATGTTGGAATTTTTTTACCAACTCTTGTTTTTTTTCTTTAGTAATCGACATCGTAATACTCCTTATTAAAATTAAAAATTCTTACCGGGGCAAATTTTGAGTTTACCACTTTTCCAATTGCGAGCAGCCTTCCTAAGTTTTTAGCTAAATAAACTTGAGAATCCTGATCTGAGAATCTTGCTGAATCAATTTCTATTTTAACTCCATTGAGCAGCTTCCGAGCCTCGTCTTCGGAAAACAGGATAGCCGGGATGTCGTCCAGCACACTATCCACCGATAATAAAACATCATCGAGGTCGGTATTATGCACTATTTTTTCTAAAATTTCTAGAGAAATTAAGTTTTTTTTCCCAAAATCACCCACTTTTGTCCTACGAAGATCGAAAATATACCCAATTCCTCCGCAATTCTTGGCTAAATCATGACCTAAAGACCTAATATAGGTTCCTTTTCCGCATTCTACCTTAAACTTTACTTGCTTCTTTTTTTGGTCGTAACTGGTGATTTCTAATGATTCTATAAGTATATCTCTCTCTTTTAACTCTACTTTTTCACCAGATCTTGCCATTTCATAGGCGCGTCTTCCAGAAACTCTGATAGCTGAAAACACTGGAGGTGTTTGCTTGATTTTGCCTAAGAATTTTGGAACCTCTTCTAGGATTTTTTCTTTGGAAGGCATATAATCATTCTCTAGAACAGTCTTCCCCTCTTCATCGTAACTGTCTGTTTCTCTACCAAATTGTATACCGAATTCATACCCCTTCATGCAATCTTGAACAAACATCACACTCTTTGTTGCCTCACCAATAGCAACAGGCAACACACCAGTAGCCAATGGGTCCAAGGTCCCAGCGTGACCAATCTTTTGCATTTTCAATAAAGATCTGAGAATAGAAACTACTTTTGCTGATGAAATACCTTTTGGCTTATCTATACAAAGCCATCCACATTTTTCCATGAAGATTTTTAGTTTTTTAGTGCGTTATTGATGTTTGATGCATTCTCAAAAGAATCGTCCAGAATGAATTTCAGCTCTGGCATATATCTAAGAGTGAGTTTTCTAACTAACATACCTTTAAGGCGCGGGGTGATCCCCACCATGTTTCTCAAAAAACTATCTTTATCTATGGATTCATTGAATAGGAAGAATATATAAATATTCGCAACCCTTAAATCAGGAGTCATACGCACTTCAGAAATAATAACCGAAATACCCTCTATAGATGGCTCATGTATTTGATTGCTAAAAATTTCACTAAGAGCTCTCTTAATAGTTTCTCCAACTTTTAGCTGTCTGTTAGAAGGCATTCTTATATCATTCATATATTTTTCCCTACAGCTTCTGTTTCTCTTCTATGATTTCATACACTTCAAGAACATCTCCTGCTTTAATGTCTTCATAGCGCTCAAATGCTATACCACATTCATATCCATTTGCCACTTCTTTAACATCCTCTTTGAAACGCTTCAATGTCTTCAATTTACCATCATGTATAATAACATTATCTCTCAACAAACGTACTTTCGCACCTCTTTTGATAATGCCCTTAGTCACAAACGAACCACCAATTTTACCAGATTTTGTGATGTTAAATACCTGTCTAATTTCTGCAGATCCAAGATATTCTTCCCTTTCTATAGGACTCAACATACCAGATGCAATCATTTTAATATCATCCATTAGCTCATAGATAATGGAATAATATCTCATATCTACTTTCTCTTTATCTGATAACATCTTAGCATTAGAATTCGCACGAACATTAAAACCAATAACAAGAGCATTAGAAGCCTTAGCAAGAGCTATATCAGATTCACTGATTCCACCAACTCCTTTATGCAAAAACTTGATCTTAATTTCCGCATTGTCTATTTTATCTACAGAACCCATAATTGCCTCTATAGAACCGTGCACATCTGCCTTCAACAAGATTGGTAATGTTTTAACTCTATTATTAGAAGAAGCCAATGAGAACATTTCTTCAAGAGAAGAATTTGATTGCATAACATTCTCTTGGTCTTTGAGCTTACGCTCTCTATATTTGCATATATCACGAGCTTGCCTCTCTTCGTCCACCACATGGATTGTATCACCAGCAGCAGGAGAAATATCAAGACCTGTAATTTCAGCAGGAATTCCTGGGGTTACTTCCTTCTGAGGCATAGCTTTGTCATTCATAATTGTTTTCACTCTACCGAATGCACAACCAGCAACAACTATATCACCTTTTTTCAAAGATCCTTTTTGCACAAGAACAGTGGCAGCAACACCACGAGATTTCTCTATCCTAGACTCAATAACAACACCTCTAGCTTTTCCTGTGCCTACAGCTTTTATCTCTAGCATTTCTGCTTGAAGCAATATAACTTCTTTTAATTTATCCAGATTTCGTTTCTCGGTTGCAGATACTTCAACAGTCATGATATCGCCACCCATTGATTCTGGTATTAAATCATGCTGCAATAATTCAGCAATTGCTCTTTCTGGCTCTGCACCTTCTTTATCAATTTTATTTACAGCAACGATAATAGGAACTTCAGCAGCTTTAGCATGGTTAATAGCTTCCACTGTCTGAGCTTTAACTCCATCATCAGCAGCGATCACAAGAACAACAATATCTGTAACCTTAGCTCCCCTGGATCTCATCCCTGTGAATGCCTCATGACCCGGAGTATCAATAAAGGTAATGCTTTGTTCTTTATTTACTTTTACTTGATAAGCTCCAATATGCTGAGTAATTCCACCAGCCTCTCCTTTTGTAACATCAGAATCTCTTAATGCGTCTAACAACGATGTTTTACCATGATCCACATGACCCATGATTGTAACAACAGGAGGTCTAGCAACAGCCTTGCTGTCATCATTAACATCATCTTCAAGTAAGATACTTTCCACATCCGCATCTGTAACACGCTTCAGAGTGTGACCTAATTCGTTAATTATGATCTCTGCAGTATCAGCATCAATTGTTTGATTTGTTTTCACAATCATACCAAGCTTCATGCACTCTTTGATTACATCAGTACTCTTCTCTGCCATACGCACTGCAAGCTCTGCAACCGTAATAAACTCAGGAAGAACAACTTCTCTTACCTGGTCTTCTCTTTTGGATCATTATTTTCTTTCAATCTACGCATTTTATCACGAGCACGTTTTATTGAAGCAAAACTACGCTCCTTACCGCCTACTCGGTCAATATTCTGTACAGCAATTTTGTTTGAACCACCCTTCATACCAAATTCGTATTTTGATCTCAGCAATGGTTTCTTAGCGCCCAATTTCTTGAATTCTTCTTTCTCTTTCTCAGGTTCTTTCTCCTGTTTTTTAGCAGTAAATCTAGTATTCGTAGTCTCTTTAGGAGCTTCCTTTTCAACTGGAGCTTTTGCAGATACTTCTTCCACTGGCTCTTTAGGAACAACTTTTACCTCTTCAGGAGTTACAATCTCTTCAACTTTTTCTGGCTCTACAGGCTTTTCTTCTTTAGGAGAAACAAAGGTTTTGGGTACAAAAGTCCTTGCACGCCTCCTTTTTACCTCTACCGAAACTGATTTGCTGCCTTGGGCACTAGGATCAAATTTAGTAGTACGATTCAAAGATAAAACCGTATAGTTTTTTTGTTTAGAGCTTTCGTTATTATTATCTGACATAACTCCTTTAAAAATAAAATTACTTTTCTGCTTCGTTCTGTTCTAGTTTAAGCTTTGCTTGCTCTATCGCAGAAACAATATGCTGATCTTCCATATCACTATTTGGAAGGATGGATTTAAATTCCTCAATAGTCATCTCAGATAAATCTTCAAATTCCTTGATACCAGAATTAGCCAAAGTTAACATATGCTCTGGGGGTAATCCACCAAATAATTCCATAAGCTCTTTATCAACGCCTAGCTTGTTAAGATCTTTCACAATGTCCTTATTTTTTGATTAAAAACAATTTCTTGCGCACGAGATATAAGTTCCTGAGCTATAGCTTCGTCCAAACCTTCTATCGATGAAAGTTCTTCTACAGAAACATATGCTATATCATCAATATTTGCAAAACCTTCAGCAGAAAGTAGCTGAGCTAATACTTCTTCTACACCTAACTCTTTACAGAATAATGCAGTAGTAGCATTAAATTCTTCAACCCTACGCTTTGATTCTTCTTCTTCAACTAGAATATCAATATTCCAACCAACAAGCTTAGAAGCAAGACGCACATTCTGCCCTCTTCTACCAATTGCCATACTTAAATGCTCGTTTGGTACAACTACTTCGATTTTCTTCTTATCTTCATCAATAATAACTTTTGCAACTTCTGCAGGAGCAAGTGCGCTAATCACGAATTGTGCAGGATCTGCAGACCATTTAATGATATCAATTTTCTCACCATGGATCTCACTAATAATCGCTTGTATTCTAGAGCCTCGCACACCAACACATGAACCAACAGGGTCTATGCTAGTTTCGGTTGTATATACAGCTACTTTAGATTTAGAACCAGGCTCTCTGGATACATTCTTAATCTCAATAATTCTGTCGTATACTTCAGGAACTTCTTGCTCAAATAATGCTCTCACAAATTCAGGGTGAGTTCTAGAAAGAATAATCTGATGACCTTTATTATCTCTACGTACATCTTCAATATATGATTTTGCCCTATCATTCATCTTGAAGATCTCTCCAGGAATTAAGTTCTCTCTTCTAAGGACAGCTTCACCTCTACCTAGATCTATAACAACATTCCCGAATTCAACTCTTTTAACAACACCGTTTATTACTTCTCCAACACGATCTTTGAACTCTTCGTATTGTTTTTCTCTTTCTGCTTCTCTAACTTTCTGGACAATCACTTGTTTTGCAGATTGAGCAAATACTCTAGCTAGATCCAAGATACAATGGAGGAAGAGGCTCTAGTATTACATCACCAAGCTCCACATCATCTTTCTTTTTTGCAGCATCCTCTAAAGAGATTTCTGCATGAGGGTTTTCTACTTCTTCAACAACATGTATCTCTCTGTTGATTGAGATATCACCTGTGTTTTGATTTATTTTTGCAGAGATTATATTTTCATGACCATATTTTTTCTTACTCGCACTTTGTATCGCCTGCTCTAAAGCTTCAATAATCAAATTACGTGAAACACCTTTTTCTCTAGCTACAGTATCTGCTATTTGTATAAGCTCGCTATTAAATCCTACAGAGTTAACCATTTTGACCTCTTTCGTTAAAAATATCTAAATTAAATGAGCGGAATCTATATTTTCAAAATCCACTTCCAAATTGTTATTACCTTCTAATAACATAACTATGTTATTACCTTCCGTTTTTACTATCGTACCTTTAAAGTTCCTACTACCTTCATGCAGGTCTTTTAATTTCAATTGTATCTTTTTATTCTCAAATCTTGCAAAATCCTTCAGCCTAGTAAGCGGCCTATTAACACCAGGAGAACTAACTTCAAGATTATAATGCTCTGATATAAAGTCTTCCACATCCATAATAGCAGAAACCACTCTACTTACTTTAGAGCAATCTTCTACCGTTACCCCACCATCTTTTGTATCTATCATGATCTGTAATGTTCTATCTTCAGATCTAAAATATACTTTATTCTAACTATCTCATATCCCAAATCATCCAAGGAACCAGATATTGCATTTTCTACTTTTTCTTCAATCATTCTAAAAATTCTATTAAAAAAGGCGGGATAAAACCCACCTTCAAAATCTCTCACTGGCTGCATTATACTATAGTAGAACCTATTATTCAAGCAGATAATCTCTTATTTCTTTATGGATTCATACACCTCTATCAGAGCGTTAACATCAGAATCTACAATTTTATGCATATTATCCTCTATTACCTCATAAGGCCAATCCCACCATGCAATCTCTAACAACTTTTTAACATCCTTACTACGCCAAATCTTTGCTTTACTATTCTAGCTGGATTTCCAGCAACAATGCTATAAGGAGGAACGTCCTTTGTTACAACGCTTCTGGAGCCTATAATAGCTCCATCTCCAATTTTCACTGCGGGCATAACTAAAGATTCAAACCCAAACCATACATCATTTCCTATTATGGTATCTCCCTTATTCGGAAAATTAGCCCTATATAAATCAGACCATTTCTTTCCGAACACTGCAAAAGGATATGCACTAATACCATCCATCTGATGATTTGCACTGCTAGTAATGAAAAA
>Ga0206124_10003365_pt1 | contig 11290 bp, 20 predicted proteins | sample Helgoland_Spring_3_FD_148671 | JGI IMG/M metagenome (GOLD analysis project Ga0206124, IMG submission 148671) | Pelagic subsurface seawater microbial communities from Kabeltonne, Helgoland, North Sea - Helgoland_Spring_Bloom_20160321_2 | ecosystem: Environmental > Aquatic > Marine > Epipelagic ... | reverse complement strand
GGGGTACCAACAACTACAACTGAATGTTATGACGTAGAAGTTCCAATTTATGGACGCACACAAGGCAACGGTGCATCAGGCGGTGACGTACTAGGCGGAATGATCCTCGGCGGCCTACTCGGCAAAGGAGCAACTGGCAAAGACGATGGTGCTGCAATTGGTGCTATTCTTGGTGGTATAATTGCTGCAGATAACAAACAATCAAAACAAGTAGTCACCGGTTATCGTATCGAACGGCAGTGTGCTGATAAAGTAACCAATAAGTACCAATCACAAGAAGTGTACAGCCATTCTACTGTAAGGTTTACAGTTGGCGGATATCGATATGTACTAGAATTTAATCGTTCAGACCGTTAATCGACTATTATGTTTAACGAATTGCAAATTACAGATATGGTGGACTTGTTGATTAATTGCAACGAAAACACCAAAGTATATCTTGGATGCGATTCCGTTCGTTATATTAGAAAAGATAAAGTTTGGGCTAGATATGCAACTGTTGCTATTGTGCATATGAACGGAAACAGGGGCTGTAGAATCTTTTCGCATGTATCATATGAACCCGATTATGATCTTAAATCAAGTCGTCCAAAAATGAGGATGCTTACAGAAGTTCGAAAAGTATGCGATCTATATATACAAATTGCACCATTTATTGATGAATTTGAAATTGAGATTCATTTGGATATTAATACCAATCCAATACATGGTTCAAATTGTGCAGCTAGTGAAGCAGCAGGGTATGTATTAGGTATGACTGGGCTACAGCCTAAATTGAAACCCGATAGTTGGGCAGCAAGTTTTGGAAAAGATGGAGTAGCTCACGGGCGTACAGAAAAATCGTAAAAAAGTAAAAATAGTGGTTGACATAGAGTAAATAGACTGCTATATTATAAAAGTAAGCAAAGATGCTTGCAACGCTGTTTGATAATTTAATAGAAAGACTATTTTCAGCTGCATCCGAACGCTCTTCAGGGATTGATCACCCAGAGAAAAATGTTCCGAATGTGTTTGAAGCTAAAGGAAGTTACAAGTAAGGTGATCGCATGTGAGCTGCTATAGCGGCAACACCAGTAAGATCGAGTGTACTGAAAGTAACGATGGTTCATGGGGTGCAGTAGTAAATAGTCTTAAGGACAGTTGGCCGAGTGGTCGAAGGCACCGGATTACTAATCCGGCGAACCGAAAGGTTCCGTGGGTTCGAATCCCACACTGTCTGCCAATAAACAAGGAATACAAATGTTCACAGTTGAAATGGATCATGACGAAATTGAAATTAATATCTTAGATGATAATGGTAACAACGATGATGTAAAAGTGCATTTATTTGATGATATAGTATACATTAGACAAATAGACGAACACAACAAAGTTGATTCAATTCAAATGAGTCCATCTATGTGGGATGAATTAGTTGCTGCAATAAACAGCTCAGAAGGTGCTTACCGTACTGTTGCGCAAGATAAGTAATAATATGAATACTAATACTTGTCCAGAATGTAGAACAGAATTAGACACTAACGATTTTTGTCCAAACTGTAGAGTAAAAAGATAACGCTCCTATAGCTCAGCTGGTAGAGCAATTGATTTGTAATCAATAGGTCCGCGGTTCGAGTCCGTGTGGGAGCACCAATAGTGTGGCGACTTAATACGCCCGCGGTAGGCCACGGTTAGCTTACCAACTTTGCCCTGGTGGTGGAATGGTAGACACGCAGGTTTTAGGTACCTGTGCTTTACGGCGTGAGAGTTCGAGTCTCTCCCAGGGCACCAAATAATATTCCAACGTAGCTCAGCGGTAGAGCAGTTGACTGTTAATCAATTGGTCGTAGGTTCGATCCCTACCGTTGGAGCCACGTTCAAGGGTTTTGTTCCCCTTGTTAAACAAATGAGCAAATGGTGCCCAGAATGACCTAAGCAGGTCCTAAAACTGCTTGAAATTATACCGACACGTTAGGTTGCTCCTAACTAGTATGGATTACTAGACTCCATATGATCGAAGTGATGTCGCAGTCATAACAAAAAAGTCGATGCAAGTATGCCGGCAGGTGTATGTCGTTAGTGCGAAGCGTGGAGCGCAAGCGTTGAAACCGTTAGCACATACATACCAATTTTTTACATACTTTTTTTAATATAATTACTTCTTTGCTTCTCAATGTTGGCTAGGAACTTCATTTGTTTTGTAACAAACTTTTCGTTAACTTTTACTTGTTTTAATGCTATTAGAATTTGAGATAAGTTCTCTATTTTTTCTTCACCATTGGCTATTAAATTCTCAATATCAGATATAGATTTATCTAGCTGCGATTGGCTACTATAAGCTATTGATAGCGGAAATGGAAATTGTAGTATGGGAAATATTATAGCAGCATCTGGAACTGTATGATTTCTCCAACTTATAAAATCACTTATATATTCAATAGTTATATTTTGTACAGTATAAAAAAATCTTACATTTTTTAATTTTGGTAAAATTTGTATAGATTTTTTATTAAACTTTTTCCAAGTAGTGGGCCAACGTATATCGGTGTATCTTTCGTGTATTCCGTCGACGCTAACATTTAATATAAACTTATCAAACTCATTATCCCACTTAACTAAATCATTTTCATTTGCTGTAATAAGATTTGTAAAAACTTCCACTTGAATTTGATTTTTGTACTGTAACGAATCTAGAAATTCCTTGTATTCGTTTCCAAAAAAAGGTTCACCACCTTGTAGGCTTATTCTTCTTAAATCCTTTTCAATAGTTTTTACAAAGTCTAGACTTTTACTATCTATGTTCTTTTCGTTTCCATTGGAAATTATTTTCTCCCAAAGAGAACTAGCCCAATTTCCGCACATAGTACAAGCTAAATTACATTTGTTATTAATTCGTATATCTAATTTAGTTAGCATAATGTTGTTACTTGGTTTTTCTGTTTCGTTAATTTCCTCTGAATGGTTGTACTGTTGCCGTAGGCTTCTAATGCCTTTATTTTCTAAATTCCAGCACATCGAACATTCAGAAATCTGTTCGCCATTGTACAAACGGTCGACATATTTTTGTGCATCTTTTTGGTAGTTGTCAATTGAGATTGTTTTTGAGAATTGACAACACGGCCTAGGTTGCTCCAAATGGTCAAGAGTTATTTGTTGTTCTAAGTACGCACATCTGAGTGGTTGTTGTTTCATTATTCTATTTATAAAATAAAAATTTAGGTTAAATCGTAAAAAATCACTTGACACCATGTTATTGGCATGCTATAGTATATGTATAAACAAAGCAACATTAGAGGGCAAACTAAATGGCTTATGTATCACAACAAGACAAAAAAGACTTAGCACCAGCAATCAAGGCCGTGTTGAAGAAGTATGACATGAAAGCTACTATTGCTGTTCGCAATCACAGCACATTGGTTGTTAAAGTAAAGTCAGGTGCCATTGACTTTACAGATTATGCTAATCCTTACCAGAACGGATATATTGACGTAAACGTATACTGGATCGACACACACTACAATGGTGTAGCACGTGACTTCCTTAACGAACTATTGGACGCTATGAAAGGTCCCAAGTACTTCAACAACGATGATGCAATGTCTGATTACTTTCATCGTTCGCACTACACTGACATTGAAATTGGACAGTACAACCGAGCTTATGTTTGTACAGCAAACGAATTGGAGGCAGCGTAATGTTTGTAGTAAAAACACAGATTCTTGAAAACTATGGCGCTCACTGTGAAGACGGCAAGTTTTCTTCTGGTAATGCTTACTGGAAGTTTAAAGGTGGAAACGAGTACATTGTAAGTGATGTAACTCGTGCCTCAGATGCTATGGCATTTGTAGCTGCCAAGTTCTCCGAAAACAACATTTCGTTTAAAGAGTTTCCAAGTGAAGTAATGACTTGGCAAGAGTGGCAAAATGAGCTAATGGGAGTCGATGAAGGCTACCGCGAGTTCTTGTGTGAACAAGCTATTGCGTGTTCGCCTATTAAACAAATGGAGGCAGCGTAATGTATTATATCTATGAACGTTCAAGCACTTTTATCATGGGTAAAATGAATCAGCGTACAGGTTTAGTACGACCAGATGCTACCAAGTCTTACAAAACCCTGGGTGCCGCAAAGACAGCACTAACCAAAATGAGCAAACGCTATAGAGCAGATTTGCTAGAAAGTGTAAATGATCCTGTATACCGTTATGGTATCGCAGCAAGTGGATACTTCCATCAGAATATCGAAAACATTCGTAAGGAGACAATGCAATGAATAAAAATTTGATTGACGACATGCTTATCCAAGAAGAGCTACGCCGTGTTCATCCTATAGCAGTACACGGTGATTTGCCTGACATGATACAAGAAGACCTGAGACAATGGGCTTTAAAAAATGACCATCAACTCGATGATTCTGATAATGGGGTGTTTGTTTTGCATGCTATTGATCGAGGTTGGATGCAAGCAAACTTTACTGGAATGGAGATATACGAATAACTAGTTAACGGCTTACCCTTCTCTGTATATAAGACCCATAGTGTTTGCCGTGCTATGGGTCTTTTTTATTGATTTTTTATTGGAATATATGTTATTATAAATTATGATTAGAGCAATTTTAGCACACGATGCAAACTGGGGTATTGGTCGTAACGGACAGCTACCTTGGCCACACAATCCTGCAGACTTAGCATGGTTTAAACAGAATACACTAGGTAGCACAGTTGTTATGGGACGCAAGACTTTCGAAAGTCTGTCTTCGAATCCCTTACCTAAGCGACATAACGTAGTTGTTTCAAACACTATCAATAACGACATTGTAGAAATAGTACGCACTGACATTTATAAGTCACGAATTGCTACTATAAATACCACAGGCGATGTTTGGATCATTGGTGGAGCACAACTTATTAATAATAGCCTTGATATTATCGACGAGATCTGGCTAAACAATGTAGGTAAAGATTATAACTGTGATACATTTTTGCCACAAGAAAAAATTACAGTACATTTTGATGTAGGCAGTACTGAATTAACTTCGTTTGGTACAATCACAAAATGGATTAAAAAATCTTAGGTAACAACATATGAAGATATTAGTATTTGGACTACCGGGTAGTGGTAAAACTACATTAGCCAAACCGTTTGCTGAACTCATTGGCGGTGTGCATATTAATGCAGACGCAGTAAGAACAAAATACAACGATTGGGACTTTACACCAGAAGGGCGTATGCGTCAAGCACAGCGTATGCGTTATTTAAGCGACGGTGTAGTAATGGCAGGCAAGACTGCTGTCACAGACTTTGTGTGCCCTACAGAAGCAGCACGTTTGGAGTTCGACCCCGATTTTACAGTTTGGATGAACACCATCGAAGCGGGTAGATTCGAAGATACCAACAAGATGTTTGAGACTCCTCCATTGTGCGATTATCACGTAAGTGAATGGTTTGAAGATGCGCATGAACAATTAATACCTGTAATACAAAGATGGATGGCTATTAATAATGTTTGATTTACAAAAACCTACAACACAAATGCTAGGGCGTTGGCAACCTTGGCATGATGGTCACACTGAACTATTTAAACGTGCATTAGCCGAAACCGGACAAGTATGTATTATGGTACGTAACGTAGAAGGTATTATAGGACAAGATGCAGGAGCTGGTCGCACATTGGCACAAGATGACAATCCTTTTGATTTTATAACTATAAGTAGTGATATACAATTGGCACTAAAGAGACACGGGTTTGATCATCATGTTGAATATTTGATTATGCAAGTTCCTAATATTGTTGATATTAGCTATGGTCGCGGAGTAGGTTATACTTTTACCGAACATGACTTAGGTAAAGATATACATGATATTAGTGCTACAAAAATTCGTGCTAAACTGCGAGAAGAAGGTAAACTTTAAATGACAACAACCAATATTTTTGTTGTGCATACATACAATAAAGAACATCCAGTACAAAATAGATTCCAGGGCGTTTATAGTAGCAAAGAACTTGCTGATGCAGAGGGAAAAGACTACTGCGAAACGTGGGGAGATGACCTCCATTACACTGTAACTATTAGTGCGCTAGATGATATAATCAATGGAGTACATAAAAGTGAGTTTAACTAGAACACTAAAAAATGGTACTATAGTACCTGCCATTGACATAGCAATAGAACTCAAAGTAATTACTAAATGTCCAACTAAATGGCGTCTAATAGATGAAGAAACAGGAGTTGAATATCGCGGACAACTTCCACAGGAAAACGAACTACACTGGCAAAGGATAGATGATTAATGCGTCAATATTTAGAAGCACTACAATATATTTTAGATAATGGCGAAGACGTAAGTGATCGAACCGGTGTAGGCACCCGCAGCATATTTGGTTATCAAATGCGGTTTCCGTTATCCTATAGTAGTTTTCCTGCAGTAACCACTAAGCGTCTAGCGTGGAAAGCTGTAGTAGGAGAGCTCTTGTGGTTTCTAGAAGGTAGTACAGACGAGCGAAGACTTGCCGAACTTACATTTGAAAAAAACAGAACAGAGATTACAGACAAGAATACTATTTGGACTGCAAATGCAAACAAGCAAGGTGTAGACTTAGGGTATATACAAGATCCAGAGCAGCAACATAAAAATCTAGGACCTGTTTACGGTTTTCAATGGCGCAACTTCGACGGCGCATATTGGAATAACACTCCGCACTTACGTGGAACAGATCAAATTGCAACTATAATTGATCAGTTAAAAAATGACCCAGATAGCCGGCGCATTATTTTGTCAGCATGGAACCCTAATCAAATTAACAAGATGACACTTCCTCCATGTCACGCACTAGCACAGTTTCGTGTTATCAATGGCAAGTTGAGCTGTCAACTGTATCAGCGCAGCGCAGATATGTTTCTAGGTGTTCCTTTTAATATTGCAAGCTATAGTTTACTTACACATATGTTGGCACAAATTTGCAAATTAGAACTAGGAGATTTAGTATGGACCGGCGGCGATTGTCATATCTATCAAAATCATTTTGACCAAGTAACACAGCAACTAACACGACAGCCACGCAATGAACCTATATTAGATATGCCAACATTTACTACACTAGAAGAACTGCTGAGTACTAGTACAAGTGACTATAAACTTGTAGGGTACAATCCAATGGATAGCATTAAAGCACCGATGGCAGTATGAAACATATTAGTGCATACCTTGATAAAGTTGAAGAAGCTACCGAACGTTTTGCATTTTTTCCTGTTCGCAGTACATTTAGTAAAAAATTAATATGGTTTGGTAATTATATAGAGTTGGACATATTTTATGACGATCGGGGACGCCCTCCTTTAAAAGATCACAGTTGGAAGCTAATATATACACCAAGTGAATATACGTATTACTGTCTTAAAAAATAATGATAAGTAATTGTATAAGTATATAATAACTAAAATTAAGGAATACCCCCCACTATGAGTTTCCATACCTTTGTCGACGAAATATGGCAAAATAATTCTTTGAAAAACTTTGCAGTTAACAAAACACAAAAACAATTATCTCAAATTTTTCTTGAATTAGGACATACACCTAAGAATGTAGCAAGTCTTGGCTATAAAAATTCTGCTAATATTGCACTACAAATTGATAATTTATATCTTGAAAGTGTTGATAGCAGTAAAAAATATGATACTGTGATTGCATTTGACGAATATTTTACTTACGCTGACACCGAAGAATCACAACGACAAATGATTGAGTCAGCAGCCAACATGCTCGCTCCAGGCGGTATACTTTTAGCTAGTATGCGAGACTATAAAAATAATCCAGTTCATAAACGTAACCTTGGTGATAGCAGCTATATAAATATTAATAATACGCATCACGTTATTGTTGAAATAAATTCTCCTGACAGCATCGACAACCAAGTATGGACACAAACTAACTTTGTAATTAAAAACGATGATTCGGCTGTAGCATATGAATTAGGAAATCGTAACCCACTTTATTTTAAACAGTTAGCAAAATATTGTAAAGATGCACAGAGTAAACAATTTGGAGTTCTAAGGGAGCATTTTTGGAAAAGTCCTTGGAGACGTACCGCCGAGCATATAGCCTGGGCTAGATTTTAAAATGGTTTAATAAATGACAGATACAATAGACATCAATGAAGAAATACAAAAAGTCTTAACACAAAAAATAAACAGCGTAATAAACAACATAGATATCGGTGTTATTATACTAGACCGTATTGACGAGTATATTAATGAACGTGCCAGCAATGGAAAACTGTCAAGAGGTGTTGTGTCTCATGAACAAGTAGATTGGACTGATTATGTTCTGCCAGCAGCACATGTTGGAAGCGGCATAATCAAAAACTTTGCCAGTGAGGGAATTGAAGATCGTTCTACAGAAATTAATTTAACAGTTCTTGACGGGCAAGTTATAATTGAAAACGAAACAATAACTAATCATCTCACTGTAGTCGACAGTGCTACTATTACCAATCTTAGTGTTGGTAAGTTGATAATCAACGATGGTCTTGTTATCAACGATACTAATTTTTCTCAACAAATTGAAAGTTTAATTGACGACAGGATAGCACAGAAAAATAACGAAAGCTCTTGGGACACTTACGGAAAATCTTTAAAAAGCAACAACACAATGCTAATTGATAACACACGTCTCGGAAGTACTATTGTTGACAGTAATCTTAGAAAACTAGGAAGACTTGCTACTCTTGCTGTAACTGGTACAACTGAATTAGCCGAATCGGTGTTCATTGAAAATGGAAAGCTTGGTATTAACACCGACGAACCAAGCGGAGCATTTACTGTATGGGACGAGGAAAGTGAACTCAGTATACGAAAGTATAAAAATCGTAACATGTATATTGGTAGCACACGAGATAGTGAATTAACACTAGGTGTTGGCGGCGATGCTGTTCTGAGCATAAAAAAAGCAGGAATCGAAACCAACAGTGTTAAGGTTGGCAACATTACTATTACCAATGGAAACAAAGAGCCCAAAGAAGCAGGGGCACCAGGTGACTTGGTAATCAATGACAACGGGTCAAGTGAGCAGCCTTGGGCATGGAGATGCGCAGGCGGTAATAAATGGCTACCTTTAAAGTGATATGGATATTAGTTTTGTTATAGGCAATGGGATTAGTCGTAAAACGCAACCATTAAAAAAATTAAAACAATATGGCAAAGTTTATGCTTGCAACTATGCTGCAGTAGACGTTCCTTGCGATGATGCTATAGCAGTAGACAGAGCAATGATTTTTGATTTATTAAGTCAACACAAGCTAGATTGCACATTGTGGAGTAGGAAAAAATGGTGCAACACATTAGCACACAGTACTCCAATATACGCTCTGCCTGACCAGATATATCCGCCGCAGTCTCGCTGGGACAGGGAAAAACATTGGGGAAGTGGAACACATGCTGTTTGGAAAGCTGCACAAAATGATGCTGACATAGTGGTAATGTTAGGGTTTGATATTTGGAACAAAGGAACAAACAACAACCTTTATGCCAATAGAGATCATTATAGTACTGATCCGGTTGATCCTAGGTGCTGGATATATCAGCTACAGCAAACTTTTTTAAAGCATCCGAATACCAGTTTTGTGAATATCCAAGGTGCTAGGTGGAAGGTTCCAGAGGAGTGGCAACACTTAGAAAACTTTAGTAAAGATACATATAAAAATTTATGGGCGTGGTTAAGTGAATAAAATATACTATGATGGTGATAGCTTCAGTTGTGCCGGAGTCGAAAAAAACACCGGGCACTGTTTAGCAGAGCATTTAGGATTTGAACTTAACCATTATGGATTTTTTGGAAAAACTTACGAACAAATTATCAGAAGTACAATGCGTTACACATTTCAGCCTAGCTCAAGTGATACGTTTTTTTGCATAGGCTTTGGTGTTGCAAATCGTCTCGACGCTTATAGTGACACACCAAGTCAACGACATGAGTTTAATCATTGGGAAGAAGAAAGCTATACACGCTCGGTATGTTTATATGATGATACTGAGAACCATAAAAATAAGTCATTCTTAGATCAAACTGAAAATGAATTTATTAGAACAAAAATATTGTTCAGTTTAGTTACACTCCATGACTATCTATTGTATAATGGGCACAAATTTATTATACACAATCTAGATATCAACTATAGATTGCACCTTGGTAAAAAATTCACTAACAATATTATCGAACAAGTAAAAAGTAGGCCTAGAATAGTTAATTTCTTTGAAAATAGTTTACACGATTTGATGCACGAAAAAAATATCCGCGGATTTGATTATGATCAATACGGATTAATGGCGCACCCTGCAGAAAATGGACATAGCATGTATGCTAATTTTCTAACACCCTATATTGAAAAATATATAAAATAAACAGTTGACATAACTATTTTTTGTGTTACACTATAGGGGTAAGCAACAAAGGATACAGTTATGTTCAACTATAATAATTTCCCAACTACAAAAGCATATGATGGCACACAAAGCACAATTCAGTTTGGTGAGTACGCACTCAGTGTAGTTAGGCACAGTGGTTCGTACGGCGGCAATGAAGGGCTTTATGAAATTGCTGTGTTTGAAGAAAGCGATCAAGTTGAAATGCCCGGTATTACAGAAGATGGTGATACTGTAAAAGGTTGGTTAACAAAAGACGATGTTGATTGTATAATGCTCAAGATGTTTACAATTACTGGATGCGAGCCTATTTCAAATGTTTGATAATAATATACAACGTATCGGCTTTGCGTGTAAGTATCTACACGAAGACCAAACACAAAAGAAAAAAGTATTAGAAGAACTACAGCGTCCTTTGACAGAACGTAGCACAACAGTAGCATGGCTAAATAGACAAAGCAGAGAAGTAGCCGAAGAGCGGCTATGGGACATTATGGTTCATAACTCTGCCGCAGTTAAAAGGTTAATCGAATATGTTGGAGGACTTCCTAAAAACTTACGCATGGTACGACTGGGCAGCAATCAGCTTCCTTGTGCTACCCATCCTGATTGGCGGTATTTTTGGAGTCGCCCTGACGTTGTGGAATATTGCGAAAAGCATTATGGTGCAGCCGGCGAAGCGGCAAGAGCCCTTGATGTCCGAGTCTCAATGCACCCAGGACAATTTGTCGTCCTTGCATCGACCACACCCGACATCGTTCAGCGATCTTTAGAGGAGTTTGAATATCATGCGGATATCATCAGGTGGATGGGCTATGGTAAAGACTGGCAAGACTTCAAGTGTAACGTCCACATCTCAGGACGTCAAGGTCCAGCCGGTATCAAAGCTATCCTTTT
>Ga0206124_10003361_pt1 | contig 11301 bp, 10 predicted proteins | sample Helgoland_Spring_3_FD_148671 | JGI IMG/M metagenome (GOLD analysis project Ga0206124, IMG submission 148671) | Pelagic subsurface seawater microbial communities from Kabeltonne, Helgoland, North Sea - Helgoland_Spring_Bloom_20160321_2 | ecosystem: Environmental > Aquatic > Marine > Epipelagic ... | reverse complement strand
TGAAGTTAAAAGAACAAAAAGACCAGTTAATAGAACCCCTACAAATGATATATCTAGACAAACACCTAATCCGGAAACAAGATCTGGTTTAAGCGCTAAAGAAATTCATTCTAGAAGTAAAATGTTACAAGAAGGTCTTGCAAAAACTGCAGCTGAAGCTGAAACTATAGCTATAGAAAAAATTGAACAAACTAAAATTGAGGAAGCTCGTATCGCTGCTAATGCTCAAGAAGCAGCTGAGGCAGCATCTAGTTTAGCTCCTAAAGATAAAGTATTAGCAAGAAGAAAAGCCGAGACGAATGAAATTTTAGAAATAAAAAAAATTGAGGATGAACAAAAGCAAGCCCAAATAGAAGTTAAAAAAGCTGAAGAAGCCGCTTTACAGGCTGAAAAAGATAGACAAAAATTAGCAGACGACGAAACAGTTCCAGTTAATAACAAGGTATGGACAGCAAATAAAACCCAAGATAGAGAAGCTTACAAAGAAAATGTTAAAAAGACTATTTGGAATAGAGGAGGTAACGAGAAAAGACAAGGTAAAATTACTATTGCTCGAGCATTAGACTCAGAGAACGTAAGAGTTAGATCCCTTGCATCAATAAAAAGAAGGCGTGAAAAAGCAAGAATGCAGGCTGACCAAACGCCAGCTGTAAAACAATTTAGAGAAGTTATAATACCTGATACGATAACCGTTTCTGAACTAGCAAATAGAATGACTGAAAGAACAGCGGACATTGTTAGAGAATTAATGAAAAATGGAATTATGGCCACAGCAACTGAAGTAATTGATGGAGAGACAGCGGAATTAATTACAACAGAATTTGGGCATAAACCAAAAAGAGTATCGGAATCAGATGTTGAATTAGATTTAACTATTCAAGAAGATAATCCAGAAAATTTAACCTCTCGACCTCCTATTGTTACAATAATGGGTCATGTTGATCATGGAAAAACATCTTTATTGGATGCTTTAAGACAAACTAAGGTAGCAGATGGAGAAGCTGGTGGAATAACCCAACATATAGGTGCTTATCAAATAACAAGTAAATCAAATTCAAAAATCTCTTTTATTGATACCCCTGGACATGAAGCGTTTACTGAAATGAGAGCAAGAGGCGCTAATGTTACTGATATTGTTATTTTAGTTGTTGCTGCAGATGATGGAATTAAACCACAAACTGTAGAAGCAATTAAACATGCTAAAGCTGCGTCGTGCCCTATAATTGTTGCAGTAAACAAGTGTGACAAACCTGAAGCCAATCCTCAAAAAGTGAGAACAGAATTACTTCAGCATGAATTAATCCCTGAGGAAATGGGTGGTGATATTCAGTGTATTGATGTTTCTGCTAAAACTAAATTGGGTCTAGACAATTTAATAGATGCCCTAGAATTGCAAGCAGAATTAATGGAATTAAAAAGTGACGCTACTATTAACGCTAATGGCGTTGTTATAGAATCAAAAGTGGAAAAAGGTAAGGGCTCAGTTATCACAATGTTAGTAAAGTCTGGCACACTTAATGTTGGTGATATAATAGTAGTTGGTAGTGAATCAGGTAAGGTTAGGGCTTTATTAAATGATAGTGGAAAAAGGATTCATAAAGCTGGTCCTTCGACTCCTGTAGAGGTTTTGGGCTTATCTGGAACACCAAATGCTGGTGACTTAGCCCATGTTGTAGAAACTGAGTCTAGAGCAAGAGAAATTGCTGAGTATAGATCAAGAAAATCTAAAGAAAAAGAAGCTACATTAACGGCAAGAGGATCTGTAGAACAAATGTTAGCAAACATTCAAGCAGGGGAGTCTTCAGAATTACCAGTTATTATAAAGTCAGATGTTCATGGATCGCTGGAAGCTATAAAAGTCGCTTTAGATAAATTAGGTAATTCATTAGTTAAGGTTAGAGTATTATCTGGAGCAGTTGGAGCAATTAGTGAATCAGACATATCATTAGCTGCTGCATCTTCTGCCTTGGTATTTGCGTTTAATGTTAGGGCAATCCCACAGGCTAGAGATTTAGCAAGAAGAGATAACGTAGAAATAAGATACCATTCAATCATTTATGAATTAATTGAAGACACAAAATTAGCACTTACAGGTATGTTAGATCCTGACATGCAAGAAACTTTCATAGGCTACAGTGAAATTAAAAAAGTTTTTTCAGTGTCCAAAATAGGTAAAATTGCTGGATGTTTCGTCACTGAAGGAATAGTAAAAAGAGGATGTAGCTTTAGACTTTTAAGAGACAACACAGTAATTCATCAAGGAATGCTTAAAACATTAAGGCGATTTAAGGACGAAGTAAAAGAGGTTCGTGAAGGTAACGAATGTGGAATGGGGTTTGAAAATTATAATGACATTCAGGAAGGTGACGTCTTGGAATGTTTTGAAGTAAAAGAGGTAGCAAGAAGTTTAGATTCGGTTGATAAGAAAGCTGGTTAATTATATTATGAAAAATAATTTTGATTATAAATCGGGCAAAAAAAAAAAAGAAAAAAAAAAAAGACAATACAATAAAGTCTCAAAGGCAGTTAAAGGTTGGTGAAGAATTGAGACATTTAATTTCTAATGCATTGCACCGTGAAACATTTTATGACCAAATACTAGAGACTAATAATATTACAATAACTGAAGTCGATGTTAGTTCTGATTTAAAAAATGCAAAGGTGTATGTAATGCCTTTAGGTGGGAAACAAAAACTTGAAGTGATTGACAGCCTAAATAAAGTGAAAAATCATATTAAAAAATTAATTTCAAGTGGCATTACCTTAAGACAAATTCCAAAAATTAATTTTATAATTGATAATTCTTTTGAATATGCCAAACATATAGATCAAATTTTACACAAAATTAAAAATTAATTTTAAATATTACATATGTGAGGGCTATTATTAAAAAAAATATTAATGGTTGGATCATAGTTGACAAACAAGCTGGTATTACATCTAGGCAAGTTGTAACTAAAATTTCTAAAATATTAAACCTTAAAAAGGTTGGTCACGGGGGGACACTTGACCCTTTAGCTACAGGTATTTTACCAATTGCTATTGGAGAAGCAACAAAAGTTATATCGCTTGTTCAAAGCAAAGAGAAAAAATATGCTTTCATAATCAAGTGGGGTGTGTCAACAGAAACAGATGATTCAGAAGGTAAGGTTTTAGAGATATCAAAAGCTCGGCCTACACATAAAGAGATAACAAGCATTCTTAATTGTTTTATTGGTAATGTATTTCAAAAACCACCACTCTATTCTGCAATTAAAATTAATGGACAGCGTTCTTATAAATTGGCCCGACAAAAAATTGAAATAGAACATAAACTGAGAAAAATAAAAGTTTACAATTTGACTTTAAAAAAAATTATTGATGTTAATTCAGCGGAATTTGAAGTTACATGTGGTAAAGGTACATATGTTAGGTCATTAGCTAGGGATATAGCAGAAAAACTTAATACAAAAGGGCATATAATGAGTCTAAGAAGGTTGTCAGTTGGTCCTTTTGATGAAAAAGATACGATTTTTATAGATTTTTCTAAAGAAATAATACATAGTCCATCGGTTTTAGATAAATTATTACCAATCGAAACTGTGCTAGACGACATCCCGGCATTAGTTTTAAACGAAATAGAAGCGAGGCAAGTTAAACAAGGTCAAAAAATCAAATTTGAGTCATTACAATTCATAAAAAATTTTGAACTAAAGTATCCAAATTATAATGCATTTGAAAAAATTTGTGCTATTTGTAACAAAAAGTTAATAGCTCTTATAAAAATTGAAGATGGAAAAGTTAAGCCTGCTCGTATAATAAATTTTTAATAGAAAGGAAATTACGATGTCGATTGAAAAAGACAAAACAATTGAAATTATTAAAGACTTTGGTAGCAATGAAACCGACTCAGGTTCTGCTGACGTGCAAGTTGCAATTTTGACTGAAAGAATAAAAAATCTTACAGAGCATTTAAAAATACATAAAAAAGATTTTGGATCTCGTCGTGGACTGCTAAGTATGGTTGGTCAAAGAAGAAATTTATTGAAATACATAAAAAATAAAAATGAAAATCGTTATTCAGATTTAATTAAAAAGCTAGGTTTACGAAGATAAATTCGTTTAATATATTTAGCTTATTATAGCTGAAGTAATTAGCATCAAGGTTTTAAAAGTTAGAGGAAAGCATTATGTTTGAAGTTTATAGAAAAGAAATAATTTGGGGTGGTAGAACCTTAACATTTGAAACAGGAAAAGTTGCTAGACAGGCAGATGGAGCTGTGATGGTTTCTTATGGTGGAACTACAGTTTTATGCACAGCAGTTGGTGCTTCATCAGCAAAACCCGGAATAGATTTTTTCCCATTAACTGTTAACTATCAAGAAAAAACATTTGCTGCTGGAAGGATCCCTGGAGGTTTTTTTAAAAGAGAAGGAAGACCATCAGAAAAAGAAACATTAGTTTCAAGATTAATAGATAGACCAATTAGACCACTATTTCATAAAAACTATAAAAACGAAACTCAAGTTATTGTAACTGTATTAGCTCATGACATGGAAAATGACCCTGATATTGTTGCATTAATAGGAGCATCGGCTGCTTTAACAATATCAGGCTTACCTTTTATGGGACCAATAGGAGCTTGTAGGATTGGCTGGGATGGAAATAATTATATTTTAAATCCCACTGTTGAGCAAATGCAAAGCGCAAATCTAGACTTGGTTGTCGCAGGGACTAACGAAGGCGTTTTAATGGTTGAATCTGAGGCATCAGAGTTGTCAGAAGAAATTATGTTAGGAGCGGTAGATTTTGGTCATAAAGAAATGGAAGATGTTATAAAAGCAATTATTGACTTGGCTGAAGTTGCCGCAAAGGAGCCTCGTCCATTACCGGCAGAACCTGATGAAAAAGACTATTATTTAAAAATTATTAAACCATTTAAGAAAAGCTTTGAAAAAGCTTACAAAGAAATGGATAAGTCAAAGCGTTCAAAAATGCTATCTGAAATCAGAGGTGAAATTTTAGTAGAATTTGGTGATAACCTAAATACATCTTTAGCTTCTTCATTAACAAAAGAGGCTGAAGCTGAAATTGTAAGAGGAAATATTTTAAAAACTAAAAAAAGAATTGATGGAAGAGACACAAAAACTGTAAGACCAATTATTGCAGAAGTAGGCACTTTACCTAGATCACATGGTTCTTCTCTTTTTACTAGAGGTGAAACTCAAACATTAGTCGTAGCGACTTTAGGAACAGGTCAAGATGAGCAGATAATTGATGCTTTGGAAGGTGAATACCGATCCAAATTTATGTTACATTATAATTTTCCTCCTTATTCTGTTGGTGAGGCTGGAAGGGTCGGTTCTCCAGGAAGAAGAGAAGTTGGTCATGGAAAACTGGCGTGGAGAGCGGTTAATCCATTGTTACCTTCTGGCGAAGATTTTCCTTATACCGTAAGAGTTGTTTCAGAAGTTACAGAATCTAATGGTTCTTCTTCTATGGCTACGGTATGTGGCACTTCTTTAGCCTTAATGGACGCAGGTGTTCCAATAAAAAAGCCCGTTGCAGGAATAGCTATGGGATTGATAAAAGAGAAAAAAGATTTTTCTGTTCTATCAGATATATTAGGTGACGAAGATCATTTAGGTGACATGGATTTCAAAGTTGCAGGTACTGAAGATGGAATAACAAGTCTTCAAATGGATATTAAAATCACATCAATTACGAAAGAAATTATGAAAATAGCTTTAGATCAAGCTAAAGACGGTAGAATTCATATTTTAAATGAAATGGCAAAGGCTATAGGTTCATCTAGAGAGACTTTAGCGGACACAGCGCCAAAGATAACAACAATGAAAATAAAATTAGAGAAAATTCGTGATGTTATTGGACCTGGTGGAAAAATGATTAGAGAGATATGTGAATCAACTGGAGCTAAAGTAGATATAGAAGATGACGGTACCATTAAAATAGCTGCATCTGATACAGAGTCTTCACTAGCTGCACAAAAGAAAATAAATGATATTGTTGCTGAAGCTGAGTTAGGCGTGATATATAATGGTAAAGTTGTAAAAACAGTAGATTTTGGTGCCTTTGTAAATTTTCTTGGTACTAAAGATGGGCTAGTCCATATTTTTGAATTACAAAATGCTAGAACAGAAAAAACAACTGACATTTGTAAAGAAGGTGATAGTGTAAAGGTAAAGGTTATTGGTTTTGATGATAGAGGTAAAGTAAAGTTATCTATGAAACGTGTTAACCAAGAGACAGGTGAAAACATAGAAGATAAAAAAGAAGACTAATTGAATAAAAGTTGGATGAGATTGTTATGAATAATGTAGTCGTTAAAACAGAATGGGTGAAATCTTGGTCTGAAAATGGAGTAGGATGGGTTCAATTAAATCATGAAAACAAACTTAACCCCTTGTCTGCTGGTTTTATTTTAGCAATAAAAGAAGCTGCTGAAAAATTTGACAGAGATACGAGTATAGGGTGTATAGTTTTAACTGGATCTGAGAAAGCTTTTGCAGCAGGAGCAGATCTAAAAGAAATGGTGAAACTTAATTACTCTTCTGTATCAGAATCAAGGTATATTGAGAATGGCTGGCTCGATATTCCAAAGATTCAAACACCAATAATTGCTGGTGTTAAAGGGTATGCTCTTGGTGGTGGTTGTGAGTTAGCTATGATGTGTGACATTATCATAGCTTCAGAGAATGCAAAATTTGGACAGCCTGAAATAAATATTGGTGCTATACCTGGGGCAGGTGGATCACAAAGATTAACCAGATCAATTGGAAAATCGAAAGCTATGTTAGCAGTTCTTACTGGTGACATGATTTCAGCTAATGATGCAGAAAATTGTGGTTTAGTAGCAAAAGTATTTAAGGATAGTGAATATGAAATTTCTCTTAAGGAAATAGCAACTAAAATTGCTAACCAATCAAAACCTTTAGCCAAATTAGCTAAACAAGCCGTTAACGTTGCTTATGAAACAACCCTTGAAGAAGGTATTCGTTCAGAAAGAGCTTTATTTTATTCAACTTTTGCACTTGATGACCATGTGGAAGGAATGGAAGCTTTTTCTGAGAAAAGAAAGCCTAACTGGAAAAATAAATAATTTTTATTATTCTAAGTCTTCTGACTTTGGAATTCCAACACTATGTAAGCCACCATCGACGTGATGGATGTTTCCAGTGACACCTGAAGATAATTCTGACAATAAGTATAAAGACGAATTTCCAATTTCCTCTAACTCAGGATTGAAATTAAGAGGGGCAACATTTTCTGAATATCTGTAAACGTGTCTTGCTCCTGATATGGCTGCACCAGCAAGAGTTTTTACTGGACCTGCAGATATTGCGTTAACTCTAATATTACTTTTGCCTAAATCCATTGCTAAATATTTTATAGACGCTTCTAGAGCAGATTTCGCTACGCCCATGACATTATAATTTGGTGTTGTTCTTTCTGCGCCTAGATAAGAAAGAGTTAATAAACTTCCACCATTTTTTGTCATAAGAGGAAACGCAGATTTTGCTGTTCTTGTAAAACTAAATGCTGATATATCAAGTGAGTTTAAAAAGTTTTCTCTACTACAATTAACATATTTTCCTTTTAATTCCTCTTTATCTGAGTAGGCTAAAGCATGAACAACAAAATCTATATTATTCCATATCTCTGAAATTTTTCCGAATAAATGTTCTATTGAATTTTCATCATTTTTATCTTTTGAAACGTCACATTCAAAACAAATATTAGACTTTATAGAATCCATTAACGGAATCAGTCTTTTTTTAAACCCTTCATTTTGATAAGTGAATGCTATTTCAGCACCTTGTTGAGCTAATATGTTTGCAATACCCCAAGCAATGGAGCGTTCGTTTGCTACACCCATCACTATTCCTTTTTTACCCTTCATTATTGACATTTTTGTTTCTCTCTAATTAAACTTTGAAAAAGCAAGACATGCGTTTGTTCCACCAAACCCAAAAGAATTTGAAAGTGCTAAGTTAATATCTATATTTTGAATAGTTTTTCTCGGTATTTCTATTGAACCTATATCAGGGTCATCATTTTGAATATTTGAGGAACCAGAAATAAAATTATTATTCATCATTATTAGTGTATATATTGCCTCTTGAACTCCAGTGGCTCCTAATGAGTGCCCAGTTAGTGATTTCGTGCTGGTTAACTTAGGTAGGTTTTGATATTCTTTAAAAACTTCTTTTACAGCATGCAGTTCTTGCATATCACCCACTGGAGTGCTTGTACCGTGGGCGTTAATATAATCAACTTTTTGATCTGTATCCAATAATGCTTCTTTCATACATCTTACTGCACCTTCTCCACTAGGTGCAACCATATCATGTCCATCAGAGTTTGCGCAATGACCTGCTATTTCTCCATAGATTTTAGCTCCTCGCGCCTTTGCATGTTCAAGCTCTTCTAAAACTAGCATGCCTCCACCACCAGCGATAACAAAGCCATCTCTGTTGATATCATAAGGTCTTGAAGCTAACTCAGGTGTATCATTATATTTACTAGACATTGCACCCATTGCGTCAAATAGAACAGATAAAGTCCAATCTAACTCTTCTCCCCCACCTGCAAAAACAATATTTTGATTTCCATATTTAATTTGGTCTGCACCTATTCCAATACAGTGTGCCGATGTAGAACATGCAGAGGTAATTGAAAAGTTAACACCTTTAATTTTGAAAAACGTAGCAATACATGCTGATACGGATGAACTCATGCATCTTGGGACCATAAAAGGCCCAACTCTTTTTGGACCTTTTTCTCTAGCTATATCAAATGATTGAAGTAGGTTAACGGTACTTGGTCCGCCTGACCCAGCTATAAGTCCTGTTTTGGGATTAGATACTTCTTCTGGAGATAAGCCAGAATCTTTAATAGCTTGTTCCATCGCAAGAACGGAGTAAGCTGCACCAGCACCCATAAACCTTAGTTGTTTTTTGTCTACATGATCTTCTAAGTTTAGCTTTACTTCTCCATGAATCTGACTTCTAAATCCCATTTCTTTGTAAGTAGGGGCATGGACTATACCTGATTTTTGATTAATCAAAGAATCTTTAACTTCATTTACATTGTTGCCGATAGAGCTAACAATACCCATCCCAGTAATGACTACTCTTTTTTTATTCATGATATTAAATCCTACTTTTATGTTTTAATTCAATCTTGAAAAAGTCCAACCCTAATATCAGATGCCTCAAAAACAGTTTTGTCATCGCAAACAACTTTACCATCTGCAATACCTAATATTAGTTTCCTCATAATAATTCGTTTGAAATCAAGTAAGTATTCTACTTTTTTTGCACTTGGTAAAATTTGCCCAGAAAATTTAACCTCTCCTACAGAGATTGCTCTTCCTTTTCCTCTTCCACCCATATTACCTAAAGAAAAGCCCAGAAGCTGCCATAATGCATCCATACCTAAGCAACCAGGCATTACAGGATCATTTTCAAAATGACATTCAAAAAACCATTTGTCAGGAGTGATATTAAAGGTTGCGTGAGCTGATCCTTTATTATAGGCGCCACCAGTTTCAGTTATGCTTGTAATTTCATCGAACATTAACATTGGAGGGAGTGGCAGTTTTGGAAAATTTAACCCTGCTAGTTTACCCTTAGCACAGTTAATTAACTCTTCATAGTCAAATGAATTTTTAAATAAAGACAAAATATAAATCCTAAAATAATTTTTTATAAATTACACATACATTATGACTTATTTATGATAAATAAAACTTATTTTCTAAATTATTTTAATAAAGCTCCCCAAACAGATTTTTTTTTGATCCATCCTGAGTGAGTTTTTTCTTTAATAATTTCTATTTTACACCATTTCAGATCACATCTTATAATATTTACTATTAGCTTAGGTAGCAGTTTTGCTTTTGCTTCACTCTTGTCTGAAGGTGTTTTTTTTAATAAAATAGTGTCTAAAATTATACCCGTTCTAAAAGATGAAAGAAGTTGGGTATGTATCCAGCCAGTTAATTTATCAGAAGTGACAACTTTTCTCCAATTATTAAATTCAGCAGTAATTTTTAAGGGATACCCTTTTTGTCTTATTTCAAAAATAACAGGATATTTTCTTCCAGGTCCTGATCTCATGAAAGTTAAGGAATTTTTTAAAGATACGACTCTAGGTATCTTCAAGCCACTCCCATTTATTTTGTCTTTAGGCATATAGCTTTCAGGAAGACCTGTTTGAGAAAAAAAGATTACCAATAATAATGTTAAGAAAATTGATTTCATAGGAAATAATGTCGTGTTAACGTTTTTAAAAAAGTTAATTTGAGCATATAAGACAATTATTTTTTTTAGTAACTTTAATTTTGTCTAGGCTTTGAGAAAATCCATCATATAAAATTAAATATCCGGCAATTGAAGGGTAATTTAAAAGAGCAATTTCTTTTATAGCCTCACTTACTTGCATGCTGGCAATAAAAGCAGTTATGGATCCGATTATGCCAGCTTCTCTACAGTTTGTAATCGCCCCTTTTTCTGAAGTTTTGGGAAAAATACATTCATAACAGGGCAACGTATTATTTAAGCCACTCTTTAATACTGATAATTGTCCTTCCATTTGTACAGCTGAACCCGAAATTAAAATTTTTTTATGTTTATGTGATAAATAGTTAAGAGCATACTTTGTTTCTTGATTATCTGAACAATCAAAAATTATATCAAAAATATTAATATCTTTTGATATATCAAAGTTACTAGATTGAAATCTAACAGTGATATTTGGGTTTATCTTTAAACATTCCTTGGCTAGATTTTCTGCTTTATTATAACCTATTTTATTAGTTTTGTGAGCAATTTGTCTATTTAGATTTGTTATTTCAATAGTATCTTCGTCCCAAATTTCTATGTATCCAAAACCAGCAGCAGAAGTATAGAGCCCAACTGGACATCCAAGTCCGCCGGCACCAACTATCAGACATTTTGTATTTAGAAGCTTTTCTTGACCATTTTCATCAAAATTTGGAATAATCACTTGTCTTGCATATCTATTTAGATCATCATCGTTAAGCATATTAGCCTCAGTTATCTCAAATTCTTTGCTATTTACATGATAAAATATCACAAATCCTGTCAGCTATTTTGAATGCTACGGATTTTTTGTTTTGTTCAGGCCATTCTTCACATTCTTTTTTGTCGATTACATAAACTTTATTAGAGTCTTTACCGAAAACTCTATTATTACTTACATCATTAGCTATAATTAAATCAATATTTTTAGTTTTTAATTTATCTCTTGCGTTTTCAACTACATTCTCCGTTTTTT
>Ga0206124_10003357_pt1 | contig 11319 bp, 9 predicted proteins | sample Helgoland_Spring_3_FD_148671 | JGI IMG/M metagenome (GOLD analysis project Ga0206124, IMG submission 148671) | Pelagic subsurface seawater microbial communities from Kabeltonne, Helgoland, North Sea - Helgoland_Spring_Bloom_20160321_2 | ecosystem: Environmental > Aquatic > Marine > Epipelagic ... | reverse complement strand
AAAACCACAGGTCACCTGGGCGCATACGCCTGTGTAAAACATATGATACGACAAGACAGATACAAATTACAAATTATAAAACAGATTGGATATTATGATACGGGAGATAATCTTACTTATTTAATTTATGGATAGGATTATTAGGAAACGTACACACACATATGCTTTATGGGTTAGTTTATGAATTGGGAAGTATAAGAATTTAGTATAGGAAAAGTATAAAAAGTACCTCTTAATCATAAATTAAACTTAGAATAGGAAATATAACTTGGAATTATAATCATAACTATTACTATAAACTTCACTATAAACTTCAATACTATTATAACTAGACATATACAAAATACACATCATAATTAGAAGTAGGCATAGATAAATAGGGTCGAAATCTCAATAAAGTTATGGGTAATTCTTATGATATATATACAAAATAACTACTTTACCTTATAATAAATATTCATACTCATAACTAATCAAAGGAGAAGAGATATGCAAAGTGGAAGAGAGTAAGATTGCTACCAAGAGAACTAAACGAATTCCATCAGTCAATAGAATATAGAAACACAGATAATTGTTATGGAGAATCTAAGAATATACTACATAATGACATGACTAGCCATAACAATTCTACTAAGTGCCAATACACTAATTAAATATTATAGGACATATGATGGAGCCTTATCTCCACCTTCTCACCTCACGGTCAGAAGTTCACCAGCCCTATCACCTCTGGTGATAGGTCAGAAGTGAAATGATAACAGTAATGTTCCTCCTCAGAGATTGTAAATAGACGACGTAATAATAATCGTCCGATGGCTCCTCTGTAACACGCAGCCCCCGCCCGCAGGTAACGCTTGTGTTTCACGTTCCTTTGCAGAGTCTCCAGGGATTTGAGCCCCGTATGACCAGGCGCACCATATGACCGTAGGTCAGGAGGTGGAGAGTCAGAAGGAGCGGCTTATTGATGTTAACTGCGCAACTATAAAGAGAATACACATTTGGAAGATCATTGCCCTTAGCGGGACAGCATGTAAGGAGTGGACGCACGCTCTGATATGTTTAATATATCCAACCTCCACCTCCAGCCCTATCACCGTCCTGTTGGGATGACTGTTTCAGTCATCCAATCTGCCCCTTGCTGGGGCGCTCTCACCTCCATGGCAGTGGGTGACTACGTCACCCAGCCTATGACCAGGCGCACCGTATCACCATAGGTGAGAAGGTGGAGGGTCATAGGTACGGTGAGAAGCAGCTATGCTGCTGGGCACCGGTGATAGGCCATACGGCCAAGCTTACTGTCTCCTGAATTCCTTTGGCCGCATATATGCCAATTGTTGAGCCCCGAAGGAGCGGCATGATTCAAATATAGAAGCTTAATTTCATATATCCCAAGACTATACACATACTATCTGCCAATATGGATATGAACATAAGGTTACCAAACTATTTCTTATATCTAAACTAATAAGGATTGAATATGGTTTTAGGATTACATGGTCTTGATTCTATGTTAGTATTGGTATTGTCTAGTAAGATATTTCTTATGGTTCCAAGGCTATTAATCTTGTATGTTAGTGGATATATCGATAAGACCTCTATGATTGTATTGCCAGTTTTCATATTACTTAAGATAACATAATTAGATTTGTACTCTCTAAGGCTATCTCTAATACAGAATATAATCATTATTGGAACTATAGATCCAGTACCATCTATTAATGGAATGATAATATTCTTGGTTTTCATGTTAACCATATTAGAGATGAAAATTAGTAATCTTACATCAGAAGAATCATAAAGATTAATAATTTATACAAAGATAAGACATTTGTTATTGATCATATGCACATAAATATATAGTCATCATAGTCCTAAGGAATATATCAATAACATTATTTACTAAGATTAAGCCTGTTGATCCACCAAGAGTAAACATTATTAATTCTTAAGATTACATTAATAATGTTTAGATAAGAAATACTAATAGAGAGCGCTCAGCAGCATAGCTGCAAGACGAAGCGATGAATAACTATGACACAGGTCAAGGCGATAGCTGTAACAAATCAATGCCGCTCCTTCTGACCGTGCGGTCATACGGGGCTCAATACAATATAATTGTATTGGATTGATTGTGGGCTGGGCGCAAGGAGGTGCCAATCGTAGAGGAGCACCTCTGAGTAGGGATGACTTCGTCATCCAACTTATCACCATGGTGATAAGCGGCCAGGCAACAATCCATAGAGTAATATAATATAAAGAATAAGGCGCACCAAGGTGGAGAAATACTCACGTACAACTTTCTGCATCGTCTATCGATAAAATATCACAGATAATTTATCGATGCTACTAGCAGTACTCCATGCGCACCATATCACCGTGCGCACCGTATGGGCAAGGTGAACTGTGTTCACCAGCCCTATCACACGCATGCTATGCATGCTGCGCGCACCGTATCACCGTGCGCCCCGGATGACCGCAGGTCAGTAGGAGCAGGGTGAGAAGGTGGAGGGTGATAGGCCGTAGCCGAGGTGACTCGCCTTGGCGCATGCAGGCATACGCCTGTGTACGTCACCTAGCTTCTCACCGTCCTGCAGCTATGCTGCTGGGCCACGGTGAGAAGGCCTGGAGGTGCAGAGTGAGGAGGTGGAGGGCTACCAAGGGTCACCGCACGCCCAAGGGAATTCCTTAAGAGATCTTATTCTTAGCTGTATCTTGACATAATTCGGTGACTACGTCACCCAGCCTATCACCGCCGGTGATGCGCCCCAGCAGAAGTGCACCACTATAAGAGCCCCGTATCACCGTCCTGCAGCTATGTCGAGGTGACTCGCCTTGGCGCATGCAGGCATACGCCTGTGTACGTCACCTAACTTCTCACCTCCATGGTACGGTGAGAAGCTGCTGAGCGGTGGTGAGAAGGAGCGGCATAAATCAAGGATACCTAGATATCACGAAACGACACAGGCATGCCTAGAACCAGTCCAGTAGTCGGGATGACTGTTTCAGTCATCCAACTTATCACTCTGCCCCTTCTCACCCGATGACCTCCGGCCCAGGTGACCTGTGGGCAAGGTGAACTGTGTTCACCAGCCCTATCACCGTCCTGCAGCTATGCTGCTGGGCAAGGGTGATAGGTCACCTAGCCTATCACCGGGCGCACCGTATCACCATGCGCACCGTATGGCCGTAGGCCTGGAGGTGCAGAGTGAGAAGGTGGAGGGTGATAGGTCATAGGGTAATGGGGCGCCCATGGGTACGGTGATAAGCATCGCTACTGAGCACCTGAGGCGGCGTATGCACCGCTAATAGCTTCGCTACTAAAATGCATGCTCGGGTAACGGATGTATATACTCTATATACAGAGATATTGTTAAGAGGAAGACACTACTTAACATACATCCGTTACGTCCGCGGTTCTGCGGTACCGTATTCAACTTCATGAGATACGGTACTCTTTTCAGCCCAGGTGGCCAGGTGAGAGCGCCCCAGTAATTTATTAAATAATTCGAGCACAGGCGTATGCCTGCATGCGCCAAGGCGATAAATAGAGAGGAACCATAGTTTAAAGAGACAATGAGCCCCGGAGCAGCGGCATAGAGATAAATAAATTATCGAGAAAGATAAAGAATAAATAAATTATAGAGAAAGATAAAGAGAAAGATACAGACAGATAAAGAAAGAAAGATAAAGAAAGACAGATAAAGAAAGACAGATAAGTACGTAGCTGGAGAATATTCCTTGCTTGGCCAAGGTGACTGTGCTAAGTTCTACGATGCAGCTTATCAACTAGGTCGAGGTGACAGAGGTCACTAGACCAGACACGCAGCGTGTTAGTTGATCACTGCGCTTTAACAATATTCTCCACGCTGCCCCTGTCCCTTGTCAGCCCATGAGCTCCGCTCATAGGCTTATGGGACGCACTCACCCTTCTGACCTCCGGCCCAGGTGACCTGTGGGCAAGGTGAACTGTGTTCACCAGCCCTATCACCGTCCTGCAGCTATGCTGCTGGGCAAGGGTGATAGGTCACCTAGCCTATCACCGGGCGCACCGTATCACCATGCGCACCGTATGGCCGTAGGCCTGGAGGTGCAGAGTGAGAAGGTGGAGGGTGATAGGTCATAGGGTAATGGGGCGCTCTCACCTCTGGTGATACGGTGCGCAGAACGTAGAAAGACTACAGAAGGATAAGAGTAATCAATTTATAAAGAATTCTCCACACTCCACTCTGTGGTGCGCTCTCACCGCTCAGCGGTGATAAGGAGCAGAGTGAGAAGACCGCAGCCCAGGCGAAAGGTGCGCACGGTGCGTGTGCTAGGTGAAAGGGCCGTAGGAAATAGTAAAGGACAGTATAAACTTAAAAGGAATCCCTTGGGCGTGCGGTGACGTAGTCACTCTGCCTGCATGCGTAGCTGCTGAGCTACTCAACTAACACGCTGCGTGTCTGGTCTAGTGACCTCTGTCACCTCGACCTAGTTGAGAAGCACCGGTCAAGTACAGTAAAGAAATACTGGTACACGGCTCAGCTACTTAGCTCAGGTGACTACGTCACCTAGCCGTAAAGTAATAGCTACCTTTAATATTTATAACCGTGTTGCAGCTACGCTGGATCTCAGTATTACTGTCTGCACTTGAGTACATCACCACTAATATTCTCCACCTTCTGACCTTCGGCCCAGGTGACCTGTGGTCACCTAGCCTATCACACGCATGCTATGCATGCTGCAGGTGATAGGTCATACGGTGCGCATGTTTTATAATTCTATGTAGTTCACATTTATAAAATATAGTGGTGATAGGCTACGCCAGAGGTTAATCTCCACCTTCTGACCTCCGGTCATACGGTGCGCATAGCCTAGTACTCAACAGGGTCAGAGAAATAAGTCTTAAGCAGTAATAATAGTAACAACAGGTAGCTATTATTCTGCCTCTACCCAGCCCATGACCCCCGGCGAGCCCCGTATGACCGCAGCCGAGGTGACTGTAGTCACCTAGCTTCTCACCGCACGGTCCGGGTGACCCACGGTCACCAGACCTATCACACGCATGCTATGCATGCTGCGGGTGATAGGTGAGAAGGTCAGAAGGAGCGGAAAGGTGACTACGTCACCTAGCCTATCACACGCATGCAATGCATGCTGCGCGCCCCGTATCACACGCATGCTATGCATGCTGCAGGTGAGAAGGAGCAGAGTGATAGGTCATAGGCTTATGAGGCGCACGGTGCGCCTTTCTTGCAGCTACGCTTCTCAGTGATAAAAAGAATGGAGAATTATAACTGCGCACCGTATGACCTACGGTCAGAGCGCCCCAGCACCCTATGAGCGCGCACCGTATCACCGAAGGTGAGAGGGTGAGCGGAGCTCATGGGGTGAGTCGGGGCAGGGTGGAGATAAGGGGCAGACTAGTAAGAAAGAAAGAGTATAGTAAAATTCTAAGTAAAGTATGCAACGCATACGAAGGCATTACATGCATTCTAACTGAATTCCACTATGCCCAGGCGACCCGGGGTCACCCCGGGACGCCTAGCTTCTCACCCTTGGTGAGAAGACGTAGTCATAGCAAAGGAATTAAGTATGGTGTGGATAGACTCTTGGCATTCGGTGACAACGTCACCTAGCCTACATGCTAGTAATCTTCACGCGCCCGAGGGCACACGCATGCAGCATGTGCGCCCCATACGGGATGACTATAGTCATCCCTGGCCTATGACCGGGCGCCCCAGCACCCTATCACTCTGCACCTCCAGGCCTACGGCCATACGGTGCGCACGGTGATCGGGTGAGTGCGTCCCGACAGGGGCAGAGTCATGGGCTGAGTCGGGGCAGAGTGCATGCGTATGACAAAAGTACCACTAGAAAGAAAGTAACACAGGAAAATATTCAGCAGGGGCGACCCGGGTCACCCGGGACGCCTAGCTTCTCACCTCCAGGGTACGGTGAGAAGCGAAGAAAGTTAGGAAGTGTTAGCATCGATAAATTATCTGTGATATTTTATCGATAGACGATGCAGATTTACACAGGCGTGTGCCTGCATGCGCCAAGGCGGTAAAGTATCTTGATGGGATTGTTTTTAAGAGGGCATAGAATATTTAAGAAAGGCATCGTGAATTTCCTTTATAGTGTTACACTATAAAGTAAATGACCAGGCGCACCGTCCTGCAGCTATGCTGCTGAGCGGAGGTGGCGGTGATAGTGCAGTTGCATGCAGCCAAAACATAGAGGATGATAATAAACTTTAAACTTTGAGCTCCGGAGCCAAGGCGATAAATTATTAATGAGGAACTGCAAAACCTAAGAAGCAGATGATACAAATAAATATATGAAACAAATGACTTAGTAGAATAAATAGTAACACACAGGCGTATGCGCCTGCATGCGCCAAGGCGATAATGATCTTAAGACATGCAGAATAGAATTTAAATATAATCTCCACCTCCTGGCCTACGGCCATACGGTGCGCTAACTAATGAATTGCATCGTAACTTAACTACTGAGATTGGAATATAACTACTGAGGTTGTATATGAATTTATGAGAATGATTGATGGAAATATTAACTAAGAACGCATTGAGCCCCGTAGCCCAGGTGACTGTAGTCACCTAGCTTCTCACCGCACGGTCCGGGTGACCCGCGGTCACCAGACCTATCACACGCATGCTATGCATGCTGCAGGTGATAGGTGAGAAGGAGCGGCATATGTGAATAAATTAGCTATGAATGGACATGTAGATGAAATACTTTGGCTTTGTTTATGAATACGTGATAGATAACTTAATGACACAGGCGCCAAGGCGATGACTTGGTAGATACAATATTAATATAGAGAAGAATGATATGATTGGTAATAATGCAAATAAGGCTTGACATATAAAATAAAGAACTGATAGATTAATGAATGAGATGATGAATAACTTAATAAATATGCTTAAATAATAAATATAGTTGACATAATGAATATACGAAATAACGATGCCGCACCTCCGGTGCTCAAACTGTAACATGATGAAGGGCAGTGCATAACCCTAGGAGCACAAGGACATGGCGAACCTGAGAACCATACCATGCCGCTCCTACGGGGCTCATCAATAAATATAACTTTAACGTATTAGACTTACCGATAGAATTAATAATCAAGATAGCATGGGGTATAAACTAACATACTTGGTAAATAACTTTATAAACACTTAAGGTAGGAACATCATGCAATAGTGATACAAGTCATTAGAGATACATTTATTTTAATTAACTAGTAGACAAGATATTTATAAAGTTAATTAAACTATTGAAGGACATGATTAACTTGGACATAGCAAACTTAGACATAGAGAGCCCCGTAGCCCAGGTGACTGTAGTCACCTAGCTTCTCACCGCCACCCTCCACCTCCTCACCCTGCTCCTACTGACCTGCGGTCATCCGGGGCGCACGGTGATACGGTGCGCACGGTGCGCACGGTGAGAAGGAGCGGCATATTAGATATTGATGCACTTAGGATAGAATTTCATATACAACTTAGGAATGAACTTACAGGAAACTTACATAGGAATTTAGGATTAAGATATGAAATTAGCAAACAGTAACTTTAAATATAACATATGGCAAATAAAAATAGAGATAAGAAAGATTAGACATGTAAATGCGCACCGCATGGTGATTAGAAAATAATGTAGTGGATTGTAGTAGTAGTATTTTATTGTAGACGACTGTTGTATGTTTAATATGTTTATCTTTATGAATCTTTTTACTCGTCTACAATCTCTAGTTTATTCCCCAATCCTACTACAATCTGTTCATATGGAAGTCTCTACTGCTCCATTCGCTCTACTATCTACAACTCCTTGGGCTATGATCTTTGCCCTATGTATTATGCTATCTACTCTATGTATCTGTCAGATCTATATGTTCAAAGGTATTTACTTCTCTTTCTCTTTCATTATGGTCTTCGCATTCATTTTCGTTGGTCTAATTTCTTCCATGCATTACTGGTTCCGTGATCTTGTTCGTGATCTAGCAAAGAAGTATGAAATTCTACTAATTTCTCTATTCCTAGTCTTCTTCATCTTCGTTGCTTCCGAGGCTCTACTATTCGTTTCTTTCTTCTGGGCTTCTTTCCATTCTACTCTTTCTCCTACTCTATGTACTTATGTTCTAGAAGGTTTCTATCTACCAGATCCAACTGAGCTAACTTTCGCTAACACTCTACTACTTTCTAACGCTGCTGTTTCTCTATGTTGTGCTTTCGTTGCTCTAGAGACTTCTAACCAGTATATTATTTTCCCTACAGGTCTAGCTTTCTTCCTATCTGTCCTATTCATTTCTCTACAGATTAAAGAATTCCGTGTTTTCTCTACTCATCTTAACGATTCCGTTTTCTCTTCTTGTTTCTTCTACATCACTGGTCTTCATTTCTTCCATCTACTAGTTGGTCTATTCATTTCTTGTATGTTCTTCTGGGCATCTTCTTTCCCATCTAAGGGTAATTTCCTATCTCAGGTCCGTGTTACTGAGATTCATCTATTCTATAATCTACAGCTATTCTACTGGCATTTCATTGAAATTCTTTGGATTTTCATTTTCCTTGTCTTCTACAGATTCTCTACATCGCCTTGGCGCATGCAGTATCACCCTGCTCCTACTGACCTGCGGTCATCCGGGGCGCGCAGCATGCATAGCATGCGTGTGATAGGCTAGGTGACCACAGGTCACCTGGGCGCATACGCCTGTGTGCATGGAATATTACCGCCTTGACGCATGCTCGCTGGCCGAGGTGACCTCACGCATGTCGGCCCAGGTGACCCGGGGTCACCTAGTCGGGATGACTGTTTCAGTCATCCAATCTGCCCCTTGCTGGGGCGCTCTCACCTCCATGGCAGTGGGTGACTACGTCACCCAGCCTATGACCAGGCGCACCGTATCACCATAGGTGAGAAGGTGGAGGGTCATAGGTACGGTGAGAAGCAATGCATGCTGCGGGTACGGTGAGAAGCCATGCATGCTTACAGTCCGCTCGCGGGTGCACCACTAGAAAGCAAGATGATTGAATATATAATCTCACCAGCCCTATCACACGCATGCAATGCATGCTGCAGGTGATGCGCCCCGTATGACCGGAGCCGAGGTGACTTACGTCACCTAGCTTCTCACCTACGGTCCGGGTGACCTATGGGCAAGGTGAACTGTGTTCACCAGCCCTATCACCTCTGGTGATAGGCAGTGGGTGACGTAGTCACCTAGCCTATGACCAGAGGTCATAGGTCACCAGACCTATCACCAAGCGCACCGTATCACCATAGGTGAGAAGGTGGAGGGTGATAGGTGAGAAGGTCAGAAGGAGCAGAGTCACCTAGCCTTTCACCGCCTGGTGAAAGGTGCGCACGGTGCGCATGCATTGCATGCATGGCACATAAGAAATTTGGAGAAGATTTTCTGGGAAAGTTTGTTCATCTTTAGAAGCGATCCGTGAGCTGGGTTAATAGCGTCTTGAGACAGTTTTTATCCTATTGTCCAATTTCATGATATAGCCCAGGCAAAACTATCACCATACTTACAGCGTGCTGCAGCTACGTCGGCCCAGGTGACCCGCGGCAGAAGGTGACGTAGTCACCTAGCCTATCACCTATGGTGATAGGTCACCTAGCCTATGACGTAGTCATAGGGATGACTGTTTCAGTCATCCAACTTCTCACCTCCAAGGGTACGGTGAGAAGCTGCTGAACGCGTTATTTTGAGATCACATAATGGTTCTACAGGTTAATGCATTTTTCAAAGATTCATGGAGTCACACACAGCTGCATGTCCAGATGACGAAGTCATCCAACAGCATGCGCCCAGCAGCATAGCTGCAGGACGGTAGCGAAGGGGTATTAATATACAGAAACTTATCAACGACTTATCAAATCTTAAAATATGTGGTGCTCGCAGAGCATCCTAATTCCATGCCTGGCGGTTAATCCCAAGTATAGTATCATGAAATGGGAATGTTAGAATCTCTTGACTAATGGTTCCCATCAGAATATGATTCGAAAGTACACGCTCAACCATTTTATGCACAGCTCAGCCCGCGCACAACTCACGCGCATGTCGGCCCAGGTGACCTCAGGTCACCTAGTCGGGATGACTGTTTCAGTCATCCAATCTGCCCCTTGCTGGGGCGCTCTCACCTCCATGGTACGGCCCAGGTGACCACGGTCACCTAGCCTTTCACCAGGCGCACCATATCACCGTGCGCCCCGGATGACCGCAGGTCAGTAGGAGCAGGGTGAGGAGGTGGAGGGTGAAAGGTGAGAAGCATTGCATGCATGCTTACGCGCCCCGTATGACCGCACGGGCAAGGTGAACTGTGTTCACCAGCCCTATCACCTCTGGTGATAGGTCAGAAGGAGCGGTCCGGGTGACCTATGGGCAAGGTGAACTGTGTTCACCAGCCCTATCACCAAGGGTGATAGGCAAGGAGCGGCAAGGAGCAGAATAAAAGGAAACAGACGTCGGGCAAAGATTAGCTTGGAAGCAGCACTATAAAGAAAGAATTACACAGCCCAGGTGACCTAGGGTCACCTAGCTTCTCACCGTGGCCCAGCAGCATAGCTGCAGGACGGTGAGAAGGTCAGAAGGAGCGGCAAGGAGCGGCAAGGTCCATGCATTGCATGCATGTGCCCAGCAAGGTATAAATATCGGTTGAAATAGGAATGAGTCTTAATGTCTTGAGTTTCAAACCAGCTTAGAAACCTGGATAACCGCTGCATCACAGCCCAGGTGACTACGTCACCTAGCCTATCACCAGACCTATCACACGCATGCGATGCATGCTGCGGCCCAGCAGCATAGCTGCAGGACGGTGATAGGTGAGAAGGAGCGGCAAGGTCACCTAACCTTTCACCGTGCGCACCGTATCACCGGGCGCACCGCATGGGCAAGGTGAACTGTGTTCACCAGCCCTATCACACGCATGCTATGCATGCTGCGCGCACCGTATCACCGTAGGTGAGAAGGTGGAGGGTGATAGGCCGTAGCCGAGGTGACTTACGTCACCTAGCTTCTCACCTATCACCGTCCTGTTGGGATGACTGTTTCAGTCATCCAATCTGCCCCTTGCTGGGGCGCTCTCACCTCCATGGTACGGCCCAGGTGACCACGGGTCACCTAGCCTTTCACCAGGCGCACCATATGGCCGTAGGCCAGGAGGTGGAGGGTGAAAGGTGAGAAGCAGCTATGCTGCTGGGCGCTGGTGATAGGTGAGAAGGCGCCAAGCAAGAATTGATCCAGAGTTGTTGATGAGAGCTGTAAAAATGTTGGTGGATTACACAGGTGGCATGCATTACATG
>Ga0206124_10003356_pt1 | contig 11320 bp, 8 predicted proteins | sample Helgoland_Spring_3_FD_148671 | JGI IMG/M metagenome (GOLD analysis project Ga0206124, IMG submission 148671) | Pelagic subsurface seawater microbial communities from Kabeltonne, Helgoland, North Sea - Helgoland_Spring_Bloom_20160321_2 | ecosystem: Environmental > Aquatic > Marine > Epipelagic ... | reverse complement strand
CCCCGAACGAGCGTTTTCTCGTTTAATAATTTTAACAACACACGTATTAGCAGGGGATTCAACGAAACGCATCGCCAAACAGATCGATAATAAGGAAGTGAAAAGCTGCGAGCGATCATCGCTGTACTAATTGCGTTGAAATTATATTTTCGCATAACTGTGCATCAAAAGAAGCGTCATTTAGAGGCGATTTTCCTCAGTTTTAGGGGATTGTGCTGCGCGTGTGTCTCGAAAATCATCCTTCACAACAACGACACCAATTAATAAAAAAAAGAATCAAATATGCAAACATCGACGACGGTCGTGACGTCCCTGAAACGAGTCTCGGCGGACGCGGACGCGTTGATGGTCGCGTTGGAGAGTCGGATACAATCGAGCGCGCACGCGTTGGCGGTGAGAGAGGAGAGCAGTACTGCTTTTACTGCGACTGCGACTACGAGTCACGAATTTGACCTCCGCCTTCCCCAAAGCAAAACGAATGTAAAGAGGGACGCGAAGAAAGCGGACAAACACTTTAGGAAAGGTTTGGAGTTGCTGAGAAGAAGACAAAGCAGAAGAGAGGAGGAGGACTCTTTATCATCGCTGGAACAACGTCGAAAAGAACAAAAACGCGCGGCGAAAGAAGCTTTAGGGGAATTCGAAAAAGCGATCGAGTGTTGCCCTTTGGAGGCGATTCGGGCAAGGGAGACGTTGGAAAACGCGAGAGAACGCGCGATGGAGATGGTGTATAGCAGTAGGGGGAATAACGCAGATGATGATGATGATGAAGAAGAAGAAGAAGAGAAAGAAGTGGATGTGGACGAGAGGAATGATACTAGCAGTAATAAGAGAAAAGATGAGGAAAAGAGGAACGATGATGATGAAGATGAAGAAGAAGAAGAAGAGAAAGAAGTGGATGTGGACGAGAGGAATGATACTAGCAGTAATAAGAGAAAAGATGAGGAAAAGAGGAACGATGATGATGACGATGATGGCGCGGACGAGGCGCCGTCGACGACGCGGTCGGGTAAGAGTGACCGAGCGAGAGCGGCGAAGAGAGAAATTAGCAACACGGGAACAACAACAACAATAGCAACAGCAACATCAACAATAAGGCGCAGAGAAGAAATCGAAGAGTTGTACGATGCTTCGAGATGGTTGTTGAGAAGTACGCCGAGAGATGGAAGAGAAGCGGTTCGATTGCTAAAAATGGCCGAACGAATGCTTCGGGACGAGGAAGAGGACGGCGGGGAGTTTTTAGACGACAGAGATAGAAAAGAGATCCAAATAGCGAAAGAGAAGATCGAGAGGGCGATTAAACACGTCAAGCGATGAATCAACTTTATTACTACATCTACTACTAATCTAGCGCGCGCGCACGCGTTTATATTTTTACAAACCTATCAAATACGACACACGCCACACACGTTAAGCAGACATTCGCCGTTTCCTGTTTCCGATTGAGAAAATTCAACGCCAACGCCGCAACGAAAGCAATCGGGTGTACTCTGTGCACGACGACCGGAAACGCCGAAAGCGAGGAAACCACCATCAAAAATTGATTCATCAACAACGCGTTCGACTGCGTGCCGTACTTCTTCTTCACCAAAGTCTGCAAAAAGAACTCCATCACGTAACTCGCGTTCAAGCACAACCAATACAGTTGAAAGCGCTCGCCGTGCGTCGTCAAAATCGTCGTCGTCTTACTACTACTACTACGACTACTCCCAAAAATCGCGCTGGAAACGTTCAACCCGTGCAACAAGCACGTCTTGTAAAACACGTACTGCCATTTCTTCGCTCGATACAAAAAGTTCTCCACGGATTCAAACCACCTTCCGTTTTCGCCGCCTTCGTAGTTTCGAGAAAACGAATTCACCGGAAACCGATCGCGATACCGCCAAATGCTCCAGGTGCTCAATACGAGCGCCAGCGTTCGCGCGTTCTTCCCGTCGCACGTTTCGCAAAAGTGCAAATACAAAACCTGCGTCAAATTTACCATTTGGTAAAAGAAGTGCTCTTCCATTTCCTCCGTCGCGACTGTTTTCGTCTCGTGTAACACGCCGCTCGATTTTGTTCGTCTCTCTCGCACTCGGGAGTGCAACTTGCCGAAATCCTTCACCGCCGTGCGCGTGACCAGAATCCCGCTCAAACCTAACACGAGGTCAAATGCAACAACCGCAAGACGACTCATCGACGACGACGTAAACGACGACGACGTATTATAGGAGGACAAAAGCATAAGATGCACACCTCCGAAAACGAGAACGAGTAAGTGCATCGCCCCGCAAATTCGATGGTTCATTGCAAATCTTCTTCTTCTTTCATTTGGTTTCCAATGGAACATTTCCCCTGAATGTGGCACCACAAACCGTGCTATTAAGAGGAGAAAGAACGCGAGATACGAGGAGACGGTCCACCACCAGAGATTAAAATCATCATCGTAATCTATTTTGTTGTTTTTGATCATCGTCTGAACCCGTACTATTAATACTACAGAGTTATAAAAGTATTCGTATCTCTGAGACACATTTTGGATAAAATGCCGCAGAACTAATGACGTCTTTGATGACGATGTTTAGGAGCAAAGAACGAGCGCTCCGAGCTGCTGTTGCAGCTTCTTCACCTTTATTGAGTGGAGGTCAAAGCAGCGCAAGCAGTTTCGGCCGCGTTCTTCATCGCTGCATCGGTAGTATTCCGCAGACGACGAGAACAACATCATCATCATCATCATCATCGACTTCTCCGGGGGTGACACCACCAACGCGTAGTTGTTTCCATTCGTATTCATCATCGCCTGCTGAGAAGAAGATTTCCACGCCTTCTCTTCCCCGTCGCGTACCACTTAATCATCATCATCACCAACACCAACAATTTCGCCACTACGCGTGACGCAACTCCTTATCCGCCCCGGATCCTTTACACGTGGACATTCTCTACCATCCAGAGACGAAGTATTTAGACACGTACATCGAGATGGCGGACGCGATCGAGATGGCGTTTCCATCGGTCATGGTCAGAGGGAACGAGAAAGAAGAAGAAGAAAAAAACCAAGAGGAGGAATATTTTCGAGTGGAGTTTCGAGATCGAACAGTATTCGAGACGAGAGGAGGAGGAGGATCTACACTCCCGATTAAAATGGAAGAGATCGTGGAGATGTTGGAAGAACGCGTCGCGGAAGCGGAGAAGGAGATGTTTGGTGGTGGGGATGATGGAAGCGGCGGAGGGTGCGGGTAACTCCGAGACAAACGTTGTTGTCCGGGAGTCGCTCTCGTCTTTCGCTCTCTTTCTCTCTCTCCCTCTCGCGAAATCGGCGCCGGGCAAAGCGAAGCGGCTTTTCCCGGGAAAACGAGAAAGAGAAGAAGAAGAGGAGTTAGTTGTACACGTACGCGACGAAAAGCGCGCGCTAAAAAAGTGACGCTCTGCCGGCGTAAACATTCAGAGTAGAAGTTGTTTCGAATACAACAAAACTACTCGTCGTCGCAGAGTCGATAAAAAGAGCGCGTTCTGCGGGTGCAAAGAGAGAGAGAAACCATCGCGTTTAGTAAAAAACGCATTTGGCGAGAAGCTCCTTTCTCGCATATGGCGAAAGGGAGAAGAAGGAGAACGAGAGCGTAAAGAAAGAAAGAAAGAAAGAAAGAAAGAGAAAGAGACGCAATAACAATACTATCTCGGCATATTTCTGTTTTGTAGGTTGTTTTCGTTGTAAAACCATCACATTTAATCTTTGTACTATATCTCTCTCTGCGGTTCGTACGCGCTCGGACGAAGTATTTTCAGGTCACTTCACCTCCAATTCTTCGCACTTTTAACGCACAAAAAAAGAGAATCGAATACAAATCATCATGGCGACGATACGTAAGCTCCAGGCTGAAATCGACAAGACCTTTCGTAAGGTGGACGAGCAGCAGGAGGTGTTTCAGCAAATTTTCGATCGGTTGAAGGAGTGCGATTCGAGTTTGAAGGAGAAATACGAGGTACTATTATTCACCGATTGCATTTTCCATTTTGTTCCGCCGCGCAATTTGTTGTACAACTGTAAAATTGTATCTTTAATTGCTTTTCTTTTTACACGTTTCAAAGAAGAGAAAAGAGAAAAGAAAGACTCTTTTCAAGAACGAGAACGCTTCTTTCCACGGAGAGCGTTTTGTCCTTCTCTCTTTTTGCGCGCTCGATGAGAGAGAGGAAAGGAAAGGATATATTGATATGTGATTGGTTTTCCCCCAATTGTTGAAAATTGAATTCTCTTCTTTCCTGAAAGAGGAGCAAAAACCTCGATTTTCCTCTTATTTCTCGATGTTCGGATGACGCTGACACAATTCTATTCTTATTCTTATTATTAGGCGGACTTGAAGAAAGAGCTGAAAAAACTGCAAAAATTCCGGGACCAGATCAAAAACTGGTCCGCGGATACCGCGATTAAAGACAAGACGTCTTTGAACGAATACAAGCGGAAAATTGAAATCGACATGGAGAGGTTTAAAATGGTCGAAAGGCAATCGAAGACGAAAGCGTTTAGTAAACACGGATTGGAGAAGATGGAAAACGAAACTCCGGAACAAAAGAGGAGAAGAGAGACGAAGGAGTGGTTGTCCACGGTGGTGGAGGAGTTGTCGAATCAGTCGGACGCGTTCGAGGCGGAGATTGAGGTGTTGCAGTTGGAAGCCGCGAAACCGAGTAAAAGGAAAGGGAAGAATACGAACAACGGGAACGAAGAGAAAGTGAACAGATTGGAAGAGTCGGTGCAAAGACACAAGGCGCACACGCTGAATTTGGAAATCATGATGCGATTGGTGGAGAACGAGACGTTGCCGGCGGAAGAGGCGGACGACGTGCGGGATTTGATAGAAGATTATTTGGAGAGGAATCAAGAAGATTTCGACGAGTTTGACGTCGTGGACGACATGTACGAGAGTTTAAATTTGGAAGAGTTGGCGACGAAAGAAAGCGTGAAAGTGGTGACAAACGTGAAGCAGTTACACGAGGAGTCCGGACAAGACGCCTCGTCCGGATCGCCGCAGCAGTTGCAAACAGCCTTGAGCGGAGGATCGTCGAAGATTGAACCGCCAAAGCCGAGAGTGGTACCGCCGGCGCCGGTGTTGAGTCCGAAAGCCGCGGCCGCGGCAGCTGCGCAACAGGAACAACAAAGCGTCAATCAGTGGGGATCTCGGTTTCCCGCGCCGAAAGGTTTGGACGCCGACGGCGTGGGGTCTGGGAACGGCGGGAATAACGCCGCAGTCGGGAGCGGTTCCGCCGCCGCCGCCGGGAAACCCATACCGAGACCGAATAACAATTCCAACGCGCCACCGGGACCGGGAGGTATCAAAGACGGCAACGCCGCGCAACAAGCGTTTCCACCTGGACCGAGACCGTTATCATCCGACGCAAATCAACAACAATCCGTCGCGGAAGCCGCCAACGCGGCGTTTACTGCGAACGAGGTCTTCGACAACCCGAGTCAAGGCGCGCGATCGTTGAATGAAATGTCCACGTCCATGCGACGAGGATTATCTGGAAGCGGCATGCAATCCGGATCCGGTAGCGCCCAATCCATAAACAACGCGAGCAATAACAGCATCAACTCCACCTTGGCGCTACAACAACAACAGCAGCAGCAACAACAGCAGCAGCAACAACAACAACAACAACAACAGCAACAACAACAACAACGGCAGCAGCAGCAACAACAACAGCAGCAACAACAAAGAGGAGGAGGAGGGGCGAGCGCCGCCTCCACGGCTACCGTCGCGCACGGCGACCCGTCCTCGCGTCTCCGTCTCCTCGAAGCTTCTGCCTCCTCTAGACTTCTCCCGTCCGCCTCGGACGGCGTCTGGACCAGACGCGTTCGCCGCGCGCCCCAAGCGCCGATTCCGCCTTCCTACCCGACCACTCTCCTCGACGGCAACGGGAACAATTTATACCCAGTTTTGGAAAACCCGGCTTTATTCGAACGCTTAGACGCCGACGCGCTCTTCTTCTCCTTCTACCACCAACAAGGCACCCCTCAACAGTACTTAGCCGCTCGAGAGTTGAAACGCGCCAACTGGCGGTTCCACAAAAAATACAGCGCCTGGTTCGCTCGACGAGAGGAACCGAAAGTCTCCAACGAAGAATTCGAGCAAGGCGCGTACGTCTACTTCGACCACGCCGTAAGCCGGGACGAATACGGAAGCGTCCGAGGGTGGTGTCAGCGAAGCAAACCGGACTTTCTGTTCGAATACTCGCATCTGGAGAACGAGTTACAATGATGAGAGCGACGATACCGACCATCTTTCGCTTGGGCGGTGTCCGGCTTCTTCGCCGCTCACATTTATATTATCATGATACAAAAGAATGACGACGATAAAACGACGACGCAACCAAAGAGAGAGAGAGAGAGAGAGAAAGCGTTTTGAGAACGCGTGTAATAATCACCCCAATAATCGCGATACATATCAGTCATATTATAGAAAGAGAAAAATCTGCTCAAGACTCTCCACACAAATTTCAAAATTCCACCAACACCCGCGAGAGAGAAGAAGACACCCCACCAAAACAATCTCTCTCTCTCTTTCAGACGGAATATTTACGGAAGGACCAAATGTTTCCTCCTCCTCCTAAAAGTCGTTCTCATCATTCTCCTCCGATACAAATCATCGTCCAAAACGTTTCGTATTCGGTAAAATTTCCGTTTCCCGAGCCGTACCCGTCGCAAATCGTCATGATGGAAAAGATCCTTTTCGCCTTGCGTGAAGGCACGAACGCTTTGTTAGAATCACCAACCGGGACCGGGAAGACCGTGTGTTTACTCTGCGCGACTTTAGCGTTCGCCGAGCACGAGGAAAAACAACGAATTAAACAAAAGAATACGAAGAAGAAGAATACGAAGAAAAGGAAAGATACGGAGAAGGAGGAAAAGGAGGAAAAGGAGGAGGATTTGGAGTTAAAGCGAACGAAGGGCGTGAAAGAGGAGTATACAGGCGGGGAACCATCGAAAGTAACCATAGTCTACGTCTCTCGAACGCACAGTCAGTTACAACAAGTGATTTCGGAATTGAAAGCGACCGAGTACGCGCCGCGCTCGAGCGTCGTCGGCTCGCGGAAACAGTTGTGCGTCAACGAGTGGGTCGCGGAAGCGGCGAAGAAGATGGGCGATGGGAATAAGAGAGGCGCGGAGAAGTTGTGTAAAATCGCGTGCAATAGCGGGAAGTGTGATAAGAAGAGGAACGTTGGTACGCACATGGAGCGAGTGTTTGGAATTGACGTCGTGAATGGGTGGTTCGCGAATCAATGGGGAGGGGAGTTTAACGGAGGAAGTCTCGGGTACGGAAGGACGACGAACCACCACGATTTTGGTACGAAGGAAAGAGCGGGTTCGATTTTGAGTCAACTACCAAACGAGGACGTTTTAAGTAGTAAGAGTAGTAAAAGCGGCGGCGGCGATGGCGGCGGCGATGACGACGGGAAAGGAAAGGGTTCAATCATGGACATCGAAGATTTGGTGAAAGAAGGGAAGAGAGCGAATGGTCCGTGTCCGTATTATTTAGCGAGAGAGATGACGAGAGGCGCGGAGATAATTTTCGCGCCGTATTCGTACATCTTAGACGCGGGAGTGCGAAAACGTGCATTAGGTGACACCGTGATGAATTGGCACAATTCGATTGTTATCTTTGACGAAGCGCACAACGCGGAATCGGCGTGCGAAGAAGCCGCCTCGAGAGACTTGACCGCGGTGCACGTTGCGAACGCGATTAAAGACGCCGACGCCGCGTTTCAGTATTATAGCATGATCGAGGAAAGCATGGAGGGATTATCCAAAGAGGAAAAAAAAGATTCGAAGAAAACAGGCGCGTATCCGACTCGAAGCGCGGGCGATTATTTGACCTTGCGTGGTATCTTTGCGGCGTTGGAGAGAGAAATTGCAATCGTGTGCGCGCAAGATCAAGAGCGAGTGAGGAAAGGCGAAACGTTACCTTCGTCGAGAGACGGGTGGTTCATATTTGATCTTTTAGCGAAGGTGAACATCAATATGGATACGTACGCGCAAATGATCGAAGTGTGCGAAGACGCGGCGAATGTAGTATCAATGAGAGCTGAAGAAATTGGCAAAGGCTCTGGCGCTGGTCTGGAAAGAGTCAAAGATTTTCTCGACCGCGCGTTTGAAGCGAAACAAAAAGGTTTGATCGAGTGTTATCGCTCGCGCGTGGGACCTCCGGAGGAAGAGTTTAGCAGCACGTGGAGTAAGAAAAACGACGACGGAAGAGAAAACAAACGACTCGCGAAAGGACCGACGATGTCTTTTTGGTGCATGGTTCCAGGCGTCATCGTGAACGAACTGTGCGAATTGGGCGTCAAATCGCTCTTGTTAGCCTCGGGGACGTTATCGCCGATGGATTCGTTCGCCTCCGAGCTTCGCGCGCCGTTCCCGGTTCGGTTAGAGAATCCGCACGTCATCCCTCAAGAAAATGTTTGGGCCGGCGCGTTTTTGAAAGGACCGTCGAATGCGGTTTCTTTGAATTCCAGCTATCGCTTTCGAGATACCGAACAGTATAAGAATGAGCTCGGGTTGTTAATCCTGCGCGTCGCTCGCGTGACACCGGACGGCGTTTTGGTGTTCTTCCCGAGTTATGGCGTCATGGCAAAATGCATCGAATTTTGGAAGACGAGAACGTCCATCTGGAACGATATCGCGCGCACGACGAAGAAAACGTTGGTCGTGGAACCGAAAGAGAGCGATGCGTTTTTAGAAGCGTTCGAGTCTTTCAACAAAGCGCTCGAACGTTCGAAAACGAACAGTTGGAGTAAAGTAGGCTTGACGAATACTGACGGAAGCGCGAAGGACGACGAAACAGCCGTCACGTTAGCCGCGAAAGGTGGCGCTATGTTCTTCGCCGTCTGCAGAGGAAAAGTCTCCGAAGGCATCGATTTTGCCGATAAAGCGGGACGCGCGGTTATTTTGACCGGCATCCCCTACGCGCCGAAAGCCTCGGCGCGCGTTCGATACAAGCGCGAATTTCTCGACGCCGCCATAATGGTTCACAAACGAAACAACACGCATCAAAGTTGCAACATTACGAGCGGAGAACAGTGGTATTCGCAAACCGCCATGCGCGCGACGAACCAAGCGATAGGACGCGTCATCCGTCATAAGGACGACTTTGGTGCGGTCATCTTAGCGGACGAGCGATTCGCGTATCGAAATCATCAGAGTCAGTTAAGTTTATGGCTTCGACCGGCGATGCAAACGTTCGATACGTTTGAAAGAGGCATAGAAAGTTTATCCGCGTTTTTTGAGCGGTGCGGGAACCCGAACAGCGCGCTCATGCTCGCCGCGGCGGAGAAATCGGCAAAGAAGAAGAAACGCAAAGGACCGCTCCTCCAACGCAAAAGCGAGAACGACGAAACGGCGGATTTTGCGGGTCAACGGCAGAAAAAGAGCAGCAATACTAACGGCGAACAACAACAACAACAACACCACGCTCGAAGAGATACCAACTTTTCGAAGAAATCTCGGGCTTCAGATACCTCGCTACCGTTTGCGCTCATGAACGCGTTGAATAATAATAATGATGATAATACGAATAAGAACGAGAACGAGGTGGACGAGGAAAAGGAGAGAAGAAACTTTTTATTTAGCGGCGGCGGCGGCGGCGGCGGCGGTGGAGGTTCGTTAGCGTCCAGGTTACTCAAATCCGGTGGCAATAGAGACAACACGACAAAGCTTGCCGGCGGCGGCGTCGGTAATATTCGTGGTAGTGGAGCTCTCGGAAACGCCAACGTCGTCGATAAGGCGATGTTGGCGAAGCAAAAGCTCGTCAAAAGGGCGCGCGCCGAACTCCCGCCGGAAGATTTTCCGAAGTTTGTCGAGGTTATGAAAAGTGCCGTCAGCGCGGATTCGTCGGACGTCGCGCTGCACGAGTCCATGAAAACGCTCGCGAAATTGTGCAAAATCGAGAAACGAGGCGTCGGTCCTTCAACTTTGTGGGCAGCCATCGGAACCAGCTTGGCGTTGAAAGACGCGGCAAAGAAAGCCTACGACGGGTTCGAGGAGAACGCGAAACGGAAAATGGCAGAGAAAACAACGACGACGGCGGCGGCGACAGCAGCAACGATTCCACCGCTCGTACAATCATCGCAACCTCCTCCTCCTCCAAAACCGAAAATCGACGCCGGCGTCGAAAATATCTTCGGACGCCTCGCGAGACCGCCAAAAGAAGATTCCATTTCGGGAGAACTCAAATCGATTCTCACCACCAAACCTTCCTCCTCATCTCAAGCTCCGCAAAAAGCTGCAAAAAAGAAAACCTCGTGCGACCATTGCAAAGCCTCCAAGTGCGACCGGCCTTTCCAATCGATCGTCTGCGGCCACTTTGCCTGTTACAAGTGCTTCAACGCCGTCTTCGCGAAAAGCAGCGCGGAAGCCAAGAAAGCGCCAAACAACAATAAAAACAACACAATAAGCTCTTCTTCTTTGTCCGGTCCGTGTCCGACGTGTTCGACATTGGTCACCAAGAAGAGTCTCAAGAAAATGTATTTGTAGTAAAGTAGTCGTAACAGAGAGAGCAGACGCGTGCGCATTAGAATTTAATTGAACGTTTTTTCTTAGAAGACATGCTTCGAATTTTCCTCGATATCTTCATTAAAAACTATGCGCCGCTCCTTCTTGGGCGGCGACAACAAAAAGGACGACGACGACGACGACGAGAACAAAACGTACGATGATTTGGACTCCGAAAAGTCCTCGCTGCTTGCATCCAAAACGACGAAAAGAAAGAGAAAGAATGCTCTAAAAAGCACGTTCCGGTTCCCGACGAAACTCCTCCTCGTCTTCCTCTCGGGTTGTCTGTTCTTCTCGTCTCTTTCTCGCCACCAACACCAACGGATGATGCACGAGGAGGAAAAGGAGAACAACAACGACGAGAACTATTTGTCCTTGACGGAAAAAGTGAAGTCTGTGCACAGAGAAATGGCGAGGTACGTCCGCGTGAGAGACGAGAGAACAAAAGTGATTTGGAGGAGGAAGAGGAGGAGGACAGAGGAGAAAGACGAGAAAGACGAGTTGGAGGAGGAGGATTTTAGCAGCGACGGAATGATAAAAGCGTTGAAGAAGAACAATAATAACAACGACGACGATGAGGACTATTTGTTGACGCATCATCGCGCGTTACTTCCGAGACCGAGATTTTTGATCGGCGGCGCGTCGAGACGAGCGATGGCGGCTTTGAGTTTGAGTTTGAGTAGTAGTAGTAGTAGTAGTGATAGTATTAGCGGCGTCGGCGGCACAGAAGACGGAGGAGGAGGAGATGGAAGAGGAGCGAGGAAGAGTTCGTTGATGTTTGAAGGTCGCCGGAAAGTGCCGAAG
>Ga0206124_10003354_pt1 | contig 11326 bp, 10 predicted proteins | sample Helgoland_Spring_3_FD_148671 | JGI IMG/M metagenome (GOLD analysis project Ga0206124, IMG submission 148671) | Pelagic subsurface seawater microbial communities from Kabeltonne, Helgoland, North Sea - Helgoland_Spring_Bloom_20160321_2 | ecosystem: Environmental > Aquatic > Marine > Epipelagic ... | reverse complement strand
TAATCAAACTGAACAACAATGTCACAGACCACAGAAGAGTCGTGCACGAAGCCGCCAGAAGACGTTGTCACCCAGCTCCCGGATGACGCTGCGGTTACAAAGTTATGGCAGTTGCCTCCGCAATCGTCGGCAGTCACGCTCGTCACGACGGACGAGGATAAAAGCACTGCAGCAACAGCAATCAGGAAACGCTTCATCATCTCTTTTTCCCGGCTTTGAACCGCACCCGTTTGGGCGGCCCTAGGTTCTTGTCATCTTCGTAGGCTCAGAAAATTCTTCCCAAGCCCGGGGCCAAATCTTGAGCTCAACTAAGGCAAAGCTCTTATGGCCGTTCGTGCTAGAATTTGTAGCCCGCGTTCACGGGGAAACTGACGCCACGAATCCGACATACTCAATTCCACATTATCAGTTCTGGCTTGGGGGTAACTTCTTACGCAAGCCTTTTCATATGATTTAGTGAGAAACGTGGCCAAAGAGACACTCAATCAAGCCCATTGTTAGGCACATATAACGCAAAAATATACCGATTCACTTAGGGTTCTTCTAAATGTATTGAGTATGTGTCGTAATGTTCGCGTCCAACCCCTTGCGATTCGGACAAATATCTAGAAAACCAGAGTCTTGAGCAGCGCATAATCAGGCATTCGCGCGAAAGTCAGCCTTGCACCGCCCTTTTTGGCGCTAGGCCTTTTTCCGCACCACCACGCGCCGATTAACGGCCAATTCCGGCCCAAAGACCGTTGTTGCCCCCCGTCCGACGATATTGATGTGGTCTGTACCGACTCCGTGCCGAATCAAATAGTACGACGCGGCTTTGGCGCGACGCCACGACAGGTAATCGTTGGCGATCCGGTCCCCCTCGCGTGAGGCATAGCCGGCCACTTCGTAGATACCGCCAGTGGCGTTGATGGCGTCAGCCGTCATCCGTAGCGCGCGCTTGGCTGACAGCGTGATGGTGTCACTGCTGCCCGTGAACAGGACCGAGGCCGAAAAAACCACGCCGTGTCCCGCGTCAAGCGTCTGTTGGATCAGGGCATCACAGTCCGCGCCCAAGATCATGGATTGGTAGCCGCCGCCCGAGGTTGCAACCAGCGAGCCGTCCGATGCCCGCGCAAATCCACGGCAATAGGCCTCGCCATAGCGACGCGGCACGCCGCCACTGACCATGACGGGAACGCCGCCGGGAATCAGGCCCGCTTGCATCGATGCTGGTTGGAAGCGTGGCCCTGCGATGGTGCGCAAAGGGACGCCGTTTACCACTTGCACGGCCTGTTGGCTGTAAACCTGCGGCGTGTTGAGCACCGCGCCTGCGATGCCCCCCGTGGGGAGGAAAGAGGGCGTCAGACCCCGAAAGGCGGTCTGTGCTGTGGCGGTGTGGCTGAGACCGAGGACAGCAGTAATAATTCCTGCCAGCGCCAGACCACTGAATAGTGTTCGTTTCATAATTTGGTGTGCCCTTTGAAATCACAATGCAGCGCAAAATGCGCGCTAGGGTCGCTCTGGGGGTACACTCTTCAATTCGTTGGCCATTACTGTGGCCCTGCGAGAAAAACAGCAGGTTTCCGCCACATGACTGTGGCTGACGCGCACCAATATTCGGGCAAGCGCCTCAATGTCCTGCTTTATGCGTCAGTTACTAAATATTATGGGCGTTTCGAAGGGAATTGAGCTGCGTTTTACTGTGTCGCTGTTTGGTTTTTATGCGCCCGCAACAGGGTAAGGCTGGCCAAAAGGGTCAGCGCGCCGGCTTGATGGGCGGCACCGAGCGGAATTGGCACCGCATAAAGTAGCGTCACCACGCCCAGCACATACTGTCCGATGACCACCAGCAAGGCGATCCAAGCCCAGGTTCGAACGGCGGCAGATGAGCCCGCCGAACGGATCAGTGCGATCGCGACGCCGATAACGATCAACGCCGCAATACTGGCAAAGGCACGGTGAGCGAGTTGAGCGGCGGTTGGATTCTCAAACGGATTGCGGAACCATGGCAGGCCGTTTTGGTAGTCCGCTGGGACCATGGTGCCGCCCATGGTCGGAAATTCATTATAGATCAGCCCCGCGTTCAGGCCGGCAACGAAGGCGCCAGAAAGCAGCGTCAGGAAGATCAGCAGCATCAGCAGGCTTGGCAAATTCCAGAGCTGGTTGGCTTTAAACCGCACCGGCCCCAGCTGTGCCCGAACGCCCAAGCCGATGAAGTACATAAAAATGACCACGGCCATGCCCAGATGCGCCGCCAGACGATAGGCGGAAACGTCGACCAGCTCGGTGTCAAAACCGCTGCTGACCATGTACCAGCCCAAGAAGCCTTGGAAACAGATCAGCACAAACCCAACAATAGCATGGGGCATGAGCCACTTTTGCTCTGACCAACCACCGCGCATGCGCACGACAGCGAACACGATCAAGCCGATCAGAAATGCCATCCCAATCAGGCGACCCCAAAGCCGGTGAATGTATTCCCACCAGAAAATTTGCTTGAAACCGCTCATGTCCAAAGCGCTCAAGTGCTGTGTTTGGTACTCGCCGGTCAGCTTGTAGACCTCAAACAGCCGAACCCATTCGCCCTGTGACAGCGGCGGAAAGGTGCCGGCAAAGACGTTCCATTCCATGATGCTAAGGCCGGACTCGGTTAATCGCGTGACCGCGCCGATGATGGCCATGGCAAACACGAGAGCCGCGGACCCCCAAAGCCAAATCAAAATGCCGCCCAAACCCGCCTGCTGCGCGCCTTGATTTCGGACAAATGTGCTAGAAATGCTCATATTGCTGTGAAAATCCTATGTTCCTTCACGGGGTGCGAAACTGTGAAGTGACCTTCGCTTCGACTGTGCTTAAACACATAAGACGTCTGGACGAAAGTGACAGGCGATGGAGCGTCGCAGGTATCTGAACTGCGGGGCAATGGACCCAGCGGCGGTTCGCAACGACAGGATGATGTATGACGGAGTTGGCAAGGCAACGGTCGAGACGGAAGCTGCTGCTGAGTTTGGGTGGCTTAACCGTGCTGCCGCTTGGGTTAGCGGGCTGCGAGGCTGTGGACGGCGCGCCCACGCTGGTCAACTTCAGCCGCGACTTTAACGGCGAGGCTCTTGCCTCGGACCTGACAACCATCGATGCCAACCTTGGCGATCCGATCTTGCTGCGGGTGTTCAAGCAAGAGCGGCAGTTGGAAGCATGGGTGCAGCCGGGCGGCAAAGGCGCGTTCAAGCTCTTCCGGGTTTATCCGATCTGCTACTTCTCCGGCAAACTCGGCCCAAAGACCAAGCAAGGCGACATGCAATCGCCTGAGGGCTTTTACTACGCGCGCAGCAACCACGTCCGCCACCAGTCGCAGTACCACCGCGCCATCGATTTTGGCTACCCCAACGCCTTTGATCGCGCCCACGGCTACACCGGCTCAGAACTGCTGATCCACGGCAACTGCATTTCCAGCGGCTGCTACGCCATGACCGATCCTTTGGTTGACGAGCTGTACCGTCTGACCCGGGCAGCGACCAACACGCCGGGAACGGGCTTTTGGATCCACGCTTTTCCCTTCCGCATGACCCAGAACAATATGAATCGGTACGACGACAGCCAATGGCTGGCGTTCTGGAAGCAGCTGAAGAGCGGCTATGATGCCTTTGAAATGACCAAGGTGCCGCCTCAGATCAGGGTGGAAAACCGGCATTATGTGGTGACGGCGGTCGAAACCGCCTAGGCGCCCCGGCTCTCACCTTCCGTTTTTGCATTAGCAGCTTGCATTGATTGCAAGGCACAGGCGCTTGCGACCCTGCCTTTCACTCACCAATTAGCACTCACAAGCGAGGAGTGCTAACACGCGCTCTGAGCCCCGGCTTCTCGGGATTATTTCAACCCTCATAGTTATTGGAGAGAGACTTATGAAGTTTCGTCCACTGCATGACCGCGTATTGATCAAGCGTACGGACAGCGAAGAAAAAACCGCTGGCGGCCTGATCATTCCAGACACCGCAAAAGAAAAGCCAATGGAAGGCGAAGTCGTCGCTGTTGGCGCTGGCGCTTACAATGATGACGGCGACCGCATCAAGCCTGACCTGAAGGTCGGGGACACTGTCCTGTTCGGCAAGTGGAACGGTACGGAAGTCAAGGTCGACGGCCAAGATCTGTTGATCATGAAAGAAAGCGAAATCATGGGCGTGCTCGAAGCCTAGGCTTCGCCGCTTTTTGATCTTTTCACACTGAATTCGACTTAAAGAAGGAGCCTCAATCGATGGCTGCAAAAATCGTTAAGTTTGGCGGCGACGCTCGGTCCAAGATGTTGACCGGCGTAAACATGCTCGCTGACGCGGTAAAAGTTACCCTCGGCCCAAAGGGTCGTAACGTTGTTCTCGACAAAGCCTTTGGCGCACCACGCGTGACCAAGGACGGTGTATCCGTTGCCAAGGAAATTGAACTCGAAGACAAGTTCGAGAACATGGGCGCACAGATGCTGCGCGAAGTGGCGTCAAAGACCAACGACGTTGCCGGTGACGGCACCACGACCGCTACTGTTCTCGCTCAGGCGATTGTCAACGAAGGCGCGAAGTCCGTTGCCGCTGGCATGAACCCAATGGACCTCAAGCGCGGCATCGATGCTGCTGTGTCCAAAGTTGTCGACAAGCTGCACGCCATGTCCAAAGACATCTCCACCAACGAAGAAGTGGCGCAGGTTGGCACCATTTCCGCGAACGGTGAGATCGAAATTGGTTCCATGATCGCTGAAGCCATGCAGCGCGTTGGCAACAACGGCGTGATCACGGTCGAAGAAGCAAAGTCCCTCGAAACCGAGCTGGACGTTGTTGAAGGTATGCAGTTTGACCGCGGTTACCTGTCCCCATACTTCGTGACCAACACGGAAAAGATGATCACCGAATTCGATGATCCCCTGATCCTGATCCACGAAAAGAAGCTGTCTTCGCTCCAGCCGCTGGTTGGCATTCTTGAAGCTGTGATCCAGTCCTCCCGTCCGCTCGTGATTATTGCGGAAGACGTAGAAGGCGAAGCTCTTGCGACCTTGGTTGTGAACAAGCTCCGTGGTGGTCTGAAAATCGCTGCTGTAAAGGCGCCTGGCTTTGGTGATCGTCGCAAGGCGATGCTCGAAGATCTCGCGATCCTGACCAACGGTACGGTTATTTCCGAAGACGTGGGCATCAAGCTCGAGTCTGTCACTGTTGATATGCTCGGCACGGCCAAGCGCGTTGTGATCAACAAGGAAGAAACCACCATCGTTGACGGTGCTGGCGACAAAGAAGCGATCGAAGGCCGTTGTGCACAGATCAACGCTCAAGTCGAAGTCACCACGTCTGACTACGACCGTGAAAAGCTGCAGGAGCGTCTTGCTAAGCTTTCCGGTGGTGTGGCTGTCCTTCGGGTCGGCGGCGCAACTGAGGTTGAAGTGAAAGAACGCAAGGACCGCGTTGAAGATGCCATGAACGCAACCCGCGCTGCGGTTGAAGAAGGCATTCTGCCAGGCGGCGGTACGGCTCTGCTGTACGCGACCCAAGCGCTCGACGGCATGGAAGGCGAGAACTCCGACCAGACCAACGGTGTGGCGATTGTTCGTCGCGCGCTCCAGGCGCCCTTGCGTCAGATCGCTGCGAACGCTGGTGTTGAAGGTTCGATCATCGTGGGCAAGCTGCTCGAAGGTGGTAACGAGACCCAAGGCTTCAACGCGCAGAAAGAAGAGTACTGCGACATGATCGCAACCGGTATCGTTGACCCAACCAAGGTTGTTCGTACCGCTCTGACCGATGCGTCTTCCGTGGCAGCCCTGCTGATCACCACAGAAGCAATGGTTGCCGACGCGCCTGCGAAGGACGGCGGCGGCATGGGCGGAATGCCCGGCGGCGGTATGCCAGACATGGGCGGCATGATGTAATCATCCGACCTCTACGGTTTAGAAAAGGGCGCTGCACCACCGGGTTCAGCGCCCTTTTTTTGTCTGCTAGCGCAAGGTCGCCAAGCGTTCTTGCAGCAAGGCCCAATAGCCGTCCACGTCTACGTGACGCAAGTAGTTGACGTTCTTCACCCGGTCCGTGACGCCCCACCAGTCCGCAACTGTCATGCCTCGGGTCAGCGCGGAGGCGGTTTCGATTTCCACGTTAATCACCCGTCCGCCGTAAAGCTCGGGTTGGAGCAAAAACGCGATGACGTTGGGGTCGTGCAAGGGACCGCCTTGGGAGCCGTATTTCTCGACGTCAAAGCGCTCGAAGAAATCCAGCAAGCCTGCGCTTGCGGGGCCGGTCTGATTGGGCATGGACCGCCCCGCCTCGATGATGGCGTCACTGGTGAGCGTCTGGTGGGTCAAATCCAGCGGGATCATGGTCACGGGTGCGCCGCAGTGCATGACCATGTCAGCGGCTTCGGGATCAACGTAAATATTGAATTCAGCCGCTGGGGTCGTATTTCCGCCTTCGAACAGCCCGCCGCCCATGAGCACAATTTCTTGCAGCCGTTCACCCAGCCGCGGCTCTGCCTGTAGCGCCAGCCCAAGGTTGGTCAGCGGCCCCAAAGCACAGAGCGTGATGGTCTGTGCGGGCGCGTTCATCACGGTTTCAACGATAAAGTCCACGCCGGCCTGTTCCTGCAGCGGCATGACCGGATCAGGCAGCTCATAGCCGTCCAGCCCGGATTTGCCGTGCACATACTCGGCTGTGACCAGCGTCCGGCTCAACGGGCCAGAAGCGCCGGCGAACACCCGCGTGTCGGACCGCCCGGCCAACTCGCACACTTTGCGCGCATTGATGGTGGTTTTGTCGAGCGGCACGTTGCCAGCGACGCAGGTGATGCCGAGCACCGCCAACTCAGGCGAGGCCAGCGCCAACAAGATGGCAAGGGCGTCGTCTTGGCCGGGGTCGGTGTCGATGATGATGGGGCGAGTCATGGGGCGTCTCTCTGTCACGATGAACGCCGAGTGTTCCCGAATTTGGGGCAGGGGTCTAGGGTCGCTGGCCGTCTGGGGCTTAGGTGTTGCCCTTGATCGCGAAGGAGCTGAAGCAGTTTTCGATCTTGGTGCCGTCATCCATCCGGCAGGTTGGCACATCCACCACGTCGAAACTGGCGTAGCCATCACAGCCCTGCTCCAGCTTCATCTGCACCTCTGCAAACCGGATTTTGCCCGCGCGCGGGTTCTTGAACGTCACGCGACGGGTTTGAATGTAGAAGTTATCGCGGTCCAAGAACTGCAAATCGGCCGCGACTTCTTTCAGGCCCACGGCGAAGCCATTGTGCAGACCAAAAATCAGCGTGCAGCGCTCGTCGCTGCTGTCCGAGCCGCGCTCTTGCTGCAATTCCATTTCCAGCAACTCCGAAAAGGTCTGGTCGGGGTCCGTGGACCAGCTGCCATTTTCGTACAAGTAGACACGCTCGCCCTCTGCCGTGAATGCAGATTTCTGGGCGAAGGCCAGTGCGGGGCTCAGGGCCGCTGAGATCAGGACGCCCCAGTAAAGCAACGTGTTATTCATGGCGAGCTCGTGTATGGTTTAACAACCTAATAGAGTATTTCTCGCGCTTTTACTATCGTGAAACGGTCCTACGCTCGACTGGCCTGCCAAACGGTCGCCTTGACGAATCCAGCGTGTCGTTGCACTTCCCTTCTCACACTTCAAGCAACGCACGCAGGTCCACGCAGGTCCATGACCCAACTCGAAAACATCCGTAATTTCGCAATCATCGCGCACATTGACCACGGCAAGTCCACGCTGGCCGATCGTTTGATCCAAACGACGGGTGGCCTGACGAACCGGGAGATGAAAGACCAGGTGCTCGACAGCATGGAGCTGGAGCGCGAGCGTGGGATTACCATTAAAGCAAACTCGGTCCGCCTGAACTATCACGCCAACGATGGGCAGGACTACACGCTGAACCTGATCGACACGCCGGGGCACGTTGATTTCGCCTATGAAGTCTCGCGCTCGCTGTCGGCCTGCGAAGGTTCGCTGCTGCTTGTTGATGCGTCTCAAGGCGTGGAGGCCCAGACGCTGGCCAATGTTTATCTGGCCATTGAGAACGATCACGAGATCATTCCGGTGTTGAACAAGGTCGATCTTCCCGCCGCTGAGCCCGAGCGCATTCAGCAGCAAATCGAAGATGTCATCGGCCTCGATGCCTCTGAAGCGATTCACGTGTCTGGTAAAACGGGCGCTGGCGTGCCGGAAGTGCTGGAAGCGCTGGTTACAAAAATCCCTGCGCCCAAGGGCGATCCTGACAGCTCGCTCAAGGCGCTGCTGGTTGACTCTTGGTATGACGTTTATCTGGGCGTGATCATTCTGGTCCGCGTGGTTGATGGCAGCATCAAGAAGGGTATGAAGATCCGCATGATGGGCACGGGCGTGTCCTATGAGGTCGATCGCGTGGGCGTCTTTACCCCGCACCGGACTGAAATGCCGTCGCTCAATGCCGGCGAGCTCGGATTTATTACCGCAGGCATGAAGACGGTGGGCGATACCAGCGTGGGTGACACAATCACCGACGAGCGGCGCCCGGCGAACGAACCTCTGCCCGGATTTAAGCCTTCGGTGCCGGTGGTGTTCTGTGGTCTGTACCCGTCGGAGTCCGCCGATTTCGACAACTTACGAGAGTCGCTGGCGAAGCTGGCCTTGAATGATGCGTCGTTCCAGTTTGAAACGGAAAGTTCGGCGGCCTTGGGTTTTGGGTTCCGGTGTGGGTTCTTGGGCCTGCTGCATCTGGAAATCGTCCAAGAGCGCCTGAGCCGCGAGTTCGACCTCGATCTGGTCACAACAGCGCCCTCGGTGGTCTACCGTCTGCATTTGACCGACGGCAGTGTGATGGACATGCACAACCCGGTGGATATGCCGGACGTGCAGCGCATTGATTACATCGAGGAACCGTGGATCAAGGCGACCATTCTGGTCCCGGATGAGCACCTCGGTCCCGTGCTGAAGCTGTGTGAAGAACGGCGCGGCGTACAGTTGGACATGACCTACATGAACAACCGCGCTGTGGTGGTTTACAAGCTGCCGCTGGCCGAAGTGGTCTTTGACTTCTACGACCGCCTCAAGTCGATCTCGCGGGGCTACGCTTCATTCGATTATCAGGTTGACGGTTATGAGGAAGGGGACTTGGTGAAAGTCTCCATCTTGATCAACGGAGAGCCTGTCGATGCCTTGGCCATCATGGTCCACAAAGAAAAATCAGAATCCCGCGGCCGTGATTTGTGTGTGCGGCTCAAGGAACTGATTCCACGTCAGTTGTTCAAAATCGCCGTTCAGGCTGCGATTGGTGGCAAGGTCATCGCGCGGGAAACCATCTCGGCCATGCGCAAAGACGTGACCGCCAAGTGTTACGGCGGTGACGCAACGCGAAAGCGTAAACTGCTGGAAAAGCAGAAAGCGGGTAAGAAGCGGATGCGGAACATTGGTAACGTGGATATCCCGCAGTCAGCCTTCCTCGCCGCGCTCAAGATGAGTGACGATTAAGCCAGCTTCAGGTGTGGGTCGGCGGACGGTGTCGACCCAAGACCAAAAACAGCGCGCCAAGGGCAATCGCTGGGATCCAAGGCGGTGACTCAGCGATCAATGCTGGCAAGGTTGAAGCGGCACCCGGCCCAACAAACTGGTCAATCACGTCACCCAGTGACAGCACGCGGGTCCATGAGCCGCCAAACGCAGCCAGCATGCCCTCGATAATCAATTGAACAGCAGCGATAGCCGCAAAAACGCAGCCGATTGCCCAGAGGATCAGTCGCATATTTACTCCCTTATGGTCACCGATAAGAGCTATACACCATTCACAGTGCTAAAACAGGTCTTCGCCATTGCGCAGCCGCTCTGAATTGCCTATCAAGCCGCCAGCGCGGTGAGGTGGCCGAGTGGCTTAAGGCGCTCGCCTGGAACGCGGGTATAGGGGAAACTCTATCGTGGGTTCGAATCCCACCCTCACCGCCATTTTCCAAACGTTCCAAAAATCTAAATCTCGGCCTTGGTCAGCCCCCCCCGCCCCCGCCCCTCGGGGGTCGCAGTGGTGTGTCCTATGGAACCAACCGGTGCGCCTACGGCTGCCCTCCTGCTGCTCAAGGTGACTACATCTCGGTCGCCGATGCCGCTTCGCGATGATGCGAAACGCACTAAGGTATTTGAGCTATACTGTGCAAAGCCGTTGCGGCTGTTCACGCTTGTTCCCTCGCTAAGCATGAGACGCGTGCCCTGTTTTATGAGGGTCCGTCGAAAACCAGCAGCGATAAATTCGACAGAAAGCGCCCCGTTCTGACTGAAAATTTGCTAGAAAGGGGGCAAGAGCCACATTTTCGTCTAATTTTCGCAATGCTGAACACCAAACCTGTGTTCGAAGTGCAACAAACTATAACGCATAATGTAGTCGCATTATCTTATAGTAGCTTAATTATAATCTCACTCCTAAAGCCATACGAGACACACATTCAAAAATTTCGTGTGCACTTTTGGAGAAAGAGAAAAATGAAAAAGTTTCTGATTGCAGGCACAAGCCTCGCAGCAGTAGCAGCAGCGGGTTCAGCTGGTGCTGTTGATGTCACCCTCGGTGGCTCCATCAACATGGGGATCGACTTCGGTCTGGGTAAGAACAGCGGCAACCCCTTGGTTATCGGCGAAGCGTTCAACGAAGTTTCCCTGTCCATTAACGCAGCACACACCACAGATGGTGGCCTGGCGTTCGGTGGTGGTTTCACAATGGGCGCGGCAACCGAGCTCGAGTTCGACCCCTACACCGATGGCGGCGCCAAGTTCGCTGCGCGCATGACCGTTGATGGTCGTACGAACATCGCGGCAAACCTGTGGAATGTTTCCGGTGGCGGTTCTGTTGCGGCCGACAACGTTGTATCCGTGAAGATCAACTCTGATTGGCTCGGCATCGATCAAGAGCAAGAAGCTTTCACCCTCGCACTGGGTTCCTTCACCTCTTCCAACATCTGTAAGCTTGCTGGTCGTGGTGCCGCTGATGGCGACGAAATTTGGTTTGGCGGCGGCCCTGCTGATGGCGGTTCTAGTGCCGACGGCGCTGACAGCGAGTATCTGCCTGCTGGCCAGTTCGCAGCGACCGATTCGGCAGTGCTCAAGACTGCAGACGCTTCGTCCACAGCCGTTCTTACTGTGCCGACTGGTAACAACGGTCAAATCATGTCAACCACCAGAGGCGCTGTCGCTCAGATTTCTAACGGCAACGGTCTCAACCCTACTGCTACTGCTAAGACTTCGAGCACGGTTACCGTAGCGACGGACCTCGCTGCAACCGCGTCCTCCACGCGTTACATGACCGTAACCAAGGCTCGTGTAGACGTTGATGGCGATGACAGCTTCGACGTAGCAAGCGCTGCTGTATACGTTGGTCCGGG
>Ga0206124_10003352_pt1 | contig 11331 bp, 9 predicted proteins | sample Helgoland_Spring_3_FD_148671 | JGI IMG/M metagenome (GOLD analysis project Ga0206124, IMG submission 148671) | Pelagic subsurface seawater microbial communities from Kabeltonne, Helgoland, North Sea - Helgoland_Spring_Bloom_20160321_2 | ecosystem: Environmental > Aquatic > Marine > Epipelagic ... | reverse complement strand
GCTTTGGCTCTAGAGATGCTAGCACTTTTGCCAAAACCTCAGCAGCAGCAGGGTTATGTCCTCCATCAAGCCATAGTTCAGAGTCGATTAAAATATCAACAAATGGTCCAGACTTTAATTGTTGCATTCTAGCAGGCCAAACTACGTCGGTCATAGCTTGTCGAAAAGAACTCTCAGATATACCCAAATGCCGAAGAGCAACTAGAGCTACCCCAGCATTCTGAACTTGGTGAGAACCAATCAATGCTGGTAATGGTAAATTACAAGCTCCTACATTATCTTCGAAAGTAAAGCTTGAATCTTTCTCCGATACATTCCAGTCTTCACCAAAGATCCTTAATGTAGCCTTGCAACGTTCCGCCTCAATTTTTAAAACATCAAGAACTTTATTATCTTGATCGCTAACAACACAAAAACAGTCTTTTTTTAGAATACCAGCTTTTTCAAATGCTATCTCTTGAAGGGTTTCGCCTAAAAAGCTTTGGTGATCGAGTGAAATAGGAGTAATAATACAAACCTCTGGGGAGTTAATTACGTTAGTAGCATCAAACCTTCCACCAAGACCAACTTCCAAGATACAAAAATCAGCCTTGGTCCTGCTGAATGCTAAAATAGCCGCTACCGTGGTCATCTCAAAATATGTTATTGGGGAGTTAGCATTTACTTGATAGCACTCGTCTAAAATTTGGGACAAACTACCATCAGTAATAATCTTTCCTGCAACAGTAATGCGCTCGTGAAACCAAGCTAGGTGAGGAGATGTATAGGAGTGAACCCGCTTCCCCTCTGCCTCTAACCCAGCCTTTATAATCGCCTGCGTAGATCCTTTACCATTTGTCCCCGCTATATGTATAACAGGGGGTAAATTTTTTTCAGGGTTTCCTAATTTTTTTAAAAGACATTCTACCCTATTGAGCTTTAGATCAATCACTTTCGGATGAAGCCTCATAATTCTTTCTAGAATTACATCGCTCGTTTTATTTCTCACTTAAATAAGCTCACAATTCATCATTCAACTGGTTGATCTTGTTTTTTTTGATCTATAGGGCCCGCTATATCTGCTTTTATCGCTCTAGGTTGTTTTGTAAGCATTCTTATAATACTCACTAATTCCTCTCTTATATTTTTTCTATGAACAACTCGGTCAAGCATACCATGATCAAGAAGATATTCAGCGCGCTGAAACCCCTCTGGAAGTTTTTCTCTAATAGTTTGCTCAATAACTCTTGGACCTGCAAAACAAATTAAGGCATTTGGCTCTGCAATATGTACATCTCCTAACATCGCATATGATGCTGTTACACCACCTGTAGTTGGGTGTGTCAAAACAACGATATAAGGAAGTCTGGCCTCCCTAAGCATCTCCACTGCTACCGTCGTCCTTGGCATTTGCATCAAACTTAATATACCTTCTTGCATTCTAGCTCCCCCAGCCGCTGAGAACAAAACAAGTGGTCTCTTCAGTTTGATTGCCCTTTCAGCTGCAGCTATAATAGCATTTCCAACATACATACCCATTGATCCACCCATAAAAGAAAAATCTTGGCATGCTCCAACAACTGGCGTGCGCATTATCTCTCCTTCAGCAATTAACATTGCTTCTTTTTCACCCACAACCTTAGTTGCGGTTTTTAATCTATCTGTATATTTTTTTTGATCCTTAAACTTTAATGGATCAACTGTTGGGTCCAAAACTTCCACTTCAAAAAATAACCCATCGTCAAAAAGCGCCTTAAACCTATCTCTTGGTTTAAAAGACATATGGTGTTCACAGTTAGGGCAGACATTTAAATTATCAGACAGCTCTCGGTGAAAAAGCATTGTTCCACATTCTCCACACTTCGACCATAGATTTTCAGGAACCTCTCGTCTGGAAAACAGAGAGTTTATTTTTGGCCGAACATAATTGGAGATCCAGTTCATAAAAACCTCTTAATTGCTACGATATTTAATTAGTACTCGTTTTAAAAAATTACAATCCACTAAAACTACAGATTAACATTAATATAATATACCAAGCTCTTATATTATTTTATTACTATAACTTCTACTCTACGGTTATCACTGCGCCCTTTCGAACTCAAATTACTTGATCTAGGGGACAAGAATCCTATGCCATGAAAGTCTAGCCGTTCTTCCTTAACACGAAATTCTGAAATTAATTTCTTTTTCACCATCTCCGCTCGATCCTTGGAAAGTTCAATATTCTTAGCTAAATCTCCTTCTGAATCAGTATGCCCAACCAAAGCTATTTTGATGTCTTTGTTTTCTTTTAAGTATTTTGCTAAATCAACCAGTGAGAGGTAGTCACCTTCCATAAGTTCACTGGATCCCGCTTTAAAAACTACATCAGATAAGATAGCAGAGCCGTTTAAGTCTAATAGGTCTTTGATTGTCCCTCTTAAACTACTGGCGTTTCCCTCGACACTTTCAGAAACCTTATTTAAGGATTTTATTTTTAAGTTAGATACAGCTTTGTCACCAATTACAAATAACTGAACAAATAGCGATTCTCCTCCCCTACTTACAATACAGCTAACAAACTCTCTTGGGTTTTTAGATAAAGAGCGCCCAGAAAAAAAGCTAAAACTCCCTAAGTCAATATGCATTTCTGGATCTGGTAAAATGACTGTATTAAATCGAAAATCAAATCCACCACAAGACTTAGAGTTACATTCATATAAAATTTCAAATTCAGAGTTTTTTAATTGTTTTTTCAAATTTTCTGAAAGAGAATCAACTGTTTCCACAGTTTTAGTAATCTGCCATGCTTTTTTTAATATTGACCCTCTTACCTGAAGGCTTTCTATTGCATTGTTTTGGAATGGTCCTATTGGAAGATCATAACTGACTGAGAGCTCTTTTTGAGAAAATGTTTCTTTACTTACTCCTGAAAAAGAAATTTCTACTCCCGAAAAGGCTTGTATACCTGTAAAAAGAAATATTAGTACTGCATAGCGAAGTCTATTCATCTATGTACCTTATGATACTCATCGTTTGGACGCATATCTACTGCTGAAGCCATTCGGTTAGTCATATTAAAAAAGCTAGCAACAGCAGATATATCCCAAATATCTCTATCGGAAAACCCTACTTTCCGGAGATGTTCTCGATCTTGCTCTTCAATTCGATAGCTAGCTTCAGTCATCTTAACAGAAAAATCCAACATTTTCCTTGTTCGATCATCAATTTCTGCGACGCGATAATTCATTACTAAAGCCTCACCTAATATTGGGTTTTTAGAAAGCTCTCTAACAGCAGCTCCATGTGCAACCAAACAATAAAAGCATTTATTTATGGATGAAACCACCACTGCTATCATCTCTCTCTCAAGCTTCGAAAGGCCACTTTCTCCCAACATAAGATCATTGTATAAACCTGAAAAAGCATTTAATTTTTTTTCGTCAAATGCATATGCATTTAAAACATTTGGTACTATTCCAAGCTTTTCTAAGCAAATATTGAAATATTTTTTTACAGCCAACGGTAAAGGCTCTAAAGGTTTCAAATCTAATGCTATAACGTTATGTACTTTCTTCAAAATATTCCCCTTAAAATTTAACTCTATAATGATAACTGCCTTTAACTTCCATTCCAAGGTTCTTATAAAGACTTCTAGCTTCGTTATTTTGTTCGGTTACCTGAAGTGCTATATATGAGCTACCCCTACCACTTGCCCACTTTGCTGACTTATTCAGCATATAACGACCCAAACCTTTCCGTCTAAAATTTGGGTGCACTAAAACAGAGTGAACCATAGATATACCACTGTAAATTGAAACAAACGCACACCCAGCTACCACGTTAGATACCCGACCCAAAATCGTTGTCTTTTCTCCTTTTGATCTTTCCATAACAGAGAGGCGGCTTTCTGACACACCTCCTTCAATCCAGATTTTTTTCATAATCTCCAATGGTGGCCAAACATTAAAGGTTGTTATCGGTGGAATATCGAAGTTACTAACCCTATCTATATCACATCCATAAATAACACTTGGAGTAACAATATTATACCCAAGTGTTTCTAACGTAAAATCTAGCTCTCTTTCCTCTTTTCCAATAAGAAAGATATAAGGCTGGCTTAGGGCTTTCATTGCCGCTTCAGCACGCACAATATCTGTATCCAAAAAACTATTACTATTATTCAAAGACGTTGCGGATACTCGGTTACCACCACCACCTCCTTCTCTAATAGTCCACGGTCCTATTTCTAATTTTTTTATTGGTGGCCAACAAACATCAGACGCATTCCAAAAATCTTTAAGGTTCATCAATCATCCCACTGAAAAGTTCCAAAAGTTTGTCGAACGCCTTATCAAGACTCTTATTATTTTTTCCTCTTATAACTATATTGGTGCCATATTTACCATTTTTTTGAAATGGATAGGACCCTACTGCTAATAGCTTATTATCTTCTGCAAATATTTTTAATTTTTCAGCGATATTGCCCTCACCACTTAAAATGTTCAAACTTCGGGATAAAACTGGCTGACCTCCATTTATGGTTTTAATAACTGATTGAACCATTACCTGAAAAACAGAGGGAACGCCCGCCATAACAAACACATTTTGCACATTAAACCCTGGTGCTGCCGACACTGAGTTTTTTATGAGTTTAGCACCAAGTGGTGTTCTGGCCATTCTCAAACGAGCTTCATTTAATTCAACCTCAGAGTTTAAATAATGGTTCTCTAAAATTTCTTTTGCTTCAGCACATACTTTTACCTCTAAATTAAACGCTAAACCGATAGCATCTGCTGTAATATCGTCATGCGTGGGACCAATTCCTCCTGAGGTAAAAACATAACCATACTTCTCACTTAGTTGGGTTACCGCTTGTACAATCTCAGCTTCAGAATCTGATACAACCCTAACTTCCTTAAGATCTATACCAACTTTCGTTAACTCGATGGCGAGGTAATGCATATTAGAATCTCTTGTACGACCAGAAAGAATTTCATCCCCAATGACTAACATGCTAGCTGACGGATTTTGCATATTTAATGAACTCACCCAATTAAAATAATAAATATTACTCTCTTATTAAAAAAACCCTTATACAACTCGAAACTCTGAGTTTTTAACATAAGGGTAAATAATCTATATTAATACTCTTATATATCTAGCAACCAATTATCGAATGATTTACAGTTCATCAACAATTTTAGGTTAATTATAGTATGAAAAGCTCGATTCAAATATGCATATAAACAAAAATGGTATTCGTATTCATGATAAAAGTTCCTTCACAGGAATGCGAAATGCAGGAAGTCTGGCAGCCAGTATTTTGGACACTATTGGAGAGTTAGTGGTTCCCGGAAAATCAACAGAAGAAATTGATATTGCTATAAACAAAATAATTGAAAAAGCTAATGCTAAGTCTGCTACTATTGGATATAGGGGATACAAGCACGCTTCTTGTATCAGTCTAAATCATGTTGTTTGTCATGGGATTCCAAGCACCAAAATTATAAAAAATGGCGACATTATTAATATTGACGTCACAGTAATTGTAGATGGTTGGTATGGTGACACTAGCCGCATGTACGCCGTAGGAGCATTAAACCGAAAAGCAGAGAGATTAATAAAGATCACACACGATGCACTCTTTAAGGGAATAGAAAAAGTAAAACCAGGGAATACGTTTGGCGATATAGGAAATGCAATTCAAACATATGTTGAGGCTAACCGCATGTCTGTGGTCAAAGATTTCTGTGGGCATGGTTTGGGTACAGTTTTTCATGCACCTCCGAACGTATTACACTACGGGGCCAAGGGAACAGGCCCTGTTCTAGAGGAGGGTATGTTTTTTACAATAGAACCTATGGTTAACATTGGCAAACCAGAAACAAAAATTCTATCTGATGGTTGGACTGCTGTAACTCGAGACAAATCACTATCGGCTCAATTTGAACACTCTCTAGGTGTCACAGCAGATGGCTTTGAAATATTTACTCTATCTCCAAACAATAAGTTTTATCCTGTAATATTATAAAGTCTCTCAACTGAGTATAATTGACTTAAAGGTGAAGGTAGTTTTAGAAAATACTATCTGCTCTAGAAACGACCATGGCAATGTTTAAATTTTTTACCAGATCCACATGGACACTGAGAGTTTCTTCCTGGATTACCCCAAGTTTCAGGGTTAGCTTCATTAAAAGAGTCACTCTGCGTATTTAGTGGAGCTTGAGTGTCAAAACTAGTTTTTTTCATCTCTTCTTGTACTCTTTGTTGTTCTGTAATTTGGGCCAAAATTAAATTTTGCTCTTCCTCCGAAATTGGGCGCACTTGACCAAGTTTTTGCACCACATCTTCACGCAAGCTATCTAGCATTCCTTCAAAAAGTTGAAAACTCTCTGTTTTGTATTCATTAAGTGGATCCCGCTGGGCATAGCCACGTAAACCTACAACTGAACGCAAATGTTCTAATTTTAACAAGTGATCTTGCCATTTTCCATCAATCGTCTGAAGTACAATTTGTTTTTCGATATTTCGCATCGTTTCTATTCCAAAGTCTGTAGACTTTTTTGCCATTTTTTCATCTGATAGCTTATACAATCTTTCTGTAATTGCCTCCCCATCAACACCTTCTTCATCAGCCCAAGCCTCAGTATCTACCTCAATATCCAATTTTTCTTTAAGCATTAAACTTAAGTTTATTGTGTCCCATTGTTCTGCATAGGTTTTAGGAGGAATATACTCATTAATTAAATCATCTATTAATTGATACCGCATATCCTGTACAATCTCGCTTACATCTTCAGAGCGCATCACTTCTAATCTTTGTGAAAATATTACCGTACGCTGATCATTCATAACGTCATCAAACTTAAGAAGTTGTTTACGAATATCGAAGTTCCTACCCTCCACCTTAGCTTGAGCTTTCTCTAGCGACTTATTAACCCAAGGATGAACAATTGCTTCCCCATCCTTCATGCCAAGCGTTGATAGCATTTTATCAAGTCTTTCAGAACCAAATATTCTCATCAAATCATCTTCAAGGCTTAAGAAAAAAGCTGATCTTCCAGGGTCCCCTTGTCGACCAGACCTTCCCCTCAACTGGTTATCTATCCGACGACTTTCATGCCTTTCTGTTGCCAAAACATATAAACCACCTGCTAATTTTACCTTTAGTTTTTCAGCTAAAACTTCAGCTTCTATTTTTGTTCTGATTTTCTCAGCATCAGCATCTAGGTCATCAGAAAGGGCTTGAAAAACTCTCATCTCTACGTTGCCACCTAGCTGTATATCAGTTCCCCTTCCTGCCATGTTGGTTGCTATAGTTACTGCGCCAAGTTTGCCAGCATTCGCAATAATCTCCGCTTCCTTTTCATGTTGTCTTGCGTTCAAAACATTATGATCAATATTTGCGTTTTTTAGGAGCGTCGCCAAGTACTCAGATTTTTCAATTGATGTTGTTCCAACTAAAACTGGCTGTCCTTTTTCATTTGATTTTTTTATCTCTAAAACAATTGAATCAAATTTTTCTTTAGCTGTTCGGTAAACAGCGTCATGTTCATCAAAACGAGCCACGGGTTCGTTAGTTGGTATATCCACAACTCCCAATCCATATATTTCACCAAACTCTTCAGCTTCAGTAGTAGCTGTACCAGTCATTCCAGCAAGTTTACTGTAAAGCCTGAAATAATTTTGAAACGTCACACTGGCGAGCGTGATATTCTCTGGCTGAATCTCACACCCCTCTTTTGCCTCGATTGCTTGATGCAAACCTCCAGAAAGCCTGCGTCCAACCATCATACGCCCGGTAAACTCATCTACTAGTAAAACTGCATTATCTCTAATCATGTAGTCTTTATCTTTTTTAAAGGCCTTATGTGCTTTTAGAGCCTCCGTTACATGATGGACTAATGAGGTGCTTTCAGGATCATATAGTGATTGGCTTTCAGGTAATAACCCTATCTCAATCAGTTTTTTTTCAATAAAATCATTGCCCTCGTCAGTTATTGTAACGACACGGGTCTTTTCGTCTAATGAAAAATGTTCTTCCATTATTGACGGAATCATCTTGTCCACTTTTAAATACAACTCTGACTTATCATCAGAGGGCCCTGAAATAATTAATGGCGTTCTAGCTTCATCAATTAAGATAGAATCGACTTCATCAACTATAGCATAATTATGTTCACGTTGAGCCACCTCTGATAGGTCAGAACGCATATTGTCCCTTAGGTAATCAAACCCAAGTTCATTATTTGTTGCATAAGTTACGTCAGCGGCATAAGCCTCTTTTTTTTCTGAATCTGGCTGCTGCGGATAAACCACACCAGTCACCATACCAAGCGAAGAGTACACTTTACCCATCCATTCAGCATCTCTCTTAGCCAGATAGTCATTTACTGTAACTATATGAACACCGGCACCTGAAAGCGCATTTAAATATGCTGGAAAAGTAGCTACCAACGTTTTGCCTTCTCCTGTTTTCATCTCAGCGATGTTTCCCTGATGTAAAAAAATTGCTCCTATTAATTGAGTATCAAATGCTCGAAGCCCTATAGAGCGCTTTGCAGCCTCTCGAACATTGGCAAATGCCTCTGGCAATAAGGAATCTAAAGTTTCTCCTGAGGATACTCGACCTTTAAGTTCATTAGTTTTTTCTAAAATCTCACCATCTGATAGAACCAAAAATTCGGCCTCTAAAGAATTAATCTTTTCAACCAAATGCTTAACTTTTTTAATTTTTTTATCGTTAGCCGAACCAAAAATCTTTTTTGAAAGAACTCCAAAACTTAACATAATAAACTGCCCTAGTTTTCCTAATTTATTTGTATCTTATAACTTTGTTACCTATACGGCTACCAAATATACCGTTAATATGATTAATATAGACACTAACCTAAGGCGATGTAAGGTGCGACTCGTTTAGTGTCAACGTCAAGGATTTTTTTAATACATGGAGACTGTTTTATGCGAAAGTTATTTTCATTTATTTATTTGAGCTTTTTTATGATTTTTTGTGCGACTAGTAATGTTGTAGCGCAGGATGCTAATACTGTCTTAGCCACCGTAGAAGATACAAATATTACACTTGGACATGTTATCGCATTACAGGACCGACTGACCGACCAGTATAAATCTCTTGAAGACGCCGTCTTGTTTAAAGGCATTCTAGATCAACTTATTCAGCAAGCTGTTTTAGCAAAAGCAATTGAAAGCCAAAAAAATTCTATAGTTCAGTACAGTTATGAAAATGAATTAAGAGCTTTCTTAGCAAATACTTACATATCAATAATTTCAAAAGATGCGTTAAATGAAAAGGATATAAAGAACTTTTACGAGGCCAATTATAGTACATCACAATCTGAGAAAGAGTTCAACGCGGCACATATTTTATTAAAGACAGAAGCAAAGGCACTTGCCGTAAAAAAACAAATAGCTGCCGGAAAAAAATTTTCTGATTTAGCAAAAAACCACTCTACAGGACCAAGTGGATCCAGAGGTGGTGACCTCGGTTGGTTCGGCAAAGGAGCAATGGTCCCAGCATTTGAAAACGCGGTCTTAGCTTTAGAGATTGGTGCTGTATCTGATCCAATTAAAACCCAATTTGGATGGCATATAATCAAATTAAACAATAGTAGGTTAAAGACTCCCCCCAGTTTAGAGGATGTAAGGGTTGAAATTGAAAGAGCTCTCAAAGAGAAATATATAAGTGATAAAGTCCGTAAAATAACTTCTGCGGCAAAGGTAGTACGTGCAGAAGTTTCTATTGATCCATCAATAGTTAGAAACATTGGTCTACTTTCAAAATAGTTTCGAGGCTCAACCCTATGTCTGAAAACTCAAAATTGTCACCTCTTGCCCCAAAAGCGGGGTTTCCAAAACTACCGGTAATACGCGGTGTCACTTTCTCTAGCCATGCTTCGGGAATAAAGTATAAAAATAGATTGGATTTAATGCTAGCAAGTATTTCCCCTGGCTCAACTATTGCTGGAGTTTTTACACGTTCTTCAACACGATCCAATGCTGTACTTGACTGTCAGAAAAAACTTGGTGACCCAAAAAACAAGGCAAAAGGGTTTGCATTTCTTGTAAATTCTGGGAATGCCAATGCCTTCACGGGAGAGGCGGGCAATCAATCAGTTAAAGAAATCGTGAAAGGTTTGTCAGAAACTATTAAAATTCCAGAATCTCATATTTTTACCTCTTCAACGGGTGTTATTGGTGAACCCTTACCAACTGAAAAAATAGTTAAGTCCCTTTCCTCCTTAAAAAACTCTTTAAGTGACGTAAAAATTTCAGATGCTGCATCAGCAATTATGACCACGGATACGTTTCCAAAAGGGTCAGGTGCTAGTATTATTATAGACCAAAAGAAAGTTACTATTTGTGGGATAGCGAAAGGATCAGGAATGATAGCTCCTGATATGGCCACAATGTTGGTATATATTTTTACTGATGCCAAAATTTCACAACCAATCTTACAAAAAATAGTAAGTAATATATCTGCAAAAACATTTAATTGTATAACTGTGGATGGTGATACATCTACTTCTGATACTTTATTAATTGCAGCAACAGGTAAATCAGAGGCCTCTGAAATAACCTCACAAAACCCAATGGCTCTGAAAAAGTTTCAAAACGGCCTAGAGAAAGTGATGCTCGACTTAAGCCATCAAGTTGTAAGAGATGGAGAGGGTGCAACAAAGTTTATTGAGATAAATGTTTCAGGAGCAAAAAGTAAAAAAGATTCATGGAAAATAGGGATGTCGATAGCAAATTCGCCATTAGTGAAAACAGCCATTGCTGGTGAGGACCCAAACTGGGGCAGGATCGTAATGGCAATTGGGAAATCTGGGGCAGTAGCAGAGAGAGACAAATTAAAAATATATTTTGGGAATATATTAGTTGCAGAAAATGGTTGGGTATCTCCAAGCTACAACGAAAAATTAGCAGCAGACTATATGAAAAGGCAAGATTTAATTATTTCTGTTGATCTAGGGATAGGTAGATTTAAATCTACTGTTTGGACCTGTGATTTAACTCATTCTTATATTTCTATTAATGCTGATTACAGGTCTTAAGGAAGTTTAATTATAATGAATATTAAGCTAGTTGTTTGTGTTGCTCTAATTGATGAAGATGGTCGGGTATTGATAGCCCAGCGTCCGGAAGGGAAAAGCTTAGAGGGGTTTTGGGAGTTTCCAGGAGGGAAAGTTGAAATGAACGAAAGCCCCGAAACTGCGTTAATTCGGGAACTTCATGAGGAGTTGGGAATAAATACTTGGGGTAGTTGTTTAGCTCCATTAACATTTGCGAGCCATAAGTATGATGAGTTTCATCTTCTTATGCCTCTATATGTTTGTAGAAAATGGA
>Ga0206124_10003345_pt1 | contig 11347 bp, 17 predicted proteins | sample Helgoland_Spring_3_FD_148671 | JGI IMG/M metagenome (GOLD analysis project Ga0206124, IMG submission 148671) | Pelagic subsurface seawater microbial communities from Kabeltonne, Helgoland, North Sea - Helgoland_Spring_Bloom_20160321_2 | ecosystem: Environmental > Aquatic > Marine > Epipelagic ... | reverse complement strand
CCCCGTCCTTTGGATAACTTGTTAAAAAGAAATGCATTGCAGAGATAAGAGAAATAACCCGCCCCGGCGGGCAAGCTTAATTGTAGTTATATACTTGTTGTACCTAATTAAAACCCGTTACTTCTTTTTGAATTTCATGTTAATCATTTTGCTTTTCCATTCTTCTCCAAAGAACTCAAAAACATTAACATAATGACTTACTAATAGAACTACACAACAAATCAACATAAATATAAAATGACCCCAATTGGATGGATCGTTAATAGCACTTATGAAAGGAAACACCAAACTAAATATGGCAACCCCAATATATTTATAAAGCTCTTTTAGATTTTGAACATACTCTTCTTCTTTTTTAATTTGTTCCATTTCCATCTTTTTATCAGAATCAACAATATTCGTTTCAAAAACAGCTGCCAAAGATTTCAATGATTCTAAACCTGCATTTTCACCATTTTCAATTCTTTGAATTGTCCTTATACTTAATCCACTCATTTCTGATAATTGGTCTTGGGACCAATGTCGTTCTAATCTCAATTTTTTAATATCTCTTAAATTAATTGTATTTGTATTCATTATATTATAGAATGTTATTATTTATTAGGCAAAGATAAGTATTAACCTTTCTTTATCTTGCAATCAATAAGACTTGAGTATGACAGCAATGTGACAGTAATCTGACTCTGATTGTTAAGAATAATAACTAGGTACAACAACGGTAATCGTTGCACAAGTCTCTAAAATCAGTCGACAATCACTCCAAAACTCTTTTTTAGCTTTTTTTGTTTCGTCAAGCTGAGCACAAGTATTTTTTAAAGCAAGGTTGATTTATGAAAATTATAGGTCTTGTAGTGGGCTTATTTGAGGTCTGATGACATCTTTTAGTCATGAAAACAATGGATTCATTGCTTGGTATCCAATTTCATGATTTTGTTACTTATTTCTGCTTTTTACGGAAAACCGTACTATTATTGGGACAATGTTTTATATATTTATGCGGAATTGCTAAAGCGGAACAAAAGCTCCTGTTATCCGGAAATGACACCCCGATAAAAGGAATATAGTTCACGATATAACAAGTTGGGTGTAATTAGAAATCACTGAAAATTTGTCATTTTTACCTAAAATTGGTAAATTTGAATAAATTTAATAGAAATGAAAAATACATCTATATCCTTAGGTAATTATTTTGATCAATTTGTGAGTTCGCAAGTTTCAGTAGGTCGATATAAAAATGTTAGTGAAGTTATACGAGCTGGACTGAGACTTTTAGAGAATGAAGAAAGTAAATCCATTGCTTTGCGAAATGCAATTCAGGAAGGACTGAACAGCCCTATTGTAGAGAATTTTGATTTTGAAGAAAATCTGAAAAAATTAAAATCTGAAAGAAGAAAAAATGATTAAAATATCTTTCAGGCAAAAAGCTAACGAAGATCTTAATAATATTTGGAATTACACATATGAAACCTGGTCAGAATCACAGGCGGATAAATACTATCAGACTATTAAGTTAGCGTGCATGGAAATTGGAAAAAAACCAAAATCAGGAAAAGTTTATAATGGTATTAGTAGAAATTTACTCGGAGTCAAATCAGGAAAACACCTAATATTTTATTCTTTCGTTTCCGATAATGAGATTCAAATCATTAGAATACTGCATGAAAGAATTTTTTTAAAAAATAGATTGACTGAATAAAACTACACCCAACACCGGTAATCGTTGCACAAGCCTCTAAAATCAGTCGACAATCACTCAAAAGCTCTTTTTTAGCTTTTTTTGTTTCGTCAAGCTGAGCACAAGTATTTTTTAAAGCAAGGTTGATTTATGAAAATTATAGGTGTTGTAGTGGTCTTATTTGAGGTCTGATGACATCTTTTAGTATCCCCAATAGAACGCGTATTCCTTGGGCCCCTATTTTTGCGTTTTTTGTAACGAATTTCAAGTACTTTTTAAGGTTATAAGCAATAGCAGACATATGCATGACTTTATTTGACTGTTGAATTCCAATGGTGTTTACTTCGGTAAACTCAGCACAAGTATTTTTCTGAGTCCCAAAAACTGAGTGAGTGTTCCAAAGACAGGTGCTACCGTACTTTGCCTTTTGGCTTTCATACACTTGCCTTTTTTACTGTTTACACGTTTGTTGTTGCGTTGGTATCCTTCTCGGTAATAAATTACCGAAAACTTCTTTTCCTTGGCGCTTTTACCTAAACATTCTGTTTTGATATTACACGCTTTACATTGTCTTGTCGAACCTCTGTATTCCTTCTTTTTGGGATATAAAAACTCTAAATGCAACACCTCTTTTAACCTGCGATAAAAGTTGTCCGTCGGGATTCGCTCATTTAACTGAAAGTGAGAAAACAGTTTTTCTTGGTAGTCTTTTTTGCCTTGCATAACTAAAGTTAATAAATTTCAAGACGTGTTTTAGTTTTTGAATCGTATCTTTATCAACAAAGTTGTGCAACAGGCACAACGTGTATATTTAATTGCTTTGGCAAGTGCTTATTTGGAAAATTCCGAAGGAATTTTCTCGCGTTCGTTTTTGTTTATTAAATTAGTTGCTGTGACACGCAACTAACCATACACAAACACGTTCTCGGCAAGCAAAAACCAAGTCCCGATGAATATACCCTCTAGGAAAATAGTTTTTATTTTAATTGTACCGACCAGTCTGTTTGATTATATTTGCCTTATGAATCTAAAACATGACAAAGAATTAGTTATTCAGAAAGGGGTTGAACTTTTTCGTAAGGAAGGTTATGAAGCTTTGGGCGTTAATAGAATTTGTAAGGCTACGGGCATGACAAAAGGTGCGTTTTACAATGCGTTTGAAAAAAAAGAAAATTTCTTATTACTCTGCTTATCCAAATATTCTGAAAAAGGGCGTAAAATAATTTCTGACCTGCTGGCTAGAAATATGGAATTACCAGCAATCCAAAGATTGCAAAATTTTTATGTTGATTTTTTACAACTACAGACAAAAGTGAACTACTCGGGTTGTCTCTTGAATAATACTTTATCTGAACTGGGAAATGGAAGCACCGTGATTGGTAAAGCTGCTGACATTCACTTGGAAACTATATTAACCACAATTGAACCTACTGTAATTGAAGCACAAAACGAAGGGGATATTACCCAGCAATTGGCTTCCAAAAAAATTGTGGAAATATTGCATTTGACCTTGTTCGGTGTTTTGACTCAAGCAAAAGGAAAAAACGAACTCCAAACAGGAACGGAGGTCATAAAATCACTTTTTGGTCTATTTAATCAGCAATCATTTAATAATCAATAAAATATTACATACCACTAATCATTATAACACTTTTAATTATGAAGTCATTTATCAAAAAACATTTATCCAAATTATTAGTTGGACTCGTCGCAATCCTTGCTCTTTGGGTGGTCATATTAGTCACCCCCATAAATGGCTATTTAAGCCTATCCGGGATTTATAATTTACCTATTCCAGAAGAAGCAGCGACTTATTCCATTGATCCAGAAAAAGGGTATTACCTAGAGAAGATGAGTGAGGGGGTATATTTTGTTTCAAGCCATTCGCACAACACGATGTTTATAGAGGCCAAGGAAAGCGTAATTGTTATTGACGCGCTTCCTAGTTTAGGAGAAAAATACCTTAACGCTATACGTACGGTTACTGATAAACCGGTTAACCTTTTAATTTATTCGCACAATCACAATGACCACATTGGAGCGGCACATATATTTGGCGACAATATAGAAATTATTGCACATGATATCACTGCTCAAAAACTTGCTCATGCAAAGGACCCTAACCGACCTATACCAACGATAACTTTTGAAAACGACACCATACTAAAAATTGGTGGTAGAACCATTGAATTAGCCTATTATGGCGCTGCACACAGTCCCGGAAACATAGCAATTTACCTTCCTGATGAAAAGGTGTTATGCGTGATAGATATTGCATTTCCTAAATGGGTACCTGTCCATGAATTCGCAGTTGCAGAAGATCTTGAAGCATACTTCGGTATTTATGAAAAAATATTGGCATATGATTTTACCCATTTTGTAGGAGGTCATGCTCACCTTGGTTCTTACCAAGATATAGTAGACCAACGAAACTACGTTTTTGATATAAAAAAGAGTGCTGCTGAAGTTTTTGCAACTGTTGATTTTGCTGGTTTAGGTGAAAAAGCAGCTGGTATTCCTAATCAATATGTTGGAGTGAATTTTGGATTGAACAAAATGGCCTGCGATTGCGAAAAAAAGGTAGTAGATAAATGGGGAGAAAAATTAGCTGGCGTAGATGTCTTTACAAGAAGCCACTGTTTAAAAATGATCTTCAATGAAGCAACAGAGTGATTAAACGACTATATTTTTGACCACTATTTTAAATTTTATTAGAAAAAGAAAGCCAGCCGAGAACAAAGGCTAAAACGACAATAGCTTCCCATTCGGTCGCTACTGCGTTTAGCTAAACCGTTGTAAGTCATTTACCAAGACCAATGAATAATCACGTAAAAAACCAACATTACGTTCCTCAATTTCTATTGAAAAACTTCTCAAGTAGAGAAAAAAAATTCATTTGGGCATATGACAAAAACGAAAAGTATAGTGTTCAGAACCAAATCAAAGAACGACCAATAAAAAAAGTAGCAAGCGAAGAATATTTTCACGACCAAAATGAAAATATTCTTCGCTTGCTAGTTATGAATATGCGTTGCAAAAAGTCGAAAATGAAACCGCACCAATTATTCAGAAAATAATAGAAACGAAAAACATAAGAGATTTATCAGAAGAGGAAAGAAAAACATTATCCTTTTTTATTATCCTTCAAAATTTAAGAACAAAAGGACAACTTCTTCGGACAGAAATTTCAATGGAAACCTTATCCAAACAATTAAAAGAAAAAGCAAATATTGAGGTTCCAAACATTGACCATAAAAAAATCTGGTTTTCAATGTTAGAACAATCTAAAAAATTCTCTGAAATTTTAATGACTAAAGTATGGATGTTAAGTGAAAGTAATAATTCATTTCTAATCTCTGACAATCCAGTTACATTACAAAACACGACAGATACAAGCGAAATTAGAGGAACTTTAGGATTAGAAAGTTTCGGAATTGAAATTTATTTACCGCTTGCACCTTCACTAACTCTTTGTTTATTTTGTGAAAAATTATTTAAAAATAGTGGATATAATAAAAAGTACATTCCGAATTTGACCTGTGAGCCTGAAAATGTGGAAAATATAAATTCGCTTCAAATCGCATATTCTGAAAGATTTATATTATCACATAAGAATGAATTTGAATTAGTAAAAAAACAATTAAAAAACGCCTTACAACACCGGTAATCGTTGCACAAGTCTCTAACGTCATTAAATAATCACTCGAAAGCTCCTTTCATAGGGGCTTTTTCTTTTCGAAGCGAAGGTTTTAGGATGGGAATTAAATAAGCTGTTGTTGTCTTATTTGAGGTCTAGATAAGCTTTTTAGTAAAGAAAACAACTGACCTATTTTGAGTATCTATTATTACATTTTTTACACTAAATTTTAAATATTTTTTAAGGCCTGTACTGAGCATGCCTGCCATTTGGCAAGGCTTGTCGAAGTATTGTAGGCAATGGCAGACATATGCATGACTTTATTTGCTTGTTGAATTCCAATAGTGTTTACTTCGGTAAACTCAGCACAGGTATTTTTCTGAGTCCCATAAATTGAGTGAGTGTTCCAAAAACGGGTGCTACCGTGCTTTGCCTTTTGGCTTTCATATACTTACCTCGTTTACTGTGTATTCTTGTATTATTGCGTTCGTATGCCTCTCTTAAATAGGTTACCTTTTCTTTTCTTTTTAAAGTTAATCAAAATACCTAAATACAAAGTAAAGGCGCGAATCCTTTCGCGTTCCTTTTTATAGTATACTTGCTACCGACATATATATAACCTTTGTATACAGCATTACATTGTATTTCGGTAATGTTATTGATGTCATCATACGCACACGAAAGGATTTGTGCGGCCTCGAGGGACCATCCTGATGCTTATGAAAGGATAATTAAACTTTTAAAAGAAAGAGTTGGCACTGAATATGATACATATGCAACCCTATTCTTGAACAAAACATTAGAGGAATGTAAAGCGTTTGAAAAAACAGAGAAGACTTTTACAAAATGTTCTAAAAATCAACCAACTTCTTCAATGGAATTTCCAAAGCCTTTGCTATTTCCAAAAGCGAATAAATAGTTGGATTAACTTTGCCGTTTTCTATTTTTTCAATCGCCTGTCTATCTTTATCACAAGCACGTGCCAAATCGGACTGATTCCAGCCCTTCAGACTTCTTAATTCAACAATACGTTGACCGACTTTCTTTTTTAGTTGTTCTTTATTCACAGAACAAATGTCAATTAATTATACGACAATTTTGTCATATAAAAGTTTGACAATTCAATTTGAATCCTTATGTTTGTCATATAAATAGTTGACAGCTGAGTAAATTCAGGATTTTAAAAATATATAGTAAGTTCCGTTATCGCAGTTGTGGGAACAATTATACTGTACCTGAAATTCGACTCGAAGGACAATGGCTTGAACAGTTTGGATTTAAAAAAGGTGATTCTGTGAAAGTTGATCAGAAAAAAAATAAGCTGATAATAACAGTAAGGAAAGAAAAAGAGCATAACACGGTGTATAAAAAATAGCGGTTTAAGTGTTTAATTCAAGGTTAGTTTTGTAAATTGAAAGCGAATAGTAAACCGAAAAGTTCATCTGTAAATCCGCGGCTTTTCATAAACTCCCGCGTTGCCAGTAATTCTGAGAATTCGTAAATAAATTTAAAAATCTGTCATATTTTGAAAACTCTTGTCACTAAATAATTAGAGAGTAATAATGAAATACACAAAAACGAATGACAGAAACATTTGAAAAAATACTTGAGGATACTAAAGAGAAAATTTACAGAATTTGTAAAATTTATGCTGTTTCACCTTTAGAACCTAAAGACCTTTTCCAAGAAGTAATATTTACAATTTGGAAGTCTCTTCCAACTTTTAAAGGGAACTCAAGTATTGACACCTGGATTTACAGAATTACACTAAATGTCTGTCTTCGCTCGAAACAAAAATCAGAGAAAACTTACAACAAGACACTTCAATTAGAGTCTATTCAATTCATTCCTTTAGAAATTCCAAATGAGGATAATCAGCAAGAAAAGTAAAATGCTTTGACCTCATGTATCTCAAAATTAAACAATGAAAATAAATCGATTATTATCCTTTATTTAGAAGAATTGAAATATAAAGAAATTGCTGAAATAACTGGATTAACAGAAAATCATATTGCAGTAAAAATGAAAAGAATTAAAAAAATCCTATTGGATTGTATAACGAATAAAATATAATAGTATGTGGAATAGTGAACAGAAAAACATTTGGCAAGAAGTAAAAAAGACTTGGAATGAACAACCTCAATCCGAAAAAATTAATATTCAAGTATCAAAGCTCATAAATGAGTTTAAAAGTAAAGTAAGTCAATTCGAAAAAGATTCGATGAATTCAGACATAGCTGCTTTAAAACTAAATTGGGCTAAAACGAAAAGAAATAACATCAGCCAATTTGAAAAAGATTCAATAAAAAAGGACATCAATCTTATTACGAAATTTATAAGGAAAGTAATTAATCGATTTAAGAGATAAAAACTACTGGCAACAATAAATAGCTAATTAAAGAAAACCGTTAATCCAGAAAAAAATCTGAAAATTGAATATTAAAACGTCAGAAATACTAGTTGTCAATAGTACGAAAAATGACATATTGAAAAACTGGAACCAGCAAGAGCCGGGTTTGGTTGATTCAACACTGCTCAATAAACCTTTTCGTAAAAACATAAATTTACGGATACATTTAACGATTAAAGGACATAAAACATATATAAACATTCCCTCGGAATTGGTAATTAAAGAACTGAATAATAAATCATTAATTAGACTTTACAGTGATTTAAATAAAGCCTTTGTCATTTCCCTATTAATCGGAATAGTTCCCTCATTCATCTTTTTATATCTATATTCCGAGATTTTATACTTCCTTATCTCTGGAATACTTATTTCATTATTTATTTTTGGAGCAATATATTATAGGATAATCAAATTAAGTGAGAATTATATAAACAAGTTGAAATTGGGGAATTAGAAAAAAAATAATGATCTTCAATAACATTACCATCATATCTTTTTCTTTCATTCTTTTAAATAGCAAAAACACCGTCAATTCTTTTTTTGTACGCCTCTTTGAAAATGTTCTTGTACTTTATCTTTTATAGAGTGAAGATGCTATAAATCTGGTACAATACCGTACAAAATTAATTGCTATTTCTAGCTTGCATATTAAAGTTCTTGCGGTCTTTCTATCTGTGATTTATTTGCTAACTTTAGTGTTTACACAACATACTTGGATTTAATCAATGCGCAAGAGAAAACTTATTATATTTTGGTTTAGAAGAGATTTAAGAATCGAGGACAATAAAGCTTTAAGTGATGCACTTCAACGGAATATTCCCGTGTTGCCTTTATTTATTTTTGATTCAAACATTATTGATGAACTAGAAACCGATGATCCAAGAATTACATTTATCTATGAACAGCTAGAGCGATTGTCTAATGTGTTTAAGAGCTTTTCAAGTTCGATTTATGTGCATCGAGGTGTTCCAGAAATGGTTTGGACTGCCTTGCTTAATGAATTCGATATAGAAGCCGTTTATGCCAATGAAGATTATGAACCCTATGGGATTCAAAGAGATGCTAAAATAAAAGAATTACTAGAAGAAAAGCATGTAGATTTTCACCTTCGCAAAGATCATGTGATTTTTGCAAAAGGAGAAGTTCTCAAACCTGATAATTCTCCATATACGATATATACACCCTATAGAAATAGATGGTTGAATCAATTCGAAGCTTCACTGCATCTCGAACAAAACCCTATAAACACAAAGGCTTTTTACAAATGCCAAATTGAATTTCCACAAATAGAAACCGTTGGGTTTGTGAAGTCTACTATAAAAGTGCAGCCATATAGTCTCACAGGATTGAACGATTATAAAATCAATAGAGATTATCCTGCTAAGGACCGTACAAGCTACCTCTCTCCACATTTAAGATTTGGCACCGTAAGTATCCGACAAATCTTCAAACAATCTTTGGAAAACCAGCAATTCATTTATGAACTTATTTGGAGAGAGTTTTTTATGCAGATTCTTTACCATTTTCCGCAAGTTGTTTGTGCCAACTTTAAACCGAAGTACGACAGTGTAGCATGGAGGAACAAGCAAAGTGAATTCGAAAAATGGAAAAATGGCACCACCGGATATCCCATAGTTGACGCAGGCATGCGACAGTTAAATGCCACAGGTTACATGCACAATAGAGTACGAATGATAACCGCTAGCTTTTTATGCAAACATCTTTTAATTGATTGGCGCTGGGGAGAGACATATTTCGCAAGTAAATTACTTGATTATGAGCTTGCATCTAACAATGGAAACTGGCAATGGGTGGCCGGAACTGGCTGCGACGCTGCTCCGTATTTTAGAGTGTTTAACCCTACAGAACAAGTCAAAAAATTTGACACTGAACTTAGCTACATTCGTAAATGGGTGACGGAGTTAGATACACTAGAATACCCACCACCCATGGTCGATCATAAATTGGCCAGAGTAAGAGCTATCGAAACCTATAAAAAAGGAATACAAGGACACAACGAATAAAGACGGTATTTAATGCAAAATAAGCAACGATTAATTTTGATTTGCGTTGAATAAAGATTATTTTCGTTGCAAATAATGCATTGAATGAAAGCTTTTATACATCAAAAAGACAATTGGCCAAATTTTACTTGGAACAGTAATGATTTTTTGGATTTGTTAAGTGAGGCAAGAAATTTACAGGGCAGACTTATTGGGAAAATGGAAACATTAGGTTTTGATTTAAGAAATGAAGCGCTACTTGACACATTGACTCTCGATGTATTAAAATCATCGGAGATTGAAGATGAGTTTCTTAATCCTGACCAAGTGCGTTCATCAATTGCTCGGAGATTAGGTATAGAAATAGCGGGAGCAGTAGAATCTGACAGGAATGTAGAAGGAGTAGTGGATATGACGCTTGATGCATCACAAAAATGTTTTGCCCCATTGACCGCTGATAGACTTTTTGATTGGCATGCAGCTTTATTTCCGACAGGAAGAAGTGGAATGCACAAAATTACAGTAGCAGATTGGAGAAAAGATACCACAGGACCAATGCAAGCTATCTCTGGAGCAATGGGAAAAGAAAAAGTACATTTTCAAGCTCCTGACTCTGATTTGTTAGAAAAAGAAATGATTCGATTTATAGATTGGTTTAATAACAGAAAAATTAATTTGCTTATTAAAGCTTCTATTGCACACTTATGGTTTGTTACTATTCATCCTTTTGAAGATGGCAACGGCAGAATAACAAGAGCATTGACAGATATGCTTCTTGCCCAGTCCGATAAGAGTAACCAACGTTTTTATAGTATGTCTGCACAAATTAGATTAGAAAGGAAGCAATATTATGAGATATTAGAAAAAACTCAAAAAGGAGATTTAGACATAACCGATTGGATTGTTTGGTTTTTAACCTGTTTAATTAATACTTTGAAATCGACAAATTCAATACTTACAAGAGTATTATTCAAAGCAGATTTTTGGCAGAAACACATAGATACCACTATGAATGACCGCCAAAGAAAATTGCTGAATAAATTAATGGATGGCTTTGACGGAAAGTTAACATCTTCGAAATGGGCAAAAATTGCAAAATGCTCTAAGGATTCGGCAGTTAGGGATATTAACGACCTGATTAAAAAAGGAATATTACAGAAAGAATTAGCAGGAGGAAGAAGTACAAGTTATGAGTTGATAGAAATACCAGTTTAAGTGCTTAAAAGAAAATGAATTTTATAAATTTAAAGTCGGTGTTTATCCGAAAATTTAGTACTTAAAACTCACAACGAATCCTGCACAAATACATTGACAATACTATAAAAAATGAAATTAGAAAGAATAAATATTTTTTGGACTGGAGGCTGGGATTCGACATTTAGAATGCTACAATTAGCAGAGAAACAAGTAATAATACAACCCTATTATTTAAAAGATAATAGAAAATCTGAAGAACTAGAATTAAACACGATAAAAATATTAACTGAAGAAATACTCAAATTAAATACAACTAAATGTGAGATTAATGAATTAATAATGTAAGCTTCCCCAAAAACCGAACTGTTTATAAGTAGAAAAATAATCTTAACTTTAAACAGTAATTATGAGAAAAAGTAAATTTA
>Ga0206124_10003330_pt1 | contig 11389 bp, 5 predicted proteins | sample Helgoland_Spring_3_FD_148671 | JGI IMG/M metagenome (GOLD analysis project Ga0206124, IMG submission 148671) | Pelagic subsurface seawater microbial communities from Kabeltonne, Helgoland, North Sea - Helgoland_Spring_Bloom_20160321_2 | ecosystem: Environmental > Aquatic > Marine > Epipelagic ... | reverse complement strand
TTTTTACGAATAAACAACAACAAGAACAGAAACCCAGTCGCGAAAGCGATGTCGTCCTCGATTGGCGTGTTAGCGACCGTTGGATTGTTCATATACGGGTTTGGGATGCTGTATGGAAACAAAGAGGCGATTTTGGGGCGGTGGCGGATGACTTCTTTGAGTAGTCCCTAGGGGAGGAAGACGCGCCCGCTTGAGCTCGAGAACCAACCCTTGTAGTGCTATATTTTTGTTGTACATTTATTTATATATCATCATCATAATCACTTCTTTATGAAGACGAGCTCGAGAGCGAATGCGCACCGCGTTGTGGAGTTGTCTTTCCCGAAATAGCCGCAATCGACGACCGGTATCGCAATCGTCGGCGGCGAGAGATGACGCGTCTTCTTCTTCTCCTCGTCTTTCGTAAAGGAGGAAGAGTTTTTGTCAAAGAGTTGATTGAAAGAGTTTCGGCAGGCAAACGGGGCGTCTTTTTTCGTCCCGTGCTTTTCAGAATAGTACACTTTAACGGACGTCGCGTCGAATGGAGCGAGTTTGTACGTTTCGCGGATGCGTTCGAAGTGCTCCGCCACGTCGACTCTTTCGTCCTTCTCGTCCTCGTCGCCGAGACGCTCGAAGAAAATCAAAACTCTCGCCCACTCGTTTACGCGGCCGATATACTTTGCTGTTTCTTTAAAGTTACCGAATACGTTTGTTCGCACGTCAAAACAAAGCTCTCCGTTGGTGTGGGAATCCTCGTCCATCGAGTTAGGTGATAACACGAGCGAAGACGCTAAGATTGGTTCGATTTCCATTGCGGCGTTTTTCGGGAGCATCGGCACCGTCAAAAATAAGGACATGAACAAACCGCTCAGTTTTTCTCGCATAAAAATACAATCTGGATCCGTCATGTCGCTTATATTTTCTCCCCCAACGTGCACGTCCTGATTCGTGTTCTTGCTGTCCTCTTCTTTCTCCTCTTTCACGACGAGAGGATCGCAATACGGTTCGCTCGGATCCCAAACGTGATTACGGCAGTATTCCTTAAACGACACAGAGTGCACGCTTTCATCCTCAGTCTTCCTGTTTGATGACGCGTAGAATGTTGTTTGCACGGCTTGTTTCGCGAACGACACTTTTTCGCAACCGTTGTTTTTGCATATCTCTTCACGAATCTGATGACACGATTTCACGCACCGTCGCGCCTCCTCGTACACGTTCGATTCTAAATCTAAATTTCTAGGTTGCATGCCGATTTGTCCAGCGACGTACAGAAATGGGCCAGCTCCACACAATTGCGCGTACGGACCGATACATGCCGGCGCCCACGCGGATATAGAAGCCACGTGTAAACTCTTTATTCTTTTCGAGCGTGATAAAACCATTGCGAGTATAAAACTAATATCATCTTTCAGCGGTAACGCGACACACGCTCTCGCGCTTGGTTCAACTGCGCGCATGTGTCGCGAGTACGCGGCATTGAAAGAACCAAAATCATCCATAGATTTCAAATAACAATGCGTCATCGTCGCGTGTTCTTCGATGGAAAATATTCCTCCTTCGCGTTTTAAGGCTGATTTGAGCTCTTGAAACGCCTCGTCTGCGTAGGCTTTGTTTTTACACCGCAACCATACGGTTCTACTTTCGTTGTCGCTAATGCTATTGCTCTCGCTGCCATTGCTGCTGCTGCTGCTGCTACTGCTGCTACTATTCATACGTTGCAAGTATACTTCCACGTTCGGACTCAACTTTGCATTATCATCGTGAATATCGAGAGAACGTAGCGAAAGAGAGGTCGGAGGAGGAGGAGGAGGAGTCGCGACGTAATCGTCGGGTACCCATACAACCTCTCCGCATTCTTTATTCGCATACTTGTCTTTTTTACCATCGTTATCTTTTCCCTTCTTCTCTACACTCACTCTCAAAATCTTCAAATGCCCACTTCTTGCGAACCGGTCCGCGCTCGTTTCCACGACTTTGCTCTCCTCGATGCGTAACCGTCCTCGAGTGAAAAACGGAGCGTCTAGAACCAGACTCTCAAACTCCCCACCCTCGCCGCACGAGTGTGACCCGTACTCTTCCTCTATTCTAATCAAGTCTTCCTTAACTTCCGCTAAAGTCTTCCCCAGATGCTTCCTAGGATCCAACCCCATCGCGGCTGTTTTCACGAGCACCGCTTCGATCCTCCCGACATTTAAGATATCTTCCAACAACCTCTTTTGTGGCGTTTGTTTCCACAAATAACTCAGCGAGACCAAGTTCAGCTCAAAACATATCCTCTCCACTCGTAACCTCTGGTAATCGCTCAGAATCGCCCCCGAGCACACCGCGTCGACTTTCACCCGCTCCTTCGCGAATTGAATCAACGCTCTCAAATCTTCGATTTCATCCGTTTCAACGCCTCGTTCCGGGTAATTCAAATCCGTGTGGACGCTCCGACCGATCAGTTTCCTCCTAAAAACCGGTATATTTTCATCAATCAACTGAGGGTACAGGTTAATCATCGAGTGCGAGACGGTTTGAAAGCAATGCGAGTCTAACTCCTCCACGTGTTGGTCCTCGGGCGTTAAATTACCTAACGCGGTTATCCTGTGTCCGTGCGTTTGGCAGAGTTGCAAGGCAAAGATGGAGTCTTTGCCGCCAGAGACGAGCGCGAGAACCGAGTATATTTGCGGCATTTTTAAGAGTAGGAGGAAAGGAGTGAAAGAGAGAGAGAGAGACGGAGAGATGATTCAAAGTGAAGAGAAAGGAACAAAAATATCTAATTAAAACTCCTCCTCTTCGCCCAGCGCTAATGAATTTTCAACGATCATGAACGGATCGAAGCCGTAAAACTGGGCAAAATCACTCCAGAACAAGCTTTCCGCGCGTTCGTCGACGAACTCGTCCTTATACGAGGACATCGCGCCTCGAAACACCAGGAACTCGTCCACTAAGCTCGTCGGCGGAGGACAGCCTTTCTGGCGAAGGTACGCTCCGACTCGACAGTTCCTCACGTATTGTTCTTCCGTTAATAAAGGTTCCTCTCCGACGACGACGTTTCGTAAGGATAACTCTAAAGACCATAATCTGGAGTAGAAATCGACGCGCATGAGCGTCCATGAATTCAACGGTATCACTTTCGCTTCTTCGACTAAATATTTGAACGCTTTAAACTGGACTTCGCCTTGGTTGACCATGTCCACGGCGCAACTCGTCGCCTCTTCCTCTTTAATCGGGCACCCGTTTTCGACGACGTACTTCAACGCCTTAAAAACAATCTCGTTCTCTTCCTCCGTGTTGTCCCTGGGAATATCAAACCCTTGGAATGCATCTATGGCATCAAACAGCACGAGATCATACCACGGCGCTCGCGCCGTCTCCCGTAAATATCTCAAACACTCCAACGGCTTCCCGCCTTTCGCTCGATACCCGTATCTCAAAACCCCTAAATACGTGTCGGCACTTTCCAACGGGCACTGATTTTCGATGCAATATTTCATCATCTCGTAGGGGTGTTGCGCGGCTTCAATCAAAACGTCTTTATCCCAGTCGCACTTCGCTTCCTCTCTGGCGTATTTTAAAAGCTCCAATTTGTTCGTCGAGGCGACGATTCGAGCGAATCGTCCCGATCCTCTCCCCGGGTAAAACTTAAACACGTTGTTTTCGAAACCCCACGCGTATCTCTCGAAGCAATACTTTAACGTTTCTCGGCTAAAGCAGAGCGATTCTACCGCCCCTTCCACCACCGCCTCGTCGCTGTTGTCGTTGTTGTTGTTGTTATTGCTACTGCTACTCTCCTTGCCTAACATTTCTCCCCGGACGTGTGTTTGGTACACTCGCGGCGAGTAATTCTTCACGAGCGCTCGCGCCGCTCGATTCGTCTCGAAGAACAACTTCACGGACGTTTTATCAAGCTTCGTGTCCAAAATTTTCTCGGAGAAGAGTAAAGGGAGGTCGGTGACTAAGTGCCAAAGCGGAGAACAATCCTTGCGAGAGCTCGAGGGAGTGGAAGGTGGGGAAGTCTCGTTGATGGTTCTTGGCTTCTTTGTCATCGTCGTCCTCTCTTCGTCGTCGTCGTCTGAATCATCTCTAAAGTCTAAAGGATAGTGGTATATTATGTACCTGTTCTGTTATTAGTCTTCTTATTATGAAGTGGCAAACGCGAAAAGCGCGCGCAGGAAGTGATGAAGTGATGATGAAAATAACGATGAGGACAGAGAGGTGGATTTTGCATTCAAAATAAGCAGTCAAAGAGATATTTATATGTGCAACTTATTTTCTCAACTCTATTAACACGTTTATGATATCAATTATACTACTCTACACGACTCGCATACGTATACACAGATTAGGAGTAGGTCTTTTCGTTCTCGTCTGCGACTAAATCGCGCACGCCTTGGAACAACGACGCCGGTTTGTAGGAGAAGAAAGCCAACAACATCGGTATCGGCGTGAGCGTTACGCCGGTGAAGTCGGCGCCGCCTAACGCGTTGAATCGATTCAACGCCATGAAGAGCACGACGGGGACTAAAATCGTCGGTGGACCGCCTTGGCCGCCTTGGGAGTCTGCTTTTTGAGAGAGCAAGCGGACGTAGAGTAAACTTCCGAAGGAACCCAAGGCCCAACTGGCTAAGACGCTCGCGTTGGAACCGGCGAACACGGCGCCGACGCCGCCGGCGACGCATAAACCAGCCGTTCCGGTGAACAAATCGCGTTTGCTTTGTTCCAATCGCATTTCGTCTTCTTTCCTTCGTCTTAATTGTAACTCGGTCGGTGTTTCTTGCGTTTTCTTATCGGCTTCGTTTCTCATTTTCCAATCGGAATCTTTAATCGTCCTGTTTAACATTTGCCTCGACATCGGTCGATAACTCGGATTCTTCGCCGCTTTTGCTCGTTCCGCTTTCGCCCACTCGTTGGCCCATCTCGACCTCTCCGCTTTCGTCGGCGCGTAGTTCCACCCGTCCAAATTATATTTCGAATCCCCTTTATCCGTCGTCGCTAAATCTAACGCGTTCAACCGTTTCCCTCGCTCCGCTCGCTCCTTCGCTTCTTCCTTCTTCTTCTTTTCAATCTCCCTCACTTGCTGGCCGATGTCAACCGATAAGTCGTCCATCATATTCACCCGTCCAAATCCTAAACCTGAGTTTGATTTCTTCTCTTCTTCTTGCTGTCGTTCTTTTTCGAATCGCTCTTTGCGTCGAAACTCGGCGTCGATGTCGTTTTCCCACACCGGACGGTATTCGGATTTTCCTAATCCTCCACCAGAACTTTTTGTCGTCGTCGATATTGTCGTTTTCGCTTTCTCTTCATCGTTTTTACTCTCGTTGCTAACGCTGCTCCTGCAAAACACCTCCCGTCCTCTGATCGTCGTCCTCCCAACGACGCGTTCGTGTTGCCGACGATGATGATGATGATGACGCGACAAAGAAGAACACGACGTCGCCGTCGTCTGAATCGTCCGAGAAATCATCATTTTCCAATCACTCTATAAATAAGAGAAATACGAATAAAAAGATCGCTTTATTCTCGCAAGTATGCGTGTGCGTACGTAATAATACGTTCTCTCTCTCTCTCTCAGTCAAAGCACCCGATGATACACTTCCGCCGTCGTTCTCTTCTGAACCAACCCTCACAACAAGAAGAACAAAAGCAGAGAGAGAGAGAAAAAAAAAGTGAAGAATCCAATTGTATTCCAAGAAGAAGAAGAAGAAGAAGAGAAAGAGGGAACATAAAAAAACGTTTAGGGTTTGATTCCGTAGTAGGGTTTAGAGTGGCGACGCACGAAGGGAAAAAGAAAAGAAAAGTGGCAGAAAGAGACTGCGGGTGCGTTGGAGCGTACAAAAATGATTGCCACGAATACTACGCGTTGTCGTCCGGTGCTTTTAACGACGAAGTCGTCCTCTTCGTTACGATGTCGCATAATACGTCGTAATGTTTATTATTATTCAGAAGCTTTTTCCTCGAAAAGGACGGCTTTGGTGGTAAAGAAGAAGAAGAAGGTGTCGACGTTTTCATCTTCATCGTCGTCCTCGTCATCGGATATCGTCGGAGCTTTATCTGATTCTTTGGATTCTTCTTCTTCCTCTTCCTCAGAAAGAGGAGGAAAAACACGAGAAGCAGCGGTGTTACAAAAACTCGTCGTCGTGAACGTTGTCACCGTTGGAGCGTTATGCGTCGCTCCTTCGTTTTCCCCTCCTCCTGCGTTCGCTTTGGAGGAAGAGATGAGCGGTGTGTCTGGTGGTGGAAGTGCTTTGACGACTCCTACTACTGCGGAGGAGGAGGCGCCGCCTGGAGGAGCTGCGAGTTTGGAAGCACCTTCGACGTCGGACTCAACAAAACCGGCGTTTACTCTGAACATGGACTTGGACACGTCCGCGTACGACCAAATGACAAGAACTGGCGGGAACTCGGAGAAGGCGAAAGCGTTGGTGAACAAAGGCGTGCCGTCGGTCAAGAAGGACCAAGGAGGCGGGTTCAATTTGATTCCCAAGCCGAAAGAAGAGAAGAAGAAGGTTGAGAAAGCACCGAAAGAGAAGAAAGCGGAGAAGCCGAAGAAAGCGCCGACGCCGAAGATGGCAAGTCCTCTCGAATCGAAAGGCGCGAAAGAAGAGGACGGGTTTAATCCAATCGTCATCGTCGCGCCGCTGGCTTTAGGCGGGTTCGCGTTTGGAGCGAGTAAACTGATTGGCGGGCCGTTGGTGGAGAGAAAAGAGGAAGAGGAGGAACAACCGAGAACGCAAATCATGAAGAAACCTAAAAAAGTCGTAGAAGCGTCGCCGCCGCCGCCGCCGCCGCCGCCGCCGGCGTTTACGCCGCCAAAGATTGAAGTACCAAAAATTGAGACGCCAAAAATTGAGGTTCCAGAGTTGCCGAATCCGTTCGCGTCCATGGGGGGAGGTGGTGATCCTTTGCCTCCGGACCAGCCGCGTAAATCGTTTCCAAAGAGGTCGGAAGCTTCGTTTAACTTTGTGGAGGAGGACGAGAGTAATTCTTCGGGTGAAATCGACGACGCGTTGGACGAATCGTACGAGGATGATCGAAAAGCCGCGGAAAGAGAGATGGAACGAGAAATGCGCGAGGCAGAGAGAGAACAGAAGCGAGCGGAAGCAGAGGCCAGAAGAGAAGAGAAAAAATTGGAAGCTGCGCAGCGTCGAGAAGAACAACGCGCGGAGCAAGAAGAGAAGAAGAGACAACAAGATATGATTCGCGAACAGAAGCAAGCGGAAGCGGCGGAACGAAAAGAAGAGCAAGCGCGAACGAGAGCGATGAAAGCGGAAGAGGCGGCAGAATTAAGAGCGCAACGACGAGCAGAGGCGGAAGCAAAAGCTGCGGCGGCGAAAGAGGCGAGGACTCAAAAGAAATCGGTGTCTGTGAAAGTCTCCGCGTCCGAGAGCGGCGAGGGTGGGAACTTTTTGACCGCTTTGACTGAAATGAGAAAACCGGCGGCGACGCAAGCGCTTCCGGCGCAAACCGTCCAAATGCAGCGTAAAGTGAAAACGTTTTCGAACAAGTCAAAATCGATGGCGCAAAAACCGTCGCTGGCCTTGACTCAAAAGGTGAGACCACCCAATGCCGTTGGCGGTTTACCGCAAGGGTTCCCGTCCGTAGAGGATTTCGAAGGTTTGACGCAAGACGAGAAGTTGGAATTGTGCGATAAAGCAGACGCGATCGTGACCAGGTTAGAAACGAGAGCGGACGCCGCGGAGAAGTTTATCAACTCTCCGGTGACTAGTTTGTTGTTCTTTTTGAAGCCAGGGGCGGAGAAGAACGCGATAAAAGCCAGATCGCAAGCAGAAGAAGCGGCGGCGGCGGCGAGATCGTTGCGATCCGCGGCGTCTAATCCGCTCGGCGGCGCAGGCGCGGCAGCGGCTGCTGTGGTGGGTATCTTAGGTGCAGGTGCGCTTTTGTTTGGTGTATTGAGTAGTGGTGGTGGAAATGGTGGAAACGGTGCTCCTTCGCCGTCGTCGAACGTGACCGCGAAAGCGCCGTCGCCGCAAACCGAACAAGTGAGAGATATTGAGGCAGCCGAGAAAATGGAGGCTGTCAAATCAGGCGAAGCGAGTGCGGAGGACGTGTATGCTATGTTTACGAAGTAAAATGAAGATTTCGACTTTAAATATTGTCTATTTAAATATAAGGATGCGGTACAGGTATACAAGCGCTACGATGTTTTACTTACTACATGACTTTGATTTCTCTCTTCTACGTTGCTCCGTTTCGTTTCTTGCCTCCGAAGCGTTCTCCTCCTCTTTCGTTTCCTCTAACTCTATGTCCTCAAAACTGCCTCTCGGCGTCATTCGAAAGTTGTTCAAAAACGCCAGACGTTGGTCTCTTGGCGAGTCCGGTATGTCTCTCTCGTCCGCGGAGCCGCGCAGTCGCGAAAATCCCAAAATACCGACCCGCTTTGGTTTCCCAACTGTCTTCCCGTCGGAGGAGTGCTGACTGCTACGTTTCAAATCCGAGCCGTCTTGGCCACTCACCCTTGAATGTTCCCTCGAATTTGGTACGCTATCCGACCAACGCATGGTCGCGACAATGCTCTGAGCCAACCCTTCCGGAGCTATGAACTCGTCCAACGAAATCTCGCCTTTATCTTCCTGGTCGAAGGCGCCCCAGACCGATCTCACGCTTTCCGCCATGGCCCGTAATGATCTCACTTCGGCGTTCAAATTAAACGTTTTCACCAACGCTCTGATCAATTCTTCCGAATCCAACGTCCCAGAGTGATCTTCGTCCCAATACTCGAACCATTTTCTCGGTTGCATCTCCAAGTTTGGACAGTTACGAAATCGTCTCTTTGGCGTTTCAAAAGTCTTCAACAAATAATCCAACAATCCATCCGGTTTCAACAACTCATCGCGACTGATGAAACCATCGTTGTTCGCGTCGTATTTCGGCCAAATCTCACCGGTTAACTTCTTCTCGATCGTCCTCCAATCGACTAAAAATTGCGCTCTCAAAATGGTCACCAAATCCGTCGGCGAGACTTTCCCGTCGTCGTCGATGTCGACGATATCAAACCATAAATTCGGATTCGTCGAGCACGACGGCACGTTCACCGATCCATACACCGGCACTCGACATATAGGGCACGTCGCCGATATTCTGTTACGTTTCGTAGTATTTCTTACGTTGTTTCCGTTATTATTATTACTGTTACTCCGACTTCCTCCGCTCCGACTCGCCGCTTCTTCTCCATCATCATAATCTTCTTCTTCTTCAAACTCGCCTCCCTGATCCATCATCATCTCCTGGTCCGCGTGTTCTAACAGTTCCCTCGCGCACGCCGCGTGAAAGTAGTGCTTACACGTCCTCGTCCGTCCGTCCTGGGGGACGAAAACTGCCGTTCGGTGCGAACACAAATCGTCGTAACACACCGCGCACTCCTGGTGCTCCTCGGTGATGTGAATCTGTTTCTGTTGTTGTTGTTGGTTCATCTGTTGTTTCTGTTTCTTGTTCGTCGTCGTCGTCGTCGAAGCGTTCGGTGTTATCGCGGGCGCGTAATGGTTGGACATCAAATCTTTATTCGCTTGCGTCTCCGGGACGTACTTCGGGAAGCACATGCACGGCATGATGATGATTGCGCGACTTTCGCGAAAGGACGAGACAGATAGATAGAGATCAGAACGTGAAGAGTTCTTTCGCTCGCGTGGTATTCGTACTCGTCGTGGTGGTATTGGAGATCGAGATCTTAAGAGAAGTGCTTTGTCGCTCCTCGCGTGCTGTCGTTGGTGTTGGTCTTGGTGGTGTTGTGCGTCAATCTGAAGACGCTTTTGAACGGTGGTCATTTTTTCAATTTCTTTACTTTTTTTCCCTCCTCTCTGATCACATCACACATGCGCATTATTTGATGTTTCGTCGATCTGATACTTTAAAAGTCCACATGCGTCGCTGGCATTAGCTCATGAATAGTCCTGTTGTACCAGAACAGCATTACGTTTATTGTTTACTATTATTATTATTAAAGCTCTACGTGGCCGAAGTTTTCTTCCTGCTCTCTTCTTTGTCGCTCTCCTTCTCGAATCAAGGTGTCTTCGTCGACGCCGTGGAAGCGAGCGTCGCCTTGTGCCATCATTCCGGACGGTTTACCGATGTTTTGTTTGTTCTTGTTGTTCGATGCTTTCGGGAAAGCGGCTTTGAGGAGGTTCGAGTGCATGGCCTTCGGTAACGTCCTCAAGTACGGTCGCAAAGAGCGTTTTCGGTTGATTAAATAATCCGTCGTGCGTTGCATGGAGCCTTGGGAGAATCGGTAGTAATACACGGACTCCGGGACGATGTCGACTTGGAAACCGCGCATGGATGCGTTGGCATACATTTCCCAGTCTTCGAAACCGATCTGTTTGTCTTCGGTGTATCCGCCGATTTTCTCAAACGACGTCGCGCGGACGCAACAGTTAGCGTCGCCGAAGCAGTTTTTGAACGCGCCGGTTTCAGCGTCGCCGCCGAGGAACAAATACGAAGGTTCATCGTCGACAATTTCTCTCGCTTTTAACGGATTATCATGGCTCCAGAAGAATTGAACTAAGGAGGTCAACACGTCTGCGTTGCCGTTTTCCATGGCGACGACGAACGTTCTCAGTTCGTGCGGTTTCGCGTAGTTATCGTCGTCCATGAACATGACGTATTTACCTTTCGCGTGTTTGAAACCGACGTTTCTGGCACCCCCGAGGTATACGTTTTCCTTATTCCGTACGATTTTCCAATTTCGCTTTCTGAAATCCGCCTCTAAAGAATCGAGGAAGAGTTGCGCTTCGTGTGAAGGCGATTTATCGTCCACGAGAATGAATTCGAATTTCTCGTGCGGGTAGTCTTGATCGATGACGCTTTGTATGGCAACTTTGCACAATCGAGGCCGATCGTAGTGCGTCATGACGATAGACACGAACGGAAGATCCTTTGCTTCGATGTTCGTATCTTTTAGGAAAACAACGGAGTTATCATCGTCTCGATAATTACTCGCGACATTCAAGCCACCTCGTTTCGATTTGTACTCCACGACGACGTGCGTCGTCCATCGCAACCACTTCTCGTCGTTTTCAGCCGCATCGTATCTCGGTCGCGCGCTTAACGCGCCCTTCTCTAAAACCTCCCGAATTCTATTCGCTAACAGCTCGCCCGTCATTGCCATTTTTTCGTGGTACGTGTCTTCTTCCGAATAGCCGATGAGCGACATCGCGCGATCTTCTTCGCGCAACAAATCGCGCGTACCGCCTACATCGCTCGCTAAGAATGGAATCCCAAGTTCCGCGCACTCGTACACCGCGTACGGGGAATTTTCAATCAGAGAGGGCAACACCGCTAACTTTCTCTTGTTCCCCTTCCTATTCGCCGCCGGACTCTTCAAATACGCTTTCGCCTCTTTGCTTCCGAATCTAGTTTCAATCCGCCACGGCGTGTTCGTCCATTTCTTCGCCCTTTCCTTGACGTACTC
>Ga0206124_10003328_pt1 | contig 11391 bp, 12 predicted proteins | sample Helgoland_Spring_3_FD_148671 | JGI IMG/M metagenome (GOLD analysis project Ga0206124, IMG submission 148671) | Pelagic subsurface seawater microbial communities from Kabeltonne, Helgoland, North Sea - Helgoland_Spring_Bloom_20160321_2 | ecosystem: Environmental > Aquatic > Marine > Epipelagic ... | reverse complement strand
GGGGTCCCTTCGATGGGTGCTCAACAGTTTAGTGAACAAGTAGAAAAAAGAGTCGGAGTAATAAATGGGTTTGTCTGCTTATGTGATCCTCGGGTATTTAGTGTTCTTCATCGCCGTGGGTATTTATATCAGTAGTGGCAATAGAAGTTCTGCCGACTGGGCAATAGGCGGAGGCACTCTGGGGGTAGGCATGCTTGCGGCCGGCGTGGCTGGCACGCGCATCGGTGGCGCTGGAACCTATGGTGTGGCGGGCGATGTCATCAGCGAGGGCATTGGCCACCTCTGGTACGGAGTGAATTCATTCGCCGCCCTATTTCTGGTGGGGCTGTTCTTCGCAATCCCCTACCGCAAGCTCAAACTCTCCAGTGTGGGAGAAGTTTTCGATAGGCGCTTCGGCTCGCGCCGTTGTCAGTCTCTAACCAGCCTCTGTGTGCAGGCTGAGTATCTGGTCGTGAATATTATTGAGCCCTATGTTATCGCTACTATAGTTAGCGGTGTGACCGGCTGGCCGTTCTGGCTGTGTGTGATCATAGGTGGAGTAGTGATTGTGCTGTTCACAGTATCCGGGGGTTTAAAGGGTACTGCCATAACCAATATCGTGCATTGCACGGTGATTATCTTTGGCCTGGGTGCCGTTGGCTTTGTCGCTATGCAAAATCTGGGGGGCTGGGATTCTGTTGTCGCTCAGTCTGAGGTGATGCTGGCGGAGTCCGGTAAAGACATTCCCTCGTGGTGGAGTTTTACCGGCATAGGCTGGGCAACGATTATCGCCCTGTTCATATCTGCCACGATTCACACACCGGCGGCTTCGGTGTATGCGAACTATGCGAGCTCGGCGGCGAAGCAGGAATATCTGATACCGGGCTTTTTTCTGGCCGGGGTAATTGCGGCCTTGATGCCATTAGTGGCAGGGTTTATCGGAATTCTTACCATGGTGAGCGCCTTGATGCCATTAGTGGCAGGGTTTATCGGAATTCTTACCATGGTGAACTATGGTTCTGAGTCTGGACTCTCGGGCTATCTGAATATCGCGCAGCTTGCGATAGATACCGGGCCATTGCTTGGCGGTATAGCACTGGCAGCTGTCTTGGCGGCGGTAATATCTTCAGGTGCCCCAATTTTGCTGGCTAGCGCAACCATGTTGGTCAATGATTGGATACCGGCATCCAAAAATTACTCCAGCGACAAAAAGCTGCGTGCCTACAAGCTCGTCACTATCATTTACGGCTCTAGTGCCGCATTTTGTGCCTGGTATTTTAATTTCGGTTCGGTCCTTCAGTTTCTGCTGCTCGGCTTCGCCATGGTGGTGCCGCCAGCGATTGCGGTGACCTATGTGTTCTATTGGAAGAGAACAACTGAACAGGCTGCTTTCTGGGGAATACTGATTGGTTTTGTAGGTGGGCTTCTGATGTGGCTACTTAACAACGCATTTTCCGGTGCAGATAATGCTGAAGTAGGTGGCTTTGCCCAATATTGGTATGAACTCTGTCTGGCTCTTGGTGAATGGCGCGATCCGTCTTTTGTGACACTATTGTTGCCACTATTTAGTATTCCACTGATCTCCATCTTGTTCCCGAACATGGAGGATGATTCAGCGATGTCTGCTACCTTCTATGAGAAACTGGGCAGGATTCAACGTAACTTTAGCTGGGCTTAGGACAAGCCCAGCTATTGCTTTCAGTGAATTGTTATCTCTGCAGTTCAGCGTTTGCCTGAATCAGAAACGGGCCGGGTGTCTCATAACTCTTTTCCAGCAAGCTGGACAGTTCTTCGGCAGTATTCGCAGTCGCGCCCGGCACTCCGAAGCTCTTAGCCATATCGACCCAGTTGATCTCTGGATTGCCAATATCAAACAGACCGGCGGCAATATTTCCAATCTCGGTGACGCCTAGTCGTGCATATTCGACGTTAAGAATATTATAGGAGCGGTTTGCAAAGACAACCGTTGTTACATTCAGGCCTTCTCTGGCTTGAGTCCAGAAACTCTGATTGGTATAGGCCGCGCCTCCATCACCAAGCAATGCCAGGACCTGTCGGTCCGGACAGGCTAGGGCGGCACCCGTTGCGCAGGGGCCACCTTGACCAATTGCGCCGCCAGTTAGGCTGAGCCAGGTATTTGCCGCCGAGTTTTGGCAGTAGGGATAGGCTGCATTACCGCCACCGGAATCGGTGGCAACGATTACATTCTCAGGCAGGGTAGCCGCTACAGATTGAACAATAGATCTCGTGTCCAGTTCGCCGCTAGGCTTGGCAATCTCAACTCTTTCGAAGTTCTTTACCGGTTCGTTCTGTGCGCTCAGGCGCTCTGCCATGCGCTGCAGGGCATCTATGGCATCTTCCTCAATGTGGCTCAGACGGCTGACTTTGCATCCTTCGGGGATGAGTTGCCCTGGCACTCCCTTATAGGCAAAGAAACTGGCGGGGATCTGACCGCCTACTAAAATTAGGTTTTCTACGCCCTTTAATGTTGCCAATACCTGTTCTGGGAAATAAGGCAGGCGCTCTACGGCCGCCGCACTTGGTCCACCATCAACACGTCCTGGAAAGGTGTTTTAGCGGGGCGAGCTTCTGAATTGTCTGCTCATCGATCTTGCTACGTTGGGGTAGGGCATTCGGCATTACCGGCCTCGTACTTTCTCCCCAAGCCGCATCGGCACCCATTATCAGGGTGGCGATCTGGCCGGCAGAGCCGGGAGTCTGCCTGAGGGTCGCGGTATAGGCATCGGCACCATCCTGTGCAAGTGTTTCATTGGTGCTGCAAGACTTGATCCAGGAAGAATAATTCCTGGCGAGGGTATCGATATCTGAAGTAAGCGGGGCATCGAAACCGATATGATAATTTGGGTGATTGCCAATGATGTTAATCATCGGCGAATTTGCCCGGCGCGCGTTGTGCAGGTTGGCGATGCCATTCGCCAGTCCTGGCCCAAGATGCAGCAGTGTAGCAGCAGGTTTGCCGGTCATTTTCATTCTTGCGTAGCCATCGGCGGCGCCGGTACAGACGCCCTCGAAGAGTGCGAGTACCGACTTCATCTGTGGAACACTGTCTAGAGCCTGAACAAGATGCATCTCTGAAGTGCCGGGGTTTGCGATGCAAAGCTCGACTCCACAGTCTGCCAATGTTTCAATTAATGCGGTTGCTCCGTTCATGTTAGGGCTCTCCTTCTGGCTACAAGCACCCGCGAAATTTGTTCGCGGAAAAGCTGACTATCATAGCATCAAAGGCAGGGTCGGCAAGTGTCAGAGGGTTGGCGAATTGGCGCTAAGTAAGGAACAGCGAGAGTATGTCGCGCACATTGTCGATCTGTTGCAAGCCATCGGTCCGGTGAAGTCAAATTTTATGTTCGGTGGTTTTGGGCTATTTATGGAAGGCTTGATGTTCGGCCTTATCGCAGACAGTGAACTCTATCTTAAAGTTGATGCCCAGAATCTGCAGAACTTTGAAGACTTAGGGTTGCAGGCATTTAGCTATGGCAAGAGCGGAAAGGAATTCAAGATGAGTTACTTTCAGGCGCCGGAAGAGGCGATGGAGGACAGTGAGTTGTTAAGCGTCTGGGCATCCAATGCCTATGGCGCCGCGATGCGGGCCGCCGCGAAGAAGGGTAAACGCGCTAAGACCAAGAAATAGTGCTAGCTGGATTGCTGAGGGGCTGTAGAAGTTTTGTATCGATGAGAAACTTGGGATAGGTGTTTATAGGGCAGGTGTTTAATAGAAGCCAGCCCTTAATTGGTTTACACTCCACGGCAGTTATTTAGTAATTTGGCAGTTTAGGGGAGAACGCGATGAAAATTCGAAATCTATGTTTTAGTGCTCTTGCGGCGGCGGGGCTAAGTGTTTCCGTGACTGTTGTGCAGGCACAAGACAGTGACTATGTGGTACCGCGAACGGAATACGGACAGCCCGACCTGAGTGGTGTATGGAATTTTAGTTCATTCGTCCCTATGCAGCGCCCCCGGCAATTTGCCGACAAGGAGTTTCTGACTCCGGAAGATATCGCCGCCATAGCGAATCAGACTGAGGCGGGTCTGGAGGCATTGAATAATATCGGAGTGGGTGGCTACAACACCTTCTGGGTAGAGAATGCAGGTCGTGGTGACAATACGCGTACTTCGCTAATCACCTACCCGGAGGACGGTAGAGTTCCAGAAACGGTTGAGGGTGTGCCCGTGCAGGTCGGCGGTCTTGGTCCGGACGAGCCAGGCATACGACCCGTCCGTATGACTGTGGGTGGCATAGCGAAAGATGGCCCGGAAGATAGAGGCCTGTCAGAGCGTTGTATCGTCGGCTTCAATTCGGGGCCGCCGTTTACCCCTAATTTGTACAACAACAATGTGCAGCTGGTACAGAGTAAAGATCACGTCGTGATAATGACCGAGATGATTCACGATGCGCGCATCGTACCTCTGGATGGTCGTGATCATATCGATGACAGTATTCGGCAATGGTCGGGCGATTCTCGTGGCTATTGGGATGGCGATATTTACGCTGGTTGTGGAGACTAGAAACTTTAACGACCTGACACAGAGTTTTAGTGTCTTTGGTAGTTCCCTCGATAAGGTGCTGACGGAAAAATTCACCCGCGTAGATGAGTTTACAGTTGACTATGAGTTTACCGTAGAAGACCCGAGTACTTTTAAAGACAAGATTACGGTATTGCTGCCAATGGCCAAGGTCGATGGCCTGATGTACGAATATGCCTGCCATGAAGGCAACTATGGCATGGTTAACATCCTGCGCGGTGAGCGTATGGAAGAACAGCGTGCCAGTGAGGGTGCTAGATAGCTAAGTGTTGGTCGGAACATAGATCTTCCAGCCAGGCAGTAAAAAAATACGGTAAACAAAGAAAGGAAAAAGGCGAGGAGCTCAGCTCACTCGCCTTTTTTGTGTCTAGGAATCTTCCGGGTCTAGCGAGATCATGTGGGATTTGGCGTAACGATCACCGTGCACTTTGTCGCCATTAAATATCTCTCCCGCCAGGGCGAGATCTTCCGCAGCGATCGATAGTTCTGTCGCCCTCGCGTTCTCCTCAACGAATTTAACATGTTTGGTGCCGGGTATTGGCACGAAGTTCGGGTCTTGGGCCAGCACCCAGGCTAGTGCGAGCTGGGCCATAGTGCACGAATAAGATTCGGCCATTTCCCGCAGGGCTGTTAACTGCTTGAGGTTCTGTTGAAAGTTTTCACCCAGAAATCTAGGCATGGTTTGTCGCATGTCATCTTCGCCTAACACAGACATATCGCTTATCACGCCGGCGAGAAACGCTCTGCCTAGCGGACTGAAGGGCACAAAGCCTATGCCCAGTTCTCTACAGCAATCGAACACCATGTATTCGGGCTCGCGAGACCACAGGGAATATTCAGATTGCACGGCACAGATTGGGTGTTCGCGGTGGGCTTTCCTGATGGTGTTTGAAGAGCATTCAGACAGACCGATATAACGAATCTTGCCTGCAGCGACGCAGTCGGCGAGGGCGCCTACGCTCTCTTCGATGGGAACGTTGAAGTCGCGTCGATGAAGATAATAGAGGTCGATGATATCGGTGTTTAGCCGGCGCAGGCTTTCATCGCAGGTCTTCTTAACGTTCTCGGGGGTGCAATCAACTGCTCGTTTGCCATCACGATTTACTATGCCGCACTTGCTGGCAAGAACGAACTCCTCGCGCCTGCCCGGTAGCACCTCGCCAGAAGCAATGTCTCATTGTGACCAAGTCCATAGAGGCTTGCGGTATCCAGGAAGGTGTAGCCGACATCCAGAGCCCGGTGCAGGGCGCGCTCCGACTCCTCCCGATTTGCGACGCCGTAGGATTGGGACATGCTCATGCAGCCCAGACCCAGGGCCGATACCTGTAATTCTCCAAGTTGGCGTGTCTGCATATTGATTTCTCCCTGTGTGATTTAGTGTCGTCAGCTCGCTGAATAGCCCTGAATACTAGCATGATTATCTAGCTTGCCAGCCTCCGCGCTAGCTGCCCTGTTACATCTGAATAGTTGTTCAGATTCTGTTCAGACTCGTTCGCGTATTCTTGGATCGTTCGCGGAAGAGCGCTAGCAACAGGCAAACCTCACAAGCCTCACCCTTTCTTTAGCCTGTTTGCTGGTAGCACTGTCTGCCGCAAATCCTCACTCAACTAATGGCGGTTAGGGAGTGGGGATTTTTTATTTCAGCAGGCGCCTCAGGTACCTACCCTATTGACCGATTCTATTGCCAGCGAAAATCCTCTCATCCTCTTGTTTGATCGATAGTAAATCTTTGATAAGATTGCAAAATTCCTCGCAATCACAATAACAAGACAGCGGCTCTCAACGTTCGGATCCTCTCATCCTCTTGTTTGATCGATAGTAAATCTTTGATAAGATTGCAAAATTCCTCGCAATCACAATAACAAGACAGCGGCTCTCAACGTTCGGATGAATTCTCCCTCTCATGCAGGCCACTATTCACCTAACTGGCAGACAGGAAGGGCCCTTGCATCGTTGCTGCTGATGCTCGGCCTGTTAATCCTGCCCCTAAGCCGAGTTGCCGCCCTAGAGGCCATCGAATCCCCCGATCAATACACGCTGCCTGCGGATATGAGTGCCGTGCACTTCTATTTAATCACCGTAGACGTCGGTGACAGGATATGGGACAACTTCGGTCATACCGCGCTGCGTGTCATCGACGAAGATGCCAATATCGATCTGGTTTTTAATTGGGGCCTTTTTCGTATCAATGGCGGTCCCGTCGCCTTCTCCTACAATTTTTTCAAGGGGATCATGAATTACGAACTGGGCACAAAACCGCCTAATCAGGAATTCGCGATGTACCGCGCGCAGGAGCGCAGCGTCTGGCAGGACAAGATTAATCTCACCAACCCGCAGAAAGAAATTCTCTACACTCGCCTGTTATGGAACTCGCAGCCCGAGAACATCGTCTACCCCTATCAATACTTCTTCGATAATTGCACGACCCGTGTACGGGACTATCTGGATGAGGCTCTTTCCGGTCGACTGGCAGTACTCAAGGATGGCTTGACTGATTCTACGTTCCGCGACCAAGTGCGAGCGCACTATGAATCCGTGGCGCTTATTGGTTTCTCCCTCGATGTATTGATGAACAGCAATATCGATAGACCGATGACTGAGTGGGAAGCTATGTTCCTGCCGCTTACGTTGAGAGAACAGCTCTATCTGGTCGAGTCCGATGTGGCGGAGAACGGAGTGCGTAATATGCTGCTCTCCGGTTCGCAGCAGATTATGCAGTTTCCTCCACCGGGGAGACGGACCCTTACCAGATAGCGTCGATAACACTATTGGCGCCAGTGCTGCTATTGTTCCTGATGTTGAAGAAGATTCCTATGTCGTATTTTGCAACACACTCGCGCATAGGCTTGAATCTACCGGGAATCAATTTTCGCCTACTTGGTTTGCTGGGTATTCTGGTGGCTCTATTCAGTGGTATCTATGGCATCTTGATGTTGGGCAGCTGGTTTGTGTCCGGCCACCTGGATCTGCACCACAATATCAATCTGCTCCTGTTCTGGCCGACGGATCTGCTCGGTATCTTCGTCGCATTGCGATGGCTTATTTTTTGTAGGCCATGGCCCATGACGCATAATAGCTCGCCATTTTTGAATTATTATATGATGGCCCACGTGTTTGGTATGGCCGTCTATGCGGCCGTGACATTCCTGCAGCTAGCGGATCAATCCACTTTGAATATCAGCTTATATGTTCTGCCCGGCCTAACACTGTTCACTGTGCTCGTCTGGCTGGTTGGATTCGAGCCGGCCAAACCAAGGAACAGTTTTTTCTAGATCCTACCCCTCTGTTCAGGATGTCCCATCACATGACGAAACTAATTAGCTCAGTAGCGCAACGGGCAGATGAATTACATCCGATGGCGGCGAAAGTCGCCAGGGCTGCCGCCAGGCAGAAGCCTCTGAGTGAATGCGCCGCCGTTCAGGCCAGGGCCATGCGCGAGGAGCGCGGTAATCCCTTCGCGCCAGAAGCTGTTGCGATGGAGAGTATTACGGATCATTGGCTGCCTGGCGGCGCGGGGCAGTTGCGGGTGCGGCGCTATCAGCCCATGGCTACCCAGTCCGAGTTGCAGCCGGCCCTCCTTTATTTTCATGGGGGTGGTCATGTGCTGGGCACGCTAGACGGCTATGACACCGTTGCCCAGCAGCTAGCACGATTAGGGAATTGCGTGGTGTTTTCGGCTGAGTATCGACTGGCGCCGGAGACGAAGTCAGCGGGTATCTATCAAGATGGTCTCGACATCTATAATTGGCTGCATTGGCTGCTCCACGGCGGGCCCGATTTAGGTATAGACCCGAATCGCATCGCGATAGGCGGTGACAGCGCCGGAGGCAACATCGCCATCGCGGTAATGCTGCAGTGCAAGCAACAGAACATCGCCCAGCCTTGCTATCAGGTTCAGATATATCCGGCCATAGATTGTCGCATGGGCTATCCGTCCATCGACGAATTTGCGGAAGGGTATTTTCTGACTAAGGCCGATAAGCAATGGTTTCGAAGTCAGTTTCTTGAGTCAGACGAGCGGGCGAGCGACCCTCTGGTGTCATCTATATTGGCAGATCTTGGTGGCCTGCCTCCAGCGCTGGTAATTACGGCGGGCTTCGACCCCTTACGTGATGAGGGCGAAGCCTTCGCAAAACGTTTAGCGGATTATGGCGTGCCGGTTGAACATGTTTGCTATACGGATATGATTCACGCCTTCGTGTCGTTTGCCGGCGGAATTCCTGCGGGAATGTCGGCCTTAGAGCGTATCGGCGCGCAGCTGCAGCGAGCTTTTGGCAACTAATTTGCCCTCGCTGTCCTTCTCTAAATTGCAGACAAAAAAAGGCCGAACACTAAGGCTCGGCCTAACTTCCAAACAGATATTATTCAGTCAATATTTTTAACTAGTACTCTTTGCTAATCGTTCCGCGAGGATCGATTAAGGAGTGACTATTTCTACTCGACGATTCTGCTGATAGGCGCGCTCATTGGTGCCGCGATCAGCAGGGCGCTCTTCGCCATAGCTCACCATCTCTATCTGATTGCGAGATGCACCGTTAACGATTAGGTAGTTAAGAATGCCTTCGGCACGACGCTCGCCTAGTGCCAAGTTGTATTCTCTAGTGCCGCGCTCATCTGCATGGCCTTCCAGGCGAATTCTCTTGTTAGAATTCGCGGCAAGGTCTCTTGCGTGATAGGTCAACACATTGCGGTCTGCTTGGCGGAATTCAGACACGTCGAAGTCGAAGTAGAAGACTCTGGTGTTAAGTGCAGCTGCTGCTATGCGTTCTTCGGCAGCGGCGGCTCGAGCACGTGCCTCGGCTTCCAGCTCTTGTGTGCGACGGGTGGTTGCATCGATACCCGATTCGGTTTCGGCTACTACTTCGTTGCTCGCTTCCTCGCTGGTTGAGCTACAAGCGGCCAGGCTGAAAAGGGCAATAAAAAGCAGGGTGAATTTAGTTGATCTAGAGAATTTCATGGCATCTCCTAAGAGCTATCTAGTGGAAGTCTGTGTGCAGACTGTTTTTCTGCAATTTTTGTTTGCAAATACAGTATGTTAAAAAGAGGGCGAAGGATACCGTAATTGCGGCTTTAAATCCAACGAGACAAGCAATTTTAGCGTTAAATTTTACAGAAATTTGTACCAGATTAGCCTGATTCTAAGGGGTTGCGATCTTCCGAGCAATCGTTCGATTATTACTTATCAAGGGCGGGGAATAATGGTAATCTTCGCCTTCTTCGAAATTCGAGCTACACCCGTCACGGGCTTGTTTTGGTCCGGATATCAAGGGTAGCCCAGGGCATTTTGGCCCGGAACAACAGGAGATTTACATTGAACGCTGATTTTACCGCTGAAGAACTGCAATTCGAGCAGGAAGTTCGGGAGTTTTTGCAGAATGATTTTCCAGCTGAGTACCGAGAGAAGGTCGATGCTGGCATTCGCCTGAGCAAAGAGGAACTGGTGCACTGGCAGAAGATTCTCTACAAGAAGGGCTGGGCAGCCCCAAATTGGCCGGCCGAATACGGTGGTACCGGCTGGACGGCTACACAGAAGCATATCTTCGCAACGGAAATGGGCCTCATCGGTGCGCCGGAACCCGTTCCATTTGGTATGAAGATGGTTGCTCCGGTAATCATGGCTTATGGTTCGGATGAGCAGAAGCAACGTTTTCTTCCCGATATTCTGGAAAGTAATGTGTGGTGGTGTCAGGGCTATTCCGAGCCCAACGCAGGTTCAGATCTGGCGTCACTAAAGACGGCTGCCGTGCGAGATGGTGATGAATACGTAGTCAATGGCAGCAAGACCTGGAACACCTACGGTCAGTATGCTGACTGGATTTTCTGCCTGGTACGCATACGGTCAGTATGCTGACTGGATTTTCTGCCTGGTACGCACCGACAACAGCGTGAAGAAGCAGGAAGGCATTAGTTTTCTGTTAATAGACATGAAGACTCCAGGTATAACTCTCAAGCCTATCGTGCTGTTAGACGGTCATGCAGAAGTAAACGAAGTATTCTTCGATGACGTCAGGGTGCCGGCCAACAATCTTATCGGTGAAGAGAACAAGGGTTGGACCTACGCCAAAGTATTGCTTACTCATGAACGTACAAATATCTCGGGCGTACCCCGAGGTAAGCGGCGACTGGCTGCGCTCAAGCGTCTCGCCAAGAATACCGACGATGGCTTCGGTGGCACGATGTTGGACAATGCGTCGTTCAGGACGAAGTTGGCCGAGCTTGAGATTGAGCTGCAGGCACTTGAATATTCTGAGCTGCGCACTCTAGCCGCCTTGAGCGTGGGTAATGCGCCTGGCCCTGAGTCGTCGATTCTAAAGATTGTCGGAACAGAACTCGCCCAGGAGATGGATGAAATGTTCGTCGACCTGGCAGGCTACCATTGTCTCCCTTTCGTACCTGAACAGTTTGAAGACGGTTTCCAGGGTGAGGCTATAGGCCCGGGTAATTCGGCGGCAGCGGCACTCACCTATTTTAATAATCGCAAGCTGTCGATATTCGGTGGCTCTAACGAAATTCAACGTAACATTATCAGCAAGGCTGTATTGGGTCTGTAATAGATTCGATGAGTGCCTTGGGCTGACAACGTAGATAGATTTAAAGAGGGATTATTGTGGATTTTTCGAACACAGAAGAACAGCAGATGCTGCAAGAGAGCGTGCAGAAGTTCGTTTACAAAAGTTATGACTTCGATACGCGTAACAAAATCATAGCGACAGAAAAAGGCTTCAGTGATGAAAACTGGGAGCTTTTTGCGGAGCTGGGTTGGTTGACGGTTCCTTTTCAGGAAGAAGATGGTGGCTTCGGTGGGTCTGCCGTCGACCTCGTCGTGATGATGGAAGAATTTGGTAAGGCAATGTTAGTTGAACCCTTCGT
>Ga0206124_10003314_pt1 | contig 11421 bp, 9 predicted proteins | sample Helgoland_Spring_3_FD_148671 | JGI IMG/M metagenome (GOLD analysis project Ga0206124, IMG submission 148671) | Pelagic subsurface seawater microbial communities from Kabeltonne, Helgoland, North Sea - Helgoland_Spring_Bloom_20160321_2 | ecosystem: Environmental > Aquatic > Marine > Epipelagic ... | reverse complement strand
AAAACCAAACGCATCATTGTTAGTACGACGATGTGTAAATGACACTTCATCTTCAGTATAGCGAGCGCCAAAAATCATTTTCACATTGTCTGTAATATCAACTTCGCCTTGACCAAATACGGCAATATTGTCGAACTCGGTATCCATAACAGCCGTTGCCGCCACAATATCGTTCGCCAAACAAGTAAGACCAGGGTTGGCGGCTAACGTAGCGGCATTGTTAGGGTGCACCTGACAACTGGCATCACGGCGGAAGCTACGGTCTGACTCGATATTCCAGTAGAACAATCCCGCTTGCCAAGTCAAAGCGCCCTCGTCTGGTGAAGCGATGCGCAACTCTTGAGAGAATTGCTCCCATGTTTGAATACCAACATCATGCAACTGGAAGAATGTAGATGAGAAATCTACAGGCAAAGCAAAGTCACCCGCGTTAGAGGTAAAGTCACCCTCTCGCACTTCCGTATTGTCCCACTCACGTGTCGCAGTGATAGACGTTAACGTGTAGTCGCCAACCTGAGCTTCAACTTGAATTGAAATCGCTTGATGATCATCCATTGTGCGAGTTGTTAAATCGTGATCAACAAACCGCTGATCGAGATCTATGTCTGCTACGCCGCCCACAATACCATTACTGTTTGGCTGGGCCGGTGACGCAGGGTTACGACCACTCGGAAGCAGTTCTAGGTCGGCACAGCAATTGTCGTTTGCCGTGTAGTCTTCAGCAATCACGAGCACATTGACGTTGTCGTTAACATCCCACTCCAACATGCCACGAAAACCTTCTCGGTCGTAACCGTTAACAGTTTCGCCGTTGAACGTGTTAGTAATGTAGCCATCAAAGTCGCCACTAAACGCCGTTAAGCTAGCACGAACATTGTCTGACAAAGCACCCGACACGCTGGCTTTAAGACGAGTTTCATTATCTTCGAAAAAGGACAAATCAACACTACCAGACAATTCTTCAGTAGGTCGCTTGGTCGTCATATTTATGACACCAGCAGAAGCGTTCTTACCAAACAATGTTCCTTGAGGACCGCGTAAGACTTCAAGACGTTCAAGATCATACAGATCAGTAAAGGCTTGTCCTGAACGACCAAGCACCACACCATCGACTACTGTTGAGACACTAGGTTCGGCGGCAATCGAAAACGAGATAGTACCTATACCACGGACAACGGCCGAAGAGTTCCGATTGGTATTACCCTTACGAAACGACACTGACGGAATCAGCTGTTGTAGGTCTTCAAAGCCATTCGCATGTGCAGATTCAATTCTAGCACTGTCTAGAACAGTTACCGCCAAAGGCACGTCTTGCACACTTTGCGCGCGTTTTTGTGCCGTAACAATTATCTCTTCTAGGAAACCGGTACTTTCTTGTGCCTGAATTGCGGGCGCGGCACTCATTGTTAAACCCGCTACGAGAACTACTGTTTTATAAGCTGTGCGCCAATTTAGTGCGGCGCGCCTAGTTTGATTAGGTGCTACAGATACTGCGTTTGTGGGTGCTTTCATCACTCCTCCTCCATAAATTCTATTGATAAGTCTCCGCTAAATCGTGCCGAATTTACTATTCTGCTTGGTTCTAGCGGGTAATAAGACGAGCTTCGATTAGCCATCTTGTACGGTTATAGTATCTTATATAAGACATATAATCTAGACAAAGATCTAGAAGAGTAAATCGCATTAAATTTTAGGTGATCAAACGTTACGTTGACTGTCGTAACGCTTCAACGCCAAGCGACACGCAACAACCGTTGTAAGAATAATCGCTCCCACGTAATACCAAAACGAATCGCTAAGGCCATCAACCAGCCCAACAGGCGAGAACAGCACGTAACTTAGTGCTATGCCTGCCAGCAGCACAAAGCTAGCAGGGTAAGCGTAGCGCCAAGGCACGAGACTTACTTTAGCCTCGTTGTCGTAAGTCCAGTCTGTGGTGGTTGGTCGAAAATGTCCGACCAACAGCATTATTCCTACTTCGATAAAGAATAAAACAGCGTAAATGTGAATGAAGTTTAGCTCGACATCCAGCACAAACTTAAGTAGCGCGTAAGCGAATACGTGGAAGATAATGGCGATCTTGGCACCGAGGGCAGGCACTCTTTGCGTAAACAGACCGACCAATACAACTGCGATGACTGGAATGTTGTAAAAGCCCGTAAAAATTCTAATGATCTGCCATAGACCTTCTGGTGCGTACTGTAATAGTGGTGCGACCATAAAAGAAAACAATGCAATGACCACGCTTGCAATCTTTGCCACTTTAATTAGCTGTGCGTCGGAAAGCTCGCTCTTTACTAGTGGCTGATAGACATCGAGCACGAACAAGGTGGCCGCGCTATTTAGCAGGGAGTTGAACGAGCTAAAGACCGCGCCAAGCAATACGGCTAGAAAGAAACCCGACAAATAGAGTGGAAGCACGTCCTTAACCAGCTGCGGATAAGCTAAATCGATGGAGAGTAATTCTTGACCTGAGTTTGAATATAAATGGAAAGCGATGATCCCAGGAATCATCATCATAAAAGGGACGAGCAGCTTGAAATAGCCAGAGAGTAAAACCCCCTTCTGACCTTCGGCTAAACTCGCCGCCCCTAGTGTTCGTTGAATCACATATTGGTTAGTACCCCAATAAAATAGATTAGCGAAGATCATGCCCGTAAAAATGGTACCAAAAGGCACTGGATCAGTTGCTGATCCTACCGCATTCAGTTTATGCGTTTCGGTCGTAGCAACTATGGTCAAACCTTCAACAAAGCTGCCGTCGCCCAACACGATCAATCCGAGAGTCGGCACTAACAAGCCTATAATCAGCAATCCAATACCGTTAATGGTATCCGACACAACCACTGCTTTTAGACCACCAAAAACGGCATAAATCGAACCGATACTGCCCACTGCCAATACCGTTAGGTACAGTGCTGGCTCGTAGTTAATATTGAGTAAACTCGGAACATCAAATAGCCTCAAGACAGCAACGGAGCCAGAATAGAGTATTGAGGGTATGGTTACTAAACCGTAGCCGACCATAAATAGAATAACGGTGAGTCGCCTTACGTCGTCGTCAAAGCGGTTTTTTAAAAATCCCGGTAACGTCGTAAAAGCGCCAGCGAGATATCGAGGTAAAAACAAAATCGCCATAACAATTGTGGCAAATCCGGCTGTCACTTCCCAGGCCATTGCGCTCATGTTGTAGCCGTATGCCGACCCGTTTAGGCCTATCAGCTGCTCTGCCGATAGATTGGTCAATAGCATAGAGCCTGCAATAAATATGCTAAAAAGTAGCCGTCTTTGTCGTCAACACTACCTTTAGTTTTTTGATATGAGATCCACCCCACTAATCCCATGAAAAACACGCAAGATAACAACGTAAAAAATATTTGATCAGACTCCATACATCTCCCTCTTTTAAATTTTTGAGCTATAGCTGCTCTTTTTATCTGTCGCACATTGGTGCGATTCTTATAATTTTTTTTTGTGGCTCTATTGTTGGCAACTATTAGTTAACAACCAGTTTTGATACTTACTTTGATCGCTATTTTGATACTTAATAAGATACTTAGTTCTTAGACGTCGCAATCCAGGTTTTCTCCACGGCGGGTTGCTGTTCGTCACCCGTAAACTCTCGGTCAGGACTCAGTTCAATTCTGGTTCCAGATCGTGCAAAAACGGCGATCTCGTCCAGCGCAAGCTGGCGTCTATAGACCTTCTGACCTAGCAAGACATCGTGACTGTGGTCAACATCAGGCTCAAACGGATACCAATGACCATCAGGCAAATAAAGCTCAACCCAACCATCAGGATCAAAGCACGGAACCACCAATAAGTCGTCACCGCACATAAACTGATTCTCAAACGCCCATGCCTGTTTTTCAGCTGGTAGTGCGAGAGCCATACTGCGCTGAACCGGCAACCCGGTTTTACTCGCCTGAGTCATTGATTTGTAGAGATATGCTTGAAGGCGATAACGTAGGCGTAATGCCCTACTCACAGCTGCATCGGCAGCCTCTGAATACGACCACGGCTCTCTTGCGCCTATGCCGTGCAATCTAAAGTGGGCGGAGAAAATACCTACCTGTGCCCATCTAACGTAGAGCGTGTCGTCGCGACGATCCTTATAAAAGCCGCCAACATCCGTGGCATAAAAGGGCGCGCCACTCATTCCCCAAGACAAACCGCCACGAATGTTTGAAATCATGCCTTCCCAGTCAGCCTGGGGGTCGCCACCCCATTGACTGTTAAAACGCTGGCACCCGATCCAACTCGCGCGCGAGAATAGAAATGGCCCAGACGGTGAATAGAGCTCGGCGGCCTCGTAGACGCAACGATTATATAAATGCGCATACACGTTGTGCAGTGCTCTGCCAGACTCACCATTGGACGCCAGCATATTATCGTCTTCTAGCTGTTCGCCAAAATCGGCCTTAATCATGTCAACACCCATTTCAAACAATGGCTTGTGCGCATCGCGCCAGAAGATGTAGGCGTCGGGGTGAGTAAAATCAACAATGCCTGAATTGGGAAGTGGTGTTAGTACACTGCCAAAAGCCTGCTGATCCCATTCGTATTCATAAGCATCACCAGTGCGCCGATCGGTTAACAACCACCTCTTACTGGCAAACTCTTTGAACCAAGGGTGCTGAGTAGAAACTAGTGGGTATTCCCAAACACAAATCTTAAAATTAAGCGCCTTGAGTTCATCTATAACCGCCTTAGGGTCTGGGTATCGTGCTGCATCCCATTCAAACGCAAATCGTGTTTGAGTGTCTTGCCAGGCGCGACCGTCAAAAGTAATAACGTCGCACGGCATGTGCCGCTCACGTACCTCATGCGCCACCTCTAAAATTTCTTCGCTAGTCTTATAGTAGGCCTTAGAAAGAATGACGCCTGTGCTCCACAACGGTGGAACAGGTGCTCGACCGGTAAGCGCTGTATATTGACTCAAAATGTCCGCGCCAGCATTGTGTTTTTCGGAGCTCGCATTAGTCAGGAAGAAAAATACATCTAGGCAGTCATCCTCGACCAACAACACATAGCTGCGTTGGGACCACGGAGCGTAGCCTACCGCATGGGTAACCGGCGCAGGCGTATGAACAAAGACCCCCCAGCCTTCATGAGTCCAACAAAAGGGCGTGTTCTTATACGACACCTCAGCATTTACACCGAGTGCGTCATGGTTGTAAGAACGTATTATTTGGCCACGCTTATCCAGCTTGCCCCACTTTTCACCTAGACCAAAAACGCTTTGGTTTGAGCTTAGGTTCAGGCTTAACAACCAACCCTCATCCGTTTTAGACAATGGCGGCAAACGATGAACTCGCTCAAAATGGCTGTCTGTGGGCGACTTGAGGGCATGAGCCTCTCCCGATCGCTCAACCTCTATGGTGAAGGGATTAAAGCCTAAACGAACCGTGCAGTCCCGCACACAAAGCTCAACTCCTTGATCGCTGGTTACGATTTCTGGTTTTAGGATTGGGGCATCAAGAACGAGCATTCCATATTCAACTCGTTGATGAGGAACAGAAGATAGTCGTAGAGCAACGTTGCCTTCGATCTCCAAAAATCTAAGTTCCAAAATTTCATCACCGGTGTTTAACCGCACCGAATTATCGTCTTGCAACACAAGTTCGTCGCGAAGGTTCAACGGTTGTACTGTATTCCAGTCTGGAGAGCGCATGTAATCGCTCGTTAAATAATCACGGGTTAAATTACTCATAAGAAGACTATAAAACTAGAGGTGGCTAAAGCCGTAGATGGAATAAGACAAAGAACTCACTTACTTCAAATTAACGACGTATGAAAATGATTCAGTACTGCAATAAGCCGTACTGTATTCAACCGCTCTGCCATCAATATTGATGCTAAGACGCTCTACGACCAATACAGGATGTTGAGGCGGTAGATTTAAATGCTTAGCAAATTTCTTTGGCAATGCTTCTGCGCGGAGCTCATCACGAGCGCTAATGATCGAAATTCCGTAGCGTTCTTGATACAAGGTATAGAGCGAATTAGGTAATTCCTTAATCAGATCAATGTCAGGAAATACCGATAGAGGCTGAACCACAAATTCTAATAAAGTGATCTGGTCTAGCAATGACCTAACTCTCACTAACTCATTAATCTCAGCACCGGCCGGCAGCCCGAGCTTTTGCTGTTGATCAACATTGGCTGACTTTCGAGACTGGCTGATGACCGTGGTTTCTGGAATAAGTTTTTCGCCTCCAGGCTCACGCCAGCGAAAGAAACGAAACAATGAACTTTCTTGGGTGTGCTCCGCAACAAAGGTACCCTTGCCTTGTTGTCTGTCTAATAAATATTCGGTCACCAATTGGTTTAACGCTTTACGTACGGTCCCCTGGCTAACCCCCAATTCATCAGCAAGAGCAAATTCGCTGGGTAAAAGATCTCCAGGCTTCCAGTAACCCTCTTGCAATCTCTGGGTTAGTACATCGTAGACCTGTTTATATAGTGGCTGGAAACTGGTACTCATAGAATTCGTAGTCTTTGATTAGACAGCATTAAGTTGGATAACCTCATAGACTGAGTTATGCAAACAATTCAGTCAACACTCTAGCAACATCACGTTGATTTTTATATTATCATGCAGGTCTTATATAAGATACAATAACGCAAATTCGCTCAATAGACAGCCCTTTTCTCACTATGCAAAAGACTCACAATACAATTAATATGCCGCTCGTCGGTTTTGGCTTATGGAAGATAGCCCCCCAAGACTGTGCCGACGCAGTGTACGCAGCGATAGCCGCAGGCTACCGACACTTAGACAGTGCGAGCGATTACGGTAACGAAAAAGAAGTGGGTGAAGGTATTAAGAAAGCCATAGCAGACGGGCTCTGCTCACGGTCAGACCTATGGGTTACTTCTAAGCTTTGGAACACGTATCACGCACCTGAACACGTTGAATTAGCATTAGATAAAACGCTTAGTGACTTACAACTGGACTACATAGACTTGTATCTCGTACACTTTCCGATTGCGCTGGAGTATGTGCCTTTTGAAACTCGTTATCCTGCAGAGTGGTTGTTCGACCCTAGCAAACCTGAACAGGGAATGCGCAGAGCACCCGTACCGCTAATGGATACTTGGAGAGCTATGGAAGCATTAGTAGAGACGCAGAAGAGTAAACATATTGGTGTGTGTAACTACAATACCGGGCTTATGCAAGACCTGCTCAATTACGCAAAAATTAAACCGGCGATGCTTCAGGTCGAGTCTCACCCGTACCTAACTCAAGATAAGCTCCTGCGTTTATGCCATGAGCACAGTATCGAAATCGGTGCCTTTTCTCCGCTCGGCGCTCTTTCATACGTTGAGTTAGATATGGCCGAGAAAACAGAATCGGTGTTAGACAAGTCGGTTGTTCAAAATGCCGCAAAAAGACATGGTAAAACACCCGCTCAGGTAGTACTTAGATGGGGAGTTCAGCGTGGAACCGCTATCATTCCTAAGACTAGTAGGCCTGAACGGATGCTTGAAAACCAAGACATCTTCGATTTTGAACTCAGCAAACAAGAAATGCTCGACATATCAGCACTCAACGCGGATCGTAGATTTAACGATCCCGGTGAGTTTTGCGAAGCCGCGTTCAATACCTTTTTTCCAATCTACGATTAAACCTCTTCTTGCCTAAAACAAGGATTCGCTATGACACTTTCTCTACCAACAGTTGCTGTAGACCACCAACTCGAATTTGCTGACGGGCCGTTCCCAATTGTGGTCAAAGCACCCGCGTCTCTAGAAAGCCTAGAACAAGCTTGCGAGTGGATTAAAAAAAACAAAAGCCAAATAGAAAATGATCTCGCTAGCTCGGGAACAATTTTGTTTAGAGGGTTTCCTGTTGATAGTGCCGAAACCTTTGATACCTTTTCAGGCGCATTTGATTACCCAAGCTTTACGTATCAAGAGTCACTTTCTAACGCCGTTCGAATTAACTTTACAGAAAGAGTTTTCACGGCCAATGAGGCGCCCAAAGACGTTGAGATATTCTTGCATCACGAGATGGCACAAACGCCGATCTCACCTGACAAGCTCTTCTTCTTTTGTAAAAGCGCAGCTGAGAAAGGTGGCGCGTCACCTATCTGCCGATCAGATCAGCTCTACACTGCGCTTGAGAAAGCCGAGCCTGAACTAGCTCAAGAGCTTGCAAGCAAAGGCGTTAAGTACACTACCCATATGCCAGCCGCAAATGACCATGATAGCGGGCAAGGACGTAGCTGGAAAAACACCCTAAGTGTTGACAGCAAAGAAGAGGGCGAAGCAAAACTAAAAAAGCTAGGTTACACCTGGGAATGGCAAGACGATGGCAGTCTTAAAGCAACTACGCCAATACTGCCTGCTGTACGAGTGCTCGATAATGGCGCCAAGGTTTTATACAATCAATTAGTTGCCGCTTATCTGGGCTGGAAAGGGGTAAAAGAAGACCCTTCAAGCGCACTCACATTTGGCGATGGATCACATATCCCGGCCTCAGGCCTGGAGCTTATTGTAAAATTAAGCCACGACTTTACGTTTGATGTTCCATGGCAAGACGGCGACGTGGCTTTAATTGACAACAAGCTAACCATGCATGGTCGCAGACCTTTTAGCGGCGACCGGCCAAGACAAATTTTGGTAGCGCTTGTTGCAGCATGAGTTGCAGCCTATGTTGCGGCGTTAATTACAGCATAAGCCGAGCTGCCGTCACATTGCTCTTCAAAACCTCCGATAAAATAGATGCCCGTCGTAACCGTTTAATATCTATTCATGCAGTTCTGGATTTATCGCCGCATTACTTTTTCATTTGTCCGCACAGCGGCGGTCATACTCGCTTGCCTGTGCGCAGCTCAACTTACTCATAGCAAGAGCCTATTAGTATATGGCGACAGTCTAAGCGCAGGTTACGGTATCAACCCTAAGGATGGCTGGGTAGAGTTACTTCAAGCTGAGCTTGGCACAGACCATACTTTGATTAATGCGAGCATTTCTGGGGAAACCAGCAGTGGTGGCCTTGCACGAATTGAAGTAACCCTGGATGAATTAGAGCCCGACTTAGTGTTGCTAGAGCTAGGCGCCAATGATGGTTTGCGCGGAGGGTCTGTTGACCTGCTCAAAGAAAATTTGCGTGGGATGATCACGCAGATACGCAACCGTGATATCGACCTCGTATTAATCGGAATTTCGGTGCCACCTACGTATGGACCGCGTTACATCGATTCGTTTAGAGCTGTATATAAGGACCTAGCTGCAGAATTCGAAGTACCGCTATTTGATTTTTATCGAGAAGAGTTTTTTCTGAAAGATAACTACATTCAAGCTGATGGACTTCACCCAACTGCGGCTGCTCAGCCAGAAGTTCGGGACTTAGTGCTCGACTTCTTGCGTGCAGAAAAATTGGTCGACTAATAGTCTCGCGACTGTATTGACCGCACCAATACCTACCCCGACATTACCCACATCGATACCTAAACAAGATATCTAGAATTCGTCTTTTAGTTCTTTAAGTGCTTTTTCTACGGCTGAACGGTATGGATTTACTTGTGGTCGCGCACGACGAATATAGGCCAAACCTTTATCAATATCCATTCCTCGGTAATGACACAAATACGTAAGGACTGTGGCGGGCGCTCGACACACCCCCGCATTGCAATGCGCGGGGATTCGGTGTCCTTCTGTAAGTAGCGTATGCAAGCCCAATACCGCCGTTGGGAGTCTCTCGCCTAAATCATGCTCATCAAAATCAGTAATCGGAAAACGTTGCGCCACTATGCCGTTGTATTTGTATGCGGCCTGTAACTTCTTCCAGTCGATTCGGTGTGTTTTCAAATCGTCATCGCTCTGTAACGACACCACCGATGTGATTTTCATCTGTTTAAGACGAGCCACATCTACGCCGTTGAGCGGCGCCGAACCTAAAAAAATGTCGGCTTCTATCTGACTGAAATTTATCATCGGCAACTACACTAACCCTAGGAGGGCATCAAATTCAAGCTTTTGGGGCATTTCGCCGCACTAAGCACGACTAACGGTCATTTGACTCTACCCATCGAGTCCGAATATAGGGGCCAAAGCGCACTCCGCCAAGAACAAACTCAACTGTATCCCGGCTAAAACCCTATGAATGAAATGAAGGGCTGTACGATTTAACTGTTTCCACTAACACTCGCATGTTATCTGGTTTGGCTGTCGGTTGAATCCCGTGCCCAAGATTAAAAATGTGTCCACGGTCTTGCGCACCAACCTGTCCATAACCATCTAGAACGGCTCGTGCTTGTGATTCAACTGCAGCACCAGTAGTACTCATAACCACTGGATCCATATTGCCTTGCAGAATCACTCTGTCACCGACTCGCTGTTTTGCCTGAGCAATATCTATAGTCCAATCCAAACCAAGACCATCACAACCGGTATCCGCAAGCATCTCTAACCACTGCCCACCGCCTTTGGTAAACAGCACGATCGGTACGTCCTTACAGTCTGAGTCAGACTTAATAGCCGTAACTATGCGTTGCATGTAGGCCAACGAAAATGTTTTAAACGCGGCGGTAGATAGCATGCCTCCCCAAGTATCAAAAACCATTAGAGACTGAACACCTGCGCGAACTTGAGCCCTTAGATACTCTATTACCGCGTCAGTAACAACATTCAATAGAGTATGCATCAACTCAGGCTCACCAAACATTAAGCCTTTTACTTTAGCAAAATCCTTACTGCCTTTACCTTCTACCATGTAGCTTGCGAGCGTCCACGGACTACCTGTAAAACCTATCAGGGGCACTCGATCATTGAGCTCACGACGGATCAGCGCGACTGCATCCATAACGTAGCCAAGGTCCGCATGCATGTCAGGTACGGCCAGTTCGTTTATGTCAGCTGCGCCCATTAATGGTTTTTGAAAAACCGGGCCTACCCCTTCCTCTAAAACCAGCTCTAAGCCCATAGCATCAGGAATAGTCAGAATGTCAGAAAACAGGATAGCGGCGTCCAATCCAAAGTGGTCGATCGGCTGAAGAGTTACCTCACACGCCATTTCTGGAGTTTTACACAAGGTAAGAAAATCGCCCGCGCGCGCACGAGTCGCTCGATAGTCTGGCAGATAACGGCCTGCTTGGCGCATTACCCAAATTGGAGTTCGTTCTACTCGTTCTCCACGCAATGCGCGCAGATAAAGATCATTTTTTGTATGCATTAAAAGGGAGCTCTCGTCAGTCGCTTCGTTACGACACGTTTAAATAATTTAGGATTCCAGTCGCTGCCTCACGACCTTCAAACACCGCGGTTACTACTAGGTCAGAACCGCGCACCATGTCGCCGCCTGCAAAAACTTTAGGATTGGTGGTTTGAAACTTCAACGCTAGATCCGCGGTAGTTTGAACACCACCCCAATCATTGATCTGAATGTCAAAGTCGCTGAACCAAGCCGGTGGG
>Ga0206124_10003313_pt1 | contig 11424 bp, 5 predicted proteins | sample Helgoland_Spring_3_FD_148671 | JGI IMG/M metagenome (GOLD analysis project Ga0206124, IMG submission 148671) | Pelagic subsurface seawater microbial communities from Kabeltonne, Helgoland, North Sea - Helgoland_Spring_Bloom_20160321_2 | ecosystem: Environmental > Aquatic > Marine > Epipelagic ... | reverse complement strand
GTTGGTTGTTTTAATTCTGAGGCTTTAATGGATGTCATTGAACCTATAACACTATTCTTCTTCTGCTTTGAAAAAGCAACAATCCTAATTTCGTCTAGTTGATCTGCACTCTCTTTTAAAATTACATTAATTTTTTTTTGATCTAGAACTTTAATTTTTTGAGTTTCAAAGCCTAAATAAGAAAATTGTAATACTGCATTTGGAGTAGTAATATTAATAACATAATTTCCATCAAAATCTGTTTCAGCTCCATTTGTAGTTCCTTCAACAATTATTGATACACCGGGAAGTGCTTCACCTTTTTCATCTACAACTTCACCTGAAACTATAACAGTTTGAGAAAGTAAAATACTTGGAAAAAACAAGCATAAAAATGGAATAATTTTAAAAAATAAAACGGTTAATTTATTCATACAATGTGTTTAAAAAAAAGTAGCACAGCAGGATAATTCTTCCTGCTGTAAACTTTTAATATATATACTTTAAATGTTATTTTTTTATTAGTTTCTTAAACTGACCATTAACTTGTATGAAATACAAACCAGGTTTTAAGTTTCTAATTGACAACTCATTTGAATTTATTGTTTTTTCAAAAATTTGTTTAGAATTAATATCAAAAATACGAATATCTTTTTCCCCATCTAAATTTGAAAAATAAATCATATCGGTTGTTGGATTTGGAAAAAATTCTACACCTACTTTAGTATATTCATTCACTGAAGCAGTGCCTTGTAATTGAGGTCCTTTTATGTCATCTATATAAAAAGTTGTATTTGTGGTATCTCCTCGTCCTAGAAAAATAAATACATGATCAAACTCAACACCGTCTGCAAGTTCAGAAGTATTTAAATATACCGTTTGCCATTGATTTTGAAATATAATTTCTTCATCCGTTTCATATTGAGCACTTATTTCACTATCATCTCTGGCATCAGCAACTTTAAATCTAATTCCTGTTGTTACTGGTGAATACACTCTAAAAGAAAATATATCATCCTGAGTAGCATCATATGGGGCGTTAAGTTGTAGGTGAATTCTTTCCCAGCCACCCCATGAGTTACCTTTTTCCCATTTCTTTACCATATTAGCTCCTCCAGCTGGATCAGAAACAGTAGTAAAAGGAGCTGCTGGATCTCCCATAGACTCAATAATAGTTGTTAATGAATTTCCATCAAAGTCATCATAAGTAACTAAGTTAATAGCTGTTGAAGTAGTTGTAAAAGTTGCTGAAACTGCTGTTACAAGTTCTTCATTTTCAGCGTATTCAATAGTATTTTCTTTAATCCCATACCAATAGGTTGTATTTGCAGTAAGTAATACATCTGGTCTAATTGTAATATTGGAATTATTTGAACTTAGAGAGGCTGTCATAGCTACTAAAGCACCGTTTGCATCATTTTCTCTCAATTCTACAACATTAGAAGCATCTTCAATAGAAGTATTATCAATATTTCTGAATTGAAAATTAGATGAAATTACTGGCTTTGTTGTTAATGCAACATCTGATGCATTATTTTCTGGATTTAGCGTATTTTGAACAACTGGTGCTACATTACTTTTGAGATAGTCATCAAAATAATAAGTATCACCAATAGAGGATCCTCCAGTACCGTCTTTATCAAAATAAATTTGTGCTCTATCATAATTAGTTGCAGTCACAGCTCCATAATTAAAGACCAATTCTACCCAAGTATTAATTTCTGTTACTTCTATTGTTTGTTCTTCACCCTGACCATAATCTGGATAGTTTTGTAATCTAATTGATACACCGACGGGCTTATTTACCCATACTTTTACCTTTATAAATGGAGTTTCAGCAAAATCAAGCGGCAATAATGGAGTAACACCATTTACTAAAGAGTTTTCTAAACCTGCACTTCCTCCATTGTATGTATATTCACCAACATTATCTGAAATGTTGATTCCAGACTGATCAGGATTTTCAATAACAGCAAAACCAACTCCACCCCAAGATTCAAATCCAATATTTGTATTTGTGGTATCAAAATCAAAAAGCATCTCATTAATATCTCCAGTTACGGCCTCTTTTGTTGTAAAACTTGCAGACACTCCTGTAACAGGCGTATCATCTGAATATTCAATAGAGCCATCAATGATACCATACCAATAAATTGTAGAATTCTCTAAATCTATAGATGGGTTTATTGTAATTTTATTTTTATCTTGATTTATGCTTGCGGAAAAAGGAACATCAACACCATTTTCATCACCTATTTTAACAGCAACATTATTTGTTAAATCTGTGATTTCCGAATCATCTAAATTTCTGAAAAAATCATTAGTAGTAATTTCTAAATTTGTAGATATTGTGGTGTCTACCTCACCATCTGCTGGAGAAAATTCTTGAGCAGGAGAAGTGTATAATTCTGGACCTTTAATATCATCAAAAAAGTAAATATCACCTTGGGTTGTATTAGATCCACCAATTTTAATAACTATATTATTCATAAAAATATTAGAATAACTACTAAAATCAAACGTTAATTCAACCCATTGATTTACATCAGATGACTCAACAGAGTCAGATACTTCAATGAAATTACCCCAATCTGGTGAGTTTTCTAAATGAAAAGTGACCTCTATCTCTTCCGTAGAAAAGACTTTCATCTTAAAAATAGAATTTGACACTAAATTAAAAGGCGATGTAAAAACAGTTGTAGGATCAATCACTCCAATACCAATATCATTATTATCACCTGCAGTAAACTGACCAACAAAAGCAGAGGGGTTTGTAGCATCAGAAACTGGGTTGGCAACTTTAGAAAAAGTTGAAGAAGTATTCCAACTATTAAAAACAATATTAGCGTTGTAATCATCAAAATCTATATGAGTAACCTCTTGAGCATTTATAATAAATGAACTTAATAATAGAATGAATAGTAATTTTGATTTCATTGTAAAAGAATTATAAATTAATAATTTAAGATACCTGTTAAAAACAAATAGTTGATAAAATATAGTTGACATTAATATCACAAAGGTAATTGTAAAACCAACAAACGACAATAAAGAAACCTTTACAAAAGCTATAAGAAAAGAAATTTAACCTCTACAAAAACTTTGTTAAAAATTATAAATAGCTGAAAAACAGTTTTTTAAAAAAATTAAAAACTTTGTATGTATATTGACAAGTTCACCTCTTTAGATAGATTAAATTTTTTTCTTAATCGGTATCTACTTTGTTCTATACTTGTAATCGCAACATTCATAAGTGATGCAATTTCTTTGGAAGAAAGATTTAATTTAAGATAAGCACTTAATTTAATTTCATTTGAAGACAAGTCTGGATGCTTTTTTCTTAGGTTATCGAAAAACTGAGAATGTGAGTTTCTAAAATGAAGTTCAAAAGCCAACCAATCTTCTTTATCAACAATATGATTGTCTATTTTTTTTATTAATTTTTTTAGAGAATAATGAAGAGAACTATCTTCTTTAGCTTCATCTATATTTTTTATGTCCTTAATTAAGTCTATAAGAAGTTCTTTCTTTTTGATATTATTTAAAGTTGAAGAGGCTAGTGCAAAGTCTTTCTTTTTAATTTCTAAATTCAAATTTTTCTCTTTTAATAACAATAGTTCCTTATCTGTAGCGAGTTTTTCCAACTCAAACTTTTCTTTTTGACGTTCTCTTTTTTGTTTTTCTAATTGTTTTAACTTTTTTACATAATTATTATTCTTTGTTTTCAAGAATGCTCTATAACCAATAAATATTATAAAAAACAACAACAAATAAACTAGTTTTGCAGTTCTTGAAATATACCATGGATAAGAAATATAAAAAGGTATTTTAATACTTTCAGTTACACGATTAACCTCAATTTTTGCTCTTACTTCTAGCACATAATTCCCTGAATTAAGTGAAGGCAATTTAATTTCGGATTGATTAACCCAATTAGACCATTTATTTTCTAACCCACTTAATTTATATTGAAATTGTCTTGAATTACTTATTGGAGACTTAGGTAATGCAACTTTAATTTTTAAAAAATTATTGCTGTAGGGAATGTTTAAATCATTTTTCAAATTTAAAGGAGCATTAATCGTATCCTTTGAACTGATAAATTGTAATGATTTAATTATGGGAGATACTGGAGGGGTTTTATTTAAAATTTTATCAATGTCATGAAATATCATACCATTATCTACACCCAATGCATAAATAGAGTTATTAATTTTTTTGACATTATTAAAATCTTTTAAATGACGATCCCAAATTGCATAAAAAGGCTCTTGGATTTTATTAAAATCATTACCACTTCTAATAACGTACCCTATATAATTTGGTGTAGAGTACCAAAAAATATTTTCATCTTGAAAAATAAAATTAATATTAAGAAGACCATTAAATATTTCTGATGGATAATTAGCTTTTATAAATTCATTAGCTATGGCATCGTAATAGAAAAAACCCTCTGGATTGTAAAAAACCAAGTTTCCATCAATTTTACAGAAATAGGCATAAGTTGATATATTTTTATTTTCAACACCATAAAATTCAACATCTGTCAATTCTGTGGCACTATCCGATAATTTTAATCTATAGTATCCCTTTGAGGGGTGAGCAACCCATAATTGATTATATTGATCAAATTCTAAAAACCTTGAAGATTCTCCAAAATTCTCAAATTTTCTTATAAAATTCCATTGATTATTTATTTTTTTAAAAACAGCTACTCCAGAATAAAAACCTACATACATTAGATTTTCAATTTTAGGATGTTTAATAAAAGTCCACGCTCCACCCTCCAAATGAATGGTTTCTAATGAATTATCACGAACAACTGAAAGCCCTTTATCGCTACCAACGATTAAGTCCCCATCAACTTCATCTATATTCCAAATTTGCTCTGTACTGTTATTAACAAGTTTTGGCTCTGAAAAAGAATTTGTTATGTCTTTTACAAAAAGACCTTGGTATGTTCCAAGATATAATGATGTTCCTTTTAAAAAACTTGTATATACTGTTCCAAAACCACTTTTATTGTCAAGTAAATATTTAGTATTGCTATTTAATTCTAAATAACTAATACCAGATTCTGTTCCTAACCAAATGTTGTGATTGTTATCTACAAAAATTTTACGAATGGCATTATTTGATATTCCATTATTCTTATTAAAATGTGCTAATTTTAATCCAGCTTTAGAAATAACATAAAACCCATCTCTAAGGGTTCCTACTACAAATACGTCGTTTATATAAGTTTCTACATCTGTAACTATAGATTTTTCAATTTCGATGTTTACCTTCCATTTTTTCTTTTGCAACAAACCATCTTCTAAAAGCCAAAAACCATTATTTTTTGTGACAATAATTAAGCTTTTCTTTGAAACTTCAAATACATCAATAATATCAAAAGATATATTTTCTGAACCTTTAATTATTTTTTTTTGATTATCTATAATTTCAAATAAGCCAATAGAAACGTCTTGAACAAAAACTCTATCATTAGAGGAAAAAAGTTTGCTAAAGCCCTTAATTGCGGGAAGTGTATTCAACTGACCGCTTTTTGGATTATAACTATAAATTTGTTGAAAAGACTGAAAATAAACAATATCATTTATTGACTCAATATTTAAAAATACAGGAAGTAATGGTGCATTCTTTGTAGGGTATTTAAAGTATAAACTTGAATATTCTAAAATTCCTTTATCATTTTTAAACCAAAATCCAAAACCACCTATACCGGCAGTGTAAATACGTTGATTGTCATAAAGAACGGCTCTTAAATCAGATTGATCCTTGGTAGTGTAATTATGCCAAGAAAAACCATCATACTGCATCAAAGATCCTGGTTTAGCAAAATAGATTTCACCATTATCATCCTGAGATATATCAAATACCTTGAACCCATTTTTAAAATCCTTTTTTGAAAAATTTTTTACAAAAGGGCTCCCCAACTCATTAATAGTTTGGCCAGAAATTAAGTTGCTATATGTGAATAAGAAAATTAAGGCAGCAGGAAGCCTTTTCACTAAAGGATAATAAAGAAACTTTATATTTAATTTAAGCATATATTTATCTGGGTTTGAACTTTAATATTATACTATTCAAACTATTTATGGTAGATAAAAATAATATTATTTTTTTAAACTGCTTTTTTAATTTGGCTTCTTAAATCCTTCATAAAACGATGGAAGTCTACAGTAATTCTATGTCTATTGGTATTGATTTGTTTCATATGAGGATGACTAACCTCTCGTTCGCACAAAGATTTAATATTTGAAGGTCGTTTCCATATTTTTTTTAATGCCAAAGCTAGTAATTTACTTTGCTGTTCTGCACCTGGCCAAATACATCCTAGAGGTTGAAACATCCCTATAAAAAAAAGATTATCGTATTTCGGATGAAACATTTTTAAATAAAGTGGAACTGGGCCCTCTCTGTAGTTTAAAAATTTTTCATCAAAAAAAGGATGTGCTAATGCAAAACCAGTACAAGCAATTATTACATCAAACTCCTCATTAGTATTGTCTTTAAAAAATACTTTCCTCCCATCAAATCGGTCAATTTCTACCCTGGGTTTTATTTTACCATGTCTGATTTTATATAGCAATTCGCTATTGATTGTTGGATGTGTTGCTCCAAATTTGTGCTCTGGTTTTTGTAATCCATAGATTTTATTTGACCCGTTATTGATATTAGCAATTAAACCCGCTACAATATTTCTTAGAAAAATTGGTAAAAAACTCATCTTTGTAGCAAAAACATCAGTTGGTTTGCCCATTAAAAATTTAGGGATAATTCGATATCCTCTTCTCCAACTTAGGGCTGTTTTAGAACTAACTCGACTTGACTCTACAGCTACATCACAAGCAGAATTTCCACCACCGATAACTAAGACTTTTTGGCCAGCAAAAGGAGCTGCTTTTTTATAGTGATGGGAATGTAAAAATTTACCTGAAAACTTACCCGGATAGTTAGGATATTTAGGTTCCCAATGGTGGCCGTTACAAACAACCAAGTCTGTAAAGATTTCTACTTGCTTTTTTTTATCTTTTAGGGTGGTTACTTCCCAATAACCATTATCTTTTCTTTCACAGCTTTTAACAAGCGTATTGAACTCAATATGTTGGTAAAGACCAAAGTATTTGGCATAGGATTGAAAATAGCTCCTAAGTTCTTCATGGGAAGGATAATCAGAAACCTCTGGACTAAAAGGAAAATCTTCATATTGAGATAAAGTTTTTGAGCTTATAATGTGGGTGGTTTCAAAAACACTAGAATGGCTTTCATTTTCGTTGTAAATCCAATTACCACCTACATCACTATTGTAATCATAAGCTACTACTGATATTCCTGCATCAATTAAGTTTTTGATGGCAGGAAGTCCGGAGGGCCCGGCTCCTATAATACAAACATGTTTAGTCAAAATAGTTCTTTATTAGTCATAAGAAAAATAAAGATAAATAATATGTTTAGATAATACCTAATTTATAGAAATGACTTTAGCAAATAGGATCCCAATGCTACTAAGAAAAATAATATAACTGATTTTCCACTTTGAGTTATTAAAATTTTATGTTTTTTATTTAATTTATTATGAAATAACAAACAAGATGAAGCTGTAAAAACCGTTAAATTGATGAAGAACAATGGTTGATCTCTAATAATAATAGCCAAAACACAAATTGAAAAAGTAAATATAGCGCTAAAAGACAATAGCTTAGCTTCACTTATAAAAAGTTTTCTCAATAAGTAATTTAATAGTAACATTAAAACCAAAACAAAACCAATAATTGACATATCTACGATAGTATCAATCTGATAATTAAGTAATCTAATAGTAACGAAAGACATTAATGAATAAGCTAAAAAAGAAATTAAAAGATTATTATTATCAAATGTTTTTTTTAAAATTGGAATTAAAATAATTAAAAACCCCAACATTAAAATATTTACTTCAATTTTAAAAAATATTAAAAAGAAAATTGAGGGTAGGACAGAGCCTAATACGAAAATATAAAAACCAATACCGTATAAATTATTTAATCTTTGAGAATTTTTGTGAAGAGCTCCTGAAAGCAATGAGTAATTAATTTTTCTCTGAACTAAACTACATGAAATAAAAAAAAATATAACAGTAAGTAGAGTTGCTGGAAATGCAAATAATAATGTGGTAGTCATTTTTAGGGGTTATAAATGATTAAATTAAAACAAAATTAAACAAAATAAAATTAATTTCTATAAAATTTATCTTTATAAATATTAAAAAGCCAAAGTAAAAAACTTTGGCTTTTCTTAATCTAGGGGATTGAATTAATGTAAATTAATTTAACATTATCAAATCAATCAAAGGGTAAAAATTTCATACCAAAGATAAAATGTTATTTAATATAAGTTTTATTTTAAAAGCGAATAAAAAGCCTTTAAAATTTTAAATAGTTCTCATTTAAGAATAAATAGATTCTCTTTTTAGCTAAAAGATTGTTTTTAGGTCTTTTAAGTGTATTTTTGAGTAGTTAAAATTATTTTGTTTATGTTTTATTAAATAAAATTCAACACAAAATTGATTTTAATTAAACCCTAAAAAATGATAAAATTAAAATTATCTCTTCTATTTGCTTTTGTATTTCTTAATGCAACAGCTCAAAACTCTGAGTCTCAAATTTTAGATACTCTAAATAATTCTCTAGATAATATTTATAAACATATTTATAAAGCAAGCCCTAAAGAATTTTCTAGTCTAACTCATCAATTCTTAAATAAATTAAACTCCATTGAAAAGAGTTATATACAGGCACAAAAGAAAAAAAACCTAAAGAGAAAAGATTTCGATTTTAAACTTGAAGAAATATATGAACTGAAAGCAAAAACTTACCTTGAAATGATGCATCATGCATCTGGTGTTAGAGATAATACAGACTCAATTGATTACTACAGAAATGAAATATTATCAATCACTAATGATCAAACACTTAGAGCAAGGTCTCATGGTTATTCAGCCTTCATCCATTATACAGCTGATGAATACACAAAATCTATAGAACATTACAACAAAGCTCTCCAAATTTTAGAATTCCCAGAAAGTAAAAATAATAGACCCTTTCAAATTAGGGTTTTAGTAAATTTAAATGCATCTCTTTTAGAATTAGAAATTATTGATATAGCAGAAAAAAATTATGCCAAACTTGAGGAAACGATTCTGGATATGTCTTCACATAAACGATATAAAAATTACAAAGCACTATTAAAAATAGAAAAAGCTTATATTTTAATTTTCAAACATGAGTTTGAAGAAAGCCTTAAAATCTTAAATTCAATTGATGAAGATAACCTAGATAGAAAAATGTTGAAGCAGAGGTATTATGATAATCTTCATCAAACTTATTTGGGGTTAAAAAATTATACACTAGGTGAATATTATTTCGATAAAGCGAATCCTAAAGATGAGTATAAAGAAGTTAACTATTATTATAATAAACTTAGATATGCTATTGGAAAGAATAATATTAATAAAGCCGACCTACACTATAAAAACATTAAATCAAATTATGATAATTCTTTAAATGGCAGAATTTTAAGTGACTATTTTACATTAAAAAAAGAGCATGAGAAAGCAAATATTCATCTAAGAAGAGCACTTGTTTTAATGCAAAAAGAAGAAACAAATAGGATAAGTGATAGGAAAGTAGTTTATGAATTTTACAATGATTTTAGTGAGCAGTTAGCTGAAATGAAAACCCTAAATAAGTTAAAAGAACAGGAAATAATTGATAACAAACTTTTGTATACTAAGATTGGGTTTGCTGTTCTATTTATAATTATTATCATTTTAACTTTTGTAGAATGGGCTAACAGAAAAAAACGTTACTTAGATAATCTTACTCAAAAATCTAAAAGAACAATTTTGGAAGCAAAAGAACAATTTCTTGAAAATATGTCTCACGAAATTAGAACCCCCATTACCTCAATATTAGGCTATTTGTCACTATTAAAAGAAGAGAATTTAATTTTAGATAAACGATTAAATTATACCAATAGCGCAATTGACAACACAAATAAAATGATGGATTCTCTTGATAATTTTCTAAACTTAACAAGTTTAGAGGGGGGGTCAAAGTTTAAAAATATTGAAACATCAATAAACATATCTAATTTTATCCAAAAAATAAAAACAACTTTTACTGCCAATTTAGAAATAAAGAAAATTAAACTGTTTTTTAAAACCAATGCAGAAGACAATTTAATTATTAATTTCGATATAGAAAGTTTAATAATTATCGTTAATAATTTAATTTCAAATGCAATAAAATATTCTAATTCGAATACTTCAATATATCTTACTCTATTTTTTGAAGAATCTAAACTACGTCTTATGGTAAAGGATGAAGGGTTTGGAATTTCAGAAAATGAAAAAGAAACTATTTTTTCTAGATTTTACCAAACTAAAAATAATACCTCTAATAGTGGTTTTGGTATCGGTTTATCTTTAACCAATAATTTAATTAAGAAATTAAATGGAAAAATTAGTTTGGAGACAGCGGTAAATGTTGGTTCTGTTTTTAAAGTAGAACTTCCAATTGTAATAAATAATTACAACTTAAATACAACTCAAATTGATCAAAAATTTAAGGAAATCTGCACTAATCAGTGTATAGAACCTGAAATCAATAAAAACAATAATTTACCTAAAGCATTAGTAGTAGACGATAATACAGAAATGATCATTTACTTAAAAGAAATTTTTTCTGATTTTCTTGATTGTACTTTTGCTTTTAACGGAAAAGAAGCATTAGGTAAAATTGAAGAACAATCTTTTGAAATTATTATTTCAGATTTAAAAATGCCAGTAATGAATGGAATCGAATTTAAGGAAGCTTTAAATGAAAAAGCCACTTCTAAAAATATCCCATTTATTTATATGACTTCTGTAGTTAAAGATAAGGTAGAAGATTTTAACTTATTAAATTTTGAAGATTATATAGAGAAGCCTTTCAGAAAAGATGAAATGCTATCAAGAATCCAATTTGCACTTGAAAAAACTTTAAATAGAAAAAAATTAACCCAAAGCATATCTACCGAGATTAACTTTGAAAGTTCTTCTAAAGACCTAATAAAAAAAGTAAAAAATTGTATTTTAGAAAATCTAACAAACCCAGACTTTAATGTTGTTAAACTTTGTGAAGTCTGTGGATACGGTCAAAAAAAATTGAATGAAATCTTAAAAGCAAAGATTGGCTTAAGTATTGTAAATACCATCTTAGAAATTAGACTCTTAAAAGCTTATGATCTAATTATTAAAAACAGATATGAAACTTTAAAAGAGATTGTCTACGCAGTTGGTATGAATAGTAGACCTTATTTTAATAAAAAATTTGAAATGAGATTTGGAATTAAACCCGGAGAACTAAGAAAAAAATATAAAAAATAAGAGTACAAATTTTATATAGATAATCCACAAAC
>Ga0206124_10003312_pt1 | contig 11425 bp, 5 predicted proteins | sample Helgoland_Spring_3_FD_148671 | JGI IMG/M metagenome (GOLD analysis project Ga0206124, IMG submission 148671) | Pelagic subsurface seawater microbial communities from Kabeltonne, Helgoland, North Sea - Helgoland_Spring_Bloom_20160321_2 | ecosystem: Environmental > Aquatic > Marine > Epipelagic ... | reverse complement strand
CCAAAAGGTTACCATCACAGGTGAGCAGGTGTACAAAATTGTTTTAGAAGATGATGTCCTAGCATTGGAAGCTGTTGAAATTACAGGAATACGAGGAGCAATAAGTCGAGCCACTAAAATTAAAAGAGAAGCCGCCAGTGTTGTAGAAGCAATAGCACCAGAAGACATAGGGAATTATTCAGATGACAATATTGTGGATGCCTTGTCTCGTGTTGCTGGGGTACAAGTTGAACGTGATAATAGTGGAACAGAAGGAGACCGTGTCTCTTTAAGAGGTGTAGGTCCTCAATTTGTAAATGTAACCATCAACGGAAGACAGCCACTTTCTGCGGGTAGCGAAGGAATTACAAATTTTAGACAGTTCAATCTTGGCGTATTGCCTCCTGAAGTTACATCGGGCGCATTGATATACAAAACACCAGTAGCAAATGTCGTAGAACCAGGAATTGGAGGATTGGTCGATTTTCAAATCTTAAAACCATTGGCTAAAAATAACTATAAAGGTGACAGTCAGTTTTTTGGAGCAGTTAACCTGAGAGCTGAATACGATACCAATCAAGAAACCTTTCAACCCAAACCCCGAATAAGTGCCATTTTTGGAGGAAAAACCAAAGATGGAAAACTAGGAGCTTATGTTTCTGTTCTTGCCAGTGATGTCATAAGAGTGAGAGACGAGCAGTTTGTAAGAGTAAAAACAGGGGTAGATATAAAAGTAGATAACAACAAAGACGGCATATTTGATGAAGCAGATGGAGATGTATTGCATACAAACCTCACTGTACCCGATAAAACAGAAATGAATCCAATTGAAGAAAATCAAAAACGATTAGGATTTGTTGGGGCTATTGAATGGAAGCCAACAGAGAATCTTACCATTTTGGCAGACGCAACCTATGCAAATTACGATAAAGACTCCTATAGAAACTTATTTAGACCCAACTATGGTGCAGGAGCAACCAACGGAGTTTTTGGAAATAAAAATATCTTTCAGCCAGAAGCCATTCAAATTGACAATGGTTTTGTAAGTTATTTTAATACGGCAGGCTCTAAAAACTCAAGAGTAAATACACAAATTCAAAACCGTTTGTACAACAGTGGTACTGAAAACCTGATTTCTGGATTGAATGCTGTATGGGAGAAAGATACATGGAAAATTAACGCAGATGTATCGTATTCTGGTTTGGATTATTTAAATGTATTGAGACAAAACGGAAGAGTTACCTCTAGCTGGAGAGATGTAGATCAAAGCAATATTGTATTTGATGCTAGAAACGTGGATGTGCCTTATGTTTCTTTTGGAGAACAGGGCAACCAAGACATTTCTAATTTAGACAACTTTAACTTTAACACCTCGTTTAACAGAGAAGTTCAGGTACTAGGTAGAAATATTGCGACCAGGTTAGATGTGAGTAAAGAATTGAACGAAAATGTATCTATAGATTTTGGTACGCGATACAACGCTTCAGAACTCGATTCAAGAGAAGCTACCGGATTGATTCCTTATACAAGCGAACAAGAGCAAGCCATTAGAGACGGATATGACGGCTCCTTTACAAACCCGTTTTTCCCGGAATACAATTCTGGCTACAACCAATGGATTGAAATGGACGCAGACCTCATTGAATCCTTAACTCCTGAGATTCATCAAATGACAGGAGGTACAGCTTTTGAAGGTGATATATTCGATGCAGAAAGCAGTGAAGGTGATTTGCCTTTTGTAAAATCAAAATCTTTTAATCTTCAGGAAAACACAACAGCAATCTACGGTCAATTAAATATCAAAGGGAAAATTGGAAACCTTCCATTTAGTGGTAATGTGGGTTTAAGAGCTTTAAACACCGCAATACATGTCCGCGGTTTTTCAGGAGTGGTAGTTGTTGACCCTATGGGGAATATTCCTAGTGATATTCAAGACGCTGCGCAATCATCGGTAAAGAATGAAAAATGGGATTATTTACCTTCTTTAAACATAAATTTAGAACTATCAGAAGACTTTCATTTCAGGCTGAGTGCTTCAAAAGCCATTTCACAACCTAAAATAGTAGATTTAAGACCAAACAATGATATTAGATCCATAAATAGCAATTCTTCAATTTTTGACCCAAGTTCGCCAGACTATGTAGGAGAGGACCTTACGGATCCTTCAGTTCCAAGAGGAGAAATTACCTCAGGAAACCCTGAATTAAAACCGTATTCTGCAATTCAGTTTGACGGTACCTTTGAATACTATACCAGCGCCGGAGGTTCATTTATTGCCAGTGGATTTTACAAAGAGATTTTCGATTTTATCGCCATGCAAAGTGAGCAAGACCAATTGTATGACCCGGCATTGTATGGAGTTGAATTGCCTGCCGATGCGCATCCAGATATTTTATACGATGTAATCAAACCAGTTAACTTTTCTGATGCCATATTGTACGGATTTGAGCTTGGGTTTAACCAACCATTTACATTCTTCCCAGGCGTATTTAAGAGTATGGGGTTACAAGGAAACTGGACACATGTTGAAAGTGATTTTGAAAAGGAAATTGGCGACTTTGGAGGTGGATTTCCGGGAACTTCGAAAAATAGCTTTACAGGAATCTTTTACTACGACAAAGACGGCCTAGGAGCACGTGTTGCCTATACCTATCGTACAGACTATTTAAGAAACTTGGGAGCCGGAGGAACAACACGTAGAGCCAACACAATCTACTCCAATGCTTTTGGACAACTCGACGCAAGAATCAGTTATGCAATTTTAAAGAGAAAACTACAATTCTCCTTAGGAGTTTCCAATGTAATGGGAGAAGGACGTAGACAATACATAGGTGAACCAGAGAACTTCTATGGGTTTACCTCTAGAGGAGTAAACTATAAATTAGGAATACGCTATAAATTTTAACCAACTAAATTAAATACTATCATGAAAAAAATTACCAAAATAATGAGTAAAATCAACACTAAAATAAGCTTCGCAAGCCTTTTGTTTTTTGCTTTTGCACTTCAAGTAAGTCATGCACAAACAACAACTATTGAATTAGACATTCCGCCCTCTGGAGGGAATGGCGTTGTGGGCGTAATACGTACAATGGCATCTGCCGTAACCGCACATCCGGAAGGGGGAACCTTTACGGTTTCGTTTGATGTGGATCCCGGACCAACAAGACGTGTATCTCAAGGAGGAGACATTATCGCAGTATGGGCGGCTGGAACAAAGAGTAGATTCTTTTTTGGAACCAATAATGATGTTACTTCAAATGTCTCAAACTTACAAGTAAACATTATCGATGATAACGGAGGTACTTTAAAAACAAGTGATTTTTCCGATCTTAAATTTGTAGCCGCTTCCATTGGAAATGCGAAACATGCCGACGATGCAGGAGCTTTTACTTTTAATGGAGACGCCACACAATTTCAATTTGCAGGTACAACAGAACACGAAGAAGACCCTGTAGCTTTTCCTTTTCCAAGCGCTCAAACAATAACGAGTTTTAATGTAGGTGTTACAAATGACAAAAGTTTAAATAAATGGGGAATAGCTGGGATGACTGTGTCTGTTACCTATAACGATATCTTAAGCACAAAAGACTTAACTGAGTTTGCAGACGCAGGTTATAAATTATACCCTAATCCAGCAACTGACAATATCTCTGTTGAAAGTGAGGCAGGTGCTAACATTACCATCTATAGCATTACTGGCGCCACCATATTACAAGTGAACAACGCAGCAGCAGTACAACAAATAGATACAAGTGCACTTGCAAAAGGTGTATATTTAGTACGTGTAAACGATGTGGTAAGTAAACTAATAGTAGAATAAATAAAAGTTTGCAAAAAATTTAAGGCTTTGAGGTAGATGCTCAACGCTTTAAACTATTAATATTAAATTGAAACCTAATGAAAAAACCATCTATTTTCTCGCTTAAAATAGGCTTTACCCTGTTGTTTTCGGCCCTAGTTCTTATTTCTTTTAGTAAATTACAAACTAAAAAAGAGAAAACTTGGGAGGAAATGAATGCCTCTAAGAACGTAGAGAAAGAAGCATTTAATGATGCAAAATACGGAATGTTTATTCATTGGGGTTTGTATTCCATTCCTGCTGGTGTTTGGAAGGAAAAGAAAATTGAAGACTACGGTAGACCAGCCGTAGCAGAATGGATTCAGTGTACAGCTCAAATTCCTCGAAAAGAGTATGCAACATTGGCACCTCAGTTTAACCCGGTAAATTTCGATGCCGATGCAATTGCTAAACTAGCAAAGGACGCTGGTATGAAATACCTCGTAGTGACTTCTAAACACCACGATGGATTTGCCATGTATGACTCTGAAGTAAGTGATTATAATATTGTAGATGCAACCCCCTATAAAAAAGATGTGGTAGAAGCTTTGTATGCCGCTTGTCAAAAATATGGGATTGACTTTGGTCTCTATTATTCGCACAATATTGATTGGATGGATGGAAATGACTGTGGCTATGCTGATTTGATGGCCTCTGGTAGAGAAGTAAACGCCAAAGCAAAACGAAAAATGGGTGCTAATATTTGGGATCCAAGTGCAAACACCTTTCAGGAATATTTAGACAATAAAGCCTACCCTCAAGTAAAAGAAATTCTCACAAAATTTCCAAACTTAAAAACCTTATGGTATGACATGCCACATTATTTAAACTTAGAACAAAGTGCGAAGTTTTACAAAATTGCCTATGATTTACAACCTAAAATGCTTGTGAACGAGCGCGTAGGGAACAACCTAGGAGATTTTGATATTCCAGGAGATAATAAAATACCAACCGATCATTTGTCAATAACAAAACCTTGGCAAACCGTTGGAACCACAAACAACTCTTGGGGATATAAATCCTATGACGAAGACTGGAAATCTGTAAAGGAACTCTTGTTTTGGCTTACAGAGATTGTTTCAAAAGGAGGAAATTATATGCTGAATATTGGGCCAACTGGTACAGGGGATGTACCTCAAAAAAGCGTAGATAACCTCAAAGAAGTTGGTGCCTGGTTGTCGATTAATGGTGAGGCCATTTACAACACGAGAAAGTGGAAAGTCACACATGAAGGCCCCACAAAATTAGAGATGAACGGAACCGGTGAAAGAGCAAAACACAAAGGGATGAAAGTTGAGTTTTCTCCCCAAGATTTTTGGTTTACTCAGAAAGACAAAACGATCTATGTAATCTCTTTAGAAAATTCAGAAAGAAATGTAGCCATAACATCAATTATAAAAGGGAAAGACGATGTAAAATCAATAGAGATGCTCGGTTCAAATGACACTGTGAAATGGGAACAAACAGAGGAAGGCTTACATCTTTTATTACCAGAAAAATTTCCAAGTAAAATAGGTTACTCCTTAAAAGTAGTCCTAAAATAAAAAGACATTTTTAGAATGAAACTCTTTATTTGTTTTATGGTCAGTATATACACCTTTTTGGGCGCAAGACTTTTATGTAGCTAAACATGGAAATGATACCAATCCTGGTACCTTAGAAGCTCCATTTAAAACCATACAACATGGGATACAACAAATGGAGACCGGAAGTACCCTGTACATTCGAGAAGGGAACTATCACGAAGTTATAACAGTTGGAGGTATTGGAAATAACAATGTGTCTGGGCAAAAGACGGTAATTACCAATTATCAGAACGAAAAAGTCGTGATTGACGGTACAGAAACCATTCAAGGTAATTGGGAACAGCACGCTCCAAATATTTACAAATTAACCCTTGATGAAGCCCAAGCTCCAGTTTGGCAATTATTTGTAGATGGCACCATGCAGGTGCCTGCTAGATGGCCCAATGGGAACACAAACCCCACCGAACCACTAGAACATTCTCAGAATAACGAATACGAAGCAAAACCCGGAACTTGGTGGAGTAAAAGCACAACTTGGGCAAATGCCGATGGCAATGGAACCTCTATAAATGTGGATGAAAACGGTATGTCGATTTGTCAAAACGTCAACTCACATTTCAACATCTTCAATACCGAAGCCAGCTTTACCGGAGGACGCATAATTTATTCCTTTCTGGCACAAGGAGGTGATGGAAATCAAGAACGAAGAATTGAAAGTCACCTCGAAGGCAGTAAGCTAATTATGCACAAAGGCTATTCGGGGCCCGGAACAAAAAAAGGCTATGCTACCACAGGGAAATACTTTATCATTGAAGACTTACAAGTATTGGATCAAAAACACGAATGGTTTTATACCCCAGAAGACAAAACAATTTACCTTTGGGTAGCACCGGATCAGGACATACATAGTATGACGGTAAAAGGTCGTACCATGACACGTGGAATCAGAATTGAAAATGACGCGTACAACGTTACCTTTAAAGGCATCAATTTGTATGCATGTAACTTTATTGTCGAAGGTAAATACATTAGTATTGAAGACGCTAAAATTGAATTTCCAGACGCTTCGAGAAGAATGCTGAACGAATTCCCTAACGAAAGTATAGATGCAGTCAACAGTTATGGAACCCTGGTAACAGGAAAATATTTTACCATGCGTAACTGTGAATACGCCTATTCAGAATTGGGTTTGAAGTTTTCCTCCGGCGAAGGTGCCCTGTTAGAAAACAATCATATACATCATATATCTATGTGGGGTGTAGGCAAACAAGGAGCCATAGAGTTTGTGAATACTTTTAGGAGAAACACCTATCATACAGGTGGTGTACGAGGTGGTATAAAAACCAACACAAACCCTGAAATATCAAGAATTCAAAGTTATAACCTCATAAAAGAATTTGGATATATGCAAGTCTCTGATGGTGCAGGACTACAAGTCAACCCGGCGAGACAGCCAGGAACCGTACGACACCATAATTGGTTCTTAAACGCTCCAAAATACGGAAGTAGGTTTGATGGTTTTCCGGGAGGAACAGGAGCGACCAATCATCATAATGTTGGAAAAAATGTGAGAGGTGCCTTACAAGTAAAAGGAGACGGACATTTCATATACAACAACACTTGTTTTGATGGACATCCGGAGAGAAACGATATCATTATACTGTCAGATCCAAACTATGGAGGAAATAGCACTACCATTACCCAAAACAATTTGGCTGATAGAATGTCAGGAGATAGATCACAAAACCTAACAGCAAGTCCCTTGCCAGGAACTCATGGGTTTAACTGGAATGGATACAGTAATAGCTCAGCCGTATCTGATTGGCTAGAAGATCCTGAATCTTTTGATTTTAGACCCAAAGCGTCGGCACCAATGGTAGATGCAGGAAAACAAGTCGCCGGAATAACAGATGGATTTATTGGCGCAGCACCCGATATTGGCGCTTACGAATATGGAGATACCGTATATTGGATTCCCGGTCATCAAACCGCTGCAGCGAGCTTTCCAATTCCTAGAAATGGAAGTACAAAAATTTCAACAGATCGCGATCTTATCTTTTTACATGGCTACAAAAGTACCCAAGCTCATGTTTACCTAGGAACCGACAAGCAAGCTGTTGCAAACGCTACCACGAGCTCGCCTGAATTTAAAATGATAAAAACCATAAGCAATATCATAAACACCGCTGAACTCAATTTAACTGAGCATCACTTTGATTCGGAAACCACCTATTATTGGAGAATAGATGCCATAGATGCGCATGGAAACACAACCAAAGGAGACATATGGGAGTTCAGCACAGTAAATAATTTAAACATCGGCAAGCTACCCTCGGAACAGGAAGGATTTCAACTGTTTCCGAACCCTGTAAAAGGACAACTACACATCAAAGGGAAAAATAAAATTACTGAGATTCAAATTTATTCGATTACAGGAAAAATAGTCAACACAACGGAACACAGTACCAAAGAAGTAATCTTGACATTTGCGGGATGGGATTCAGGGGTATACATAGCAAAAATAAATGGTGTGCATACCTATAAAATTATTGTACAATAATAAACTACTCCTTATAGTCTTGCGCTAAAAACTTATAAAAATCAAAAACAAATGAAAAATAGCATTCTAATCGTTTTAATTGCTGCTATGCCGGTTCTCGGAACTGCTCAATCAAAATCCAATGAGGAAAATCAACGACCTAATATCATCTTCTTCTTTACAGATGATCAGGCATACGATACCCAGAAAGCCTATGGCAACCCGGATGTAAAAACACCGAATATGGACAAGTTGGCTGCCGATGGAATGGTGTTTAATAGACATTACAATAGCACCGCAATTTGTATGGCAAGTCGCGCAAATGTTATGATTGGGCAATACGAATACAAAACCGGTTGTAATTTTGAACACGGCCCTATGAAACCTGAAAAATGGAAGCAGTCCTTTCCGTTGCTCTTAAAAGAAGCAGGATACAAGGTGGGCTTTGGAGGAAAATTTGGTTTCTCTATTGCCGAGGATAGAAACAATCATAAAGAAGAAGGAGAAGTAGCGAAAAGCGATTTTGATTTTTGGGTGGGAGGTCCTGCACAAACACATTATAAGACCGCAAAAAACAAAAGCTTAGCCAAATACGCCAAGGCATACCCTCACAGTTCCCGAGCATACGGTGCTGCCACCATAGATTTTATGAGGGAGTCCGTAGCAAATAAACAAGCATTTTGTATGAGTGTTTTCTTTAAAGCACCACACAGACCGGTACAACCAGACCCTATGTTTGACCACATTTACAAAGACACCCAATTTAGAAAATTACCTAATTATGGAAGAGAGGCCGGCAAACATTTGGCGGCACATTCAAGAACAGGAAGGCAATACCCGCGATTTGTAGAATGGGGCTATTCTGAAGAAGAAACCTACCAAGATGCATTGCGCAAATACAACCAATTGATTTATGGGGTCGACTATTCCATCGGAATGGTACTCGACGAATTGAAAAAGTTAGGTATTGATGACAATACCGTAATTATTCTCTCTTCTGACAACGGCTATTTTAACGGGTCTCATGGCTTAGGGTCTAAAGTATTGCCTTATGAAGAATCCGTTCGTTGTCCACTGATTATCGCTGATCCAAGGGATAAAAAGGTAGCGAAAAAAGGAAACACAAATACCTTATCTGCCAATGTAGACATACCAGCAACCATCCTCGATATTGCGGGTGTTGAAATCCCTAAGGAATATGACGGTAAGAGTTTGTTGCCAGTACTTGATAACCCAAAAAAATCCGTAAGAACGTCAGTCCCAATCACACAGGTTTGGGGACCTGATACTACCCATTGTTTTTCAGTGGTCGATCAACAGTATAAATATGTATATTGGTATTTTGAAGATACAAACAACGACTTACATCCTACAGAAGAATTGTTTGACCTTAAAAAGGACCCCTTTGAAATGGTAAATGTGGCAACCGATAAAAAATACAATTCCGCACTAAAGAAAATGCGTATAAAATATGATAAACAGCTTGCCCATTGGAAAAATGAAGGTGTGAAATACAACGGATATGAGAAGTATGGCGTCCTTTTTGATAGAGAGCTTCCTTGGCAACAAAAAGAAAAAACCTTAAAAGAAGGTAAGAAAAAAGTAAAACCAATTAGAAATTGGTAAAATAAAATTAGAATCTTATGCACAAATATTTTATTGCAATACTTGTTTTTACAGGTGTAATACACATTTCACAAGCCCAAATCAAGACCGCTGCTATACAGCCAAATATTATTTTTGTACTCACAGACGATCAAGGAATGGGAGACCTTTCTTGCATGGGAAATACAATCGTACGAACACCCAATATTGATTCCTTTTATAAAAAATCCACACGTTTTACCAATTTTCATGTAAGTCCAACTTGTGCACCAACACGATCTGCACTGATGAGTGGTCGTAGCCCATTTGAAGTAGGCGTAACCCATACCATCTTACAAAGGGAACGCATGGCTTTAGAGGTGGTTACCTTTCCACAAGCCTTGCAGCAGGCGGGATACAAAACAGGTTTGTTTGGAAAATGGCATTTGGGGGATGAAGAACAATACCTACCTCAAAACCGTGGCTTTGGAGAAGTGCTCATGCACGGTGCCGGGGGTATAGGTCAAACAAAGTATGGCGACTTCCCGGCCAATTCCAAAAATGTATACTTCGACGGGGTCTTATTACACAATGACACCATCGTAAAAACCAAAGGTTTCTGTACCGATTTGTTTTTTGATGCCGCACTTGCATGGACACAAGAACAGGTAGATCTGAACAAGCCGTTCTTTACCTATATAGCTTTAAATGCACCTCATGGTCCTTTTGTTGCACCTGAAAAATACAAGAAACGATTTTTAGAAGCTGGATATGACGAAAGAACTGCCGCACGCTATGGTATGATTGAAAACATAGATGACAACTTTGGTCGTATGATGGAACTGTTGGAAAAATGGAAAGCGTTGGAACACACCCTGGTCATTTTTATGACAGACAACGGAATGAGCGCGCCAAAAATTAAAAAGAACGGAACCCCATTAGATCCGTTTAATGCCGGTATGAAAGGTAAAAAGAACTCCCCTTGGGAAGGAGGTACGCATGTGCCTTCATTTTGGTATTGGAAGGGGCAAACCCAAGAAGGTATAGATATCGATGCCTTGACAGCACATATAGATATTTATCGTACTTTTTGTGACTTGGCAGGAGCAGAGATTCCAAAAAGTAAAATGCCTCCAAGAGGAAGGTCGCTGGTTCCTTTATTAAAACAAGCAAATGCCAAATGGCCTAGTAGAAAACTTTTTGTACACAAAGGGCGTTGGAACGACAATAGAAAAAACTTTAAAACCAGAGATGAAAACCAATATAGAGGTGGAGCCATTAGAAGCGATCAATGGCGTTTGGTATACGATGGTGGTGCGTCAAAACCATTTCTCTCCAACATTTCCAAAGACCCCGGAGAAGAAAACAACCTCGCAGCTCAAAATGGTGCACTTGTCAATGATTTACTAGAAGCCTATCAACAATGGTGGACTTCCTTAGCGCCTAATCTAGTAAATGAAGGTTTGCCTTTGGTGCTACCCGAAGACCAACCGTTTAATTTGAGATACAAAAAACAAGAAAAAGCCTACGGCATTCCAGAATGGAGTCCTAAGGAACTGAAATAACAGTTTTAGTTCAATATATTTTGATTATGCGTTAAAAACCTGTTGCATAGTAAAAATTAGTACAGTTTTTAAATTACCTGACACTACATACGGTTAATTCAAAATTGTATTACTTTTCTAGTGTGAAAAATTCCGCAATGCTAAAAACGTCCATCAGAACAATCAAATGTCTGGTCGAGCGAAGTCGAGACCTCGTCGCTTTTAAAACACTGTTCTCCTCAAAGAATCACGGCTCCTTGACAATCCTGTGCCAAGCCAGCCTTGTCAGCAGACAGCCTTACTGAGGTGCTCGAGGAGACAAAAGCTTAAATATTTTGTGATTTATTTTTGGATTTATCCATAGAATGCAGCAACAAAAAGCACATTTTTTAATCAATGCCCTTATTTCCCC
>Ga0206124_10003306_pt1 | contig 11451 bp, 13 predicted proteins | sample Helgoland_Spring_3_FD_148671 | JGI IMG/M metagenome (GOLD analysis project Ga0206124, IMG submission 148671) | Pelagic subsurface seawater microbial communities from Kabeltonne, Helgoland, North Sea - Helgoland_Spring_Bloom_20160321_2 | ecosystem: Environmental > Aquatic > Marine > Epipelagic ... | reverse complement strand
TTTCATACCATAAAAAAACCTCTGCTATAAAACAGAGGTTTTACTAAGTACAGGCGGAGAGACTCCCTTCGACTTCAACTTCCTTTGTTAGTTGAGCTCAGGATAAACTTCTCGTCTCTCCCCCTTCAAATGTAAATTTATTCCATAAAAAAACCTCTGCTATAAAACAGAGGTTTTACTAAGTACAGGCGGAGAGACTCGAACTCTCACACACCTTGCGGCACTAGATCCTAAGTCTAGCGTGTCTACCAATTCCACCACGCCTGCATACTTTTCGGATGCAAATATACACAATACTCATAAACTTCAAAGCAGTTCACTCGTTTTTTATTACATTTGAAAGACAATTTTTTTATTCCCATGACAGACCTAAACCAATACATTGACAATCATAAAGATAGATTTTTATCGGAACTTTTCACACTTCTAAAATCACCATCCATAAGTGCTGATTCTGCATTTAATCAAGATGTTTTGGACAGCGCAGCACTAATAAAACAAGCATTAGCATCCGCTGGCTGTCAACATGTTGAAATTTGTGATACACCTGGATATCCAGTCGTCTATGGGGAAATCCTCAAAAACCCTGAATTACCCACTGTACTTGTATATGGACACTATGATGTACAACCGGCAGACCCTATTGATCTTTGGGATTCTCCCCCTTTTGACCCCATCATAAAAAAAACAGCTACACATCCAGGAGGCGCAATTTTTGCTAGAGGAGCTTGTGATGATAAGGGACAAGTTTTTATGCATATAAAAGCGCTTGAGTACATGGTAAAAAACGACGAATTACCTTGTAATGTGAAGTTCATGATTGAGGGAGAGGAAGAGATTGGTTCACCAAGCTTAGAATGGTATGTTAAAAACAATCATGAAAAATTGAGCAATGATTGCATTTTGATTTCCGACACTGGCATGATTTCAAATTCACAACCCTCAATCACAACCGGACTGAGAGGCTTGGCATATATGGAAGTTAGTTTGACAGGTCCGAATCGAGATTTACATTCAGGGTTGTATGGGGGTGCTGTCGCAAATCCAATAAATATTCTTAGTCAAATGATCGCCCAACTTACGGACGAAAACAATCGAATTACTATTCCTGGATTTTATGACCATATAGATGTATTACCCCAAGAGGAAAGAGATGAATTGGCAAAAGCTCCGTTTTCATTACAGGCGTATAAAGATGCCTTAGACTTGAATGATGTGCATGGTGAAAAAGGCTATTCAACGAATGAACGAAATTCTATTCGACCTTCTTTAGATGTAAACGGAATTTGGGGAGGCTATCTTGGACAAGGAGCAAAAACTGTAATTCCTTCCAAAGCACACGCCAAAATATCCATGCGTTTGGTACCAGGGCAAGACCATACACGCATAGCAACGCTATTCACAGAACACATGAAAGCATTGGCTCCAAGTTCTGTAAAGATTGAAGTAACTGCTCATCATGGTGGGCATCCTTACGTCACTCCTACCAACAACATTGGCTATCAGGCTGCAAAACGAGCCTATCAAACAACTTTTGGCGTACCCGCAATACCACAACGATCTGGTGGAAGTATTCCAATTGTTTCTTTGTTTGAACGTGAATTAAAGAGTAAATCTATTTTAATGGGGTTTGGGCTGGACAGCGACGCTATTCATTCTCCTAATGAACATTTTGGCGTCTTTAATTTCTTAAAAGGCATTGAAACTATACCATGGTTTTATAAATACTTCACGGAATTGAGCAATTCAACTATTTAAGAAATCATTCCTAGTTCTCTTTGCTTTTTTTTCGTCAAACTTTGCAATACTAAGGAATAGGAGTGATCAATGAGCTCTTTTACTAAATTTTCAGCTAAACCCCCATATTGAATCGTATTCCAATGCCTTTTATTCATATGAAATCCTGGAAGAATTGCCTCGTTGCGCTCTCTTAATTCGATAGCCCTTTCGGGATTGCATTTTAAGTTTACCGCAGGCGGAAAATGCTCTAAACCGGTTAACGCAAATATTTTATCTGCTACTTTAAAAACTAAGGTGTTTTCATCAAAAGGAAAACTCTCGTCTTCAAACGGTTTCGACAAACAATACGCTCGTAATTCTTCGATGTTCATATTAACAAAAAAAATGGCCTTTAACTAAAAAAAGAAAATCAATAACGATTATTTTAAGATAAAACTTACAATACCAATTACGGAAGCTACAATGGCAATGAACTGAACAACTCCTACCACATAAATGGTTTTCAAAATTTGCACCTTATCATCCTTAACAAGAAAGCGCGTTGTATTAAATTCAAATTTTGAATCTATCGTTTGTTCAATTTTATGAACAAAGTCCTTCGCTTTCGTTTTATCTTTAATAAATTCTTGTGTCATCTCATATAACTGTAAACTCACTTCAACATTCATAGTAATTATTTTTTTTATAAAAGTAGAAAATTCAAAACACAAAAACAAGTAATTAATTGATTTTGTGACAGTTGTATACACAACACATCTTTAAAACTAACAATAAACGAGTTTCGTACTTCATTTATGAATGTATATAAAACAACTCAGCTGCAATGCCATCGACTAAAAACTTACCTTTCTGTGTTGTCTTTAAAACACCATCTGAAATCATTAAGGTTTCACTTTTTAAAAATTGCTGCATTTCAGATTCTATATGAATTCTAAACTCTTCTCCAAAAAGAGTTTTAACCTGCTCAATAGACACACCATAAATAGTTCGTAAACCAGTCATTACATATTCATTATAGCGATCTACATTAGATAATTCTTCCACCTCCAAGGCCAACGCTCCTGACTGAATTTTTTTTATATATTTTGTATTGTTGGCTATATTCCATGCCCTATGACTTCCTGAAAAAGAATGCGCAGAAGGTCCTACCCCAATATAGTGTTCTCCCTTCCAATACGAAGTATTGTGTTTTGAGAAAAACGAGGGCTTTCCGAAATTTGAAATCTCATAATGGACATAGTCTTGTTTCTTCGTTTCGGCTACCAAAATATTAAAATGGGCTAACGCTAAATCATCATCTAACGATGGAAACTGCTTGTTTTCAATAAATTTTGCCAAGGCAGTTTTATCTTCTACTGTTAAGGCATAGCTCGATATGTGCGGGATATTAAAACTAAAAGCTTTTCGCAAATTTTCTTTCCATCGTGCATTGGTCATTCCCGGTATACCGTATAATAAATCGATTGTTATATTCTCAAAATGTTTCGTTGCAACTTTTAAACATTGTTCCGATTCTTCAGCACTATGTGCCCGATTCATCATTAGTAAATCTTCCTCAAAAAAAGACTGTATGCCAATACTCAACCTATTCACAGCTGTAGACGCAATTGCTTGTATTTTGGTTTCTGACAAGTCGTCTGGATTTGCTTCTAACGTTACTTCAGGACCATTGGACAATTCAAAATTATTGCTAATTACCTCCCAAAAAGATGCGAGTTCTTCTACTGTCAGAAGACTTGGTGTACCACCTCCAAAATACACTGTATCAACCTGTTTCCCTTTCAATTCATGCGCTCTCATTGCTAATTCGGTATGAATAGCATTCAGCATATCATTTTTATGTTTTAGCGAAGTAGAAAAATGAAAGTCACAATAATGACAGGCTTGTTTGCAAAAAGGGATGTGTATATATATTCCAGCCATTTGTGGTTTTCAGTATTAAGAGCTAAAGTTTATCCGCACAGTATGATGGTAAACTTTAAACAATCTAATTTATTTTAAATCGAATATTTTCTTTTTCCATGCGGTTAAAAAACTCAGAATTGGCATTAATTTTCATTCCTCTACTCGGTAAGGTGAGTTCAATCTTCTCTTTACCGTCTCGTATCATAAATGCTAATTTCTGTTTCCCCGCAATTTCGTATTCTTTCAAAATACTGTACAATTGTTTTATCGCTTTTTCTGTAATTTCATTGGAGTTGAGTTGTACTGTTATTTTTTCACATTTGTCATCCATAACATCGTGCAATAGCATAAAGTTTGTAAACTTCAACCTTGGCTCACCAACCACGCCAGTATCTTTATTAGCCCATCCTGCTTGTACCACACTACTTATGTACAAAAAGGTGTTCTCCGTTAGAAAAGGCCTAAATTGCAGGTACTCATTCCCAAAGATTCGAAATTCATGGCTATCTCCATAGTCTTCTACGGTAAATGTAGCCCAGCCCTTTCCCATTTTAGAAACGCGATGTTCTACACCAGTAACTATCGCTCCAAAGTTAAGTTTACTTCCAACATACTTATTCAGGTCATCTTTAAAAGCGGCTAGTTTTACATTACAAAAACGTAGTTCATTTTTAAAATCATCTAACGGATGTGCAGAAATATACATTCCTGTTACTTCTTTTTCTTTGGCCAACAACTCCATTGTCCCCCAGGTATCACAATCGGGAATTACGGGTTCAGGAAATGTAATTTCTGAAGCTTCTCCAAACAGAGATACTTGAGATGAGTTTTGACTTTCTTGATACTTATGACCAAATTTTAAAGATTTTTCTAGAAACGTACTGCCTTTTTCATCTGTGATATAATATTGAGCTCGATGCGTTCTTGTAAAAGAATCAAACCCTCCTGCCAGAATTAAACCTTCAATAGCTTTCTTTCCTGTCAATCGCAACTCCACTCTTTTTACAACGTCAAAAATAGAAGTAAAAAATCCATTTTCTTTACGTTCTCTTATTATTTCTTCAACGGCAGCCACCCCAACTCCTTTGATAGCTCCCATTCCAAAACGAATGGCACCTTGGTCATTTACTGAAAACTTTAAATAGGATTCATTTACGTCAGGACCTAAAATTTTGTCAACCCAGCTCGCTTACATTCCTCCATAAAGAAAGCGACTTGTTTAATGTCGTTCATATTATTCGACAATACGGCGGCCATATACTCGGCAGGATAATGGGCCTTTAAATAGGCGGTTTGATAGGCAATCCAAGCATAGCATGTTGAGTGCGATTTATTAAATGCGTATGAGGCAAAAGCTTCCCAATCTGTCCAAATCTTTTCTAAACGATCCTCTGCATGCCCTTTAGCACTTGCTTGATTGATGAATTTGGGTTTCATTTTTGCCAATACGGCAATCTGTTTTTTCCCCATTGCTTTACGCAATACATCGGCTTCACCTTTTGTAAAGTCTGCCAATTAATAAAACTAGGAATGTATTCGATAGGTCCAGGACGATACAATGCATTCATGGCAATTAAATCCGCAAAAACTGTCGGTTTTAACTCCTTCATATATTTCTGCATTCCTGGAGATTCATATTGGAATATTCCTACGGTTTCTCCTCTTTGAAACAGCTCATATGTTTTCTCATCGTCCAAAGAAAAGTTTTCGGGGTCGAGTTCTACGCCATGTCTTGCTTTTACAATTTCAACAGTATGTTTGATCAATGTCAAAGTTTTCAACCCTAAGAAATCCATTTTTAGCAGACCTGCATCTTCAACCACAGAGTTGTCGAATTGCGTAACATACATATCAGAATCTTTCGCCAAAGAAACGGGTACGAATTTTGTGATATCATCTGGAGTAATGATAACTCCACATGCGTGAATCCCTGTATTTCTAACCGAGCCTTCCAAGACCCTAGCCTTGTTAACTGTTTCTGCTGCGAGGTCATTTCCGTTGGCTATTTTCTTGAGTTCATTTACCAACTCAATTTCCTCTGAACGCAATTTTTCTTTCAATCAGAAAAAAATCTTGCCTAGTTTCATTCCAGGTATCAATTTGGCTACTCTATCCGCTTCATACAGTGGTAAGTCTAGTACTCTAGCTGTATCTCGAATAGAAGATTTAGCTGCCATGGTTCCATAAGTAATAATTTGAGCCACTTGGTTAGCCCCATACTTATCAATTACATAATCCATAACACGTCCACGACCTTCGTCGTCAAAGTCGATATCAATATCGGGCATTGACACACGTTCTGGATTTAGGAAACGCTCAAAAAGCAAGTCGTATTGGGGATAGGGTCGATATTGGTAATCTTCAAACAATAGGCGACAACCGAACCAGCAGCCGACCCCCGTCCAGGTCCTACAGAAACCCCCATGTCTCGTGCGGCACGAATAAAGTCTTCAACAATTAGAAAATATCCTGGATACCCTGTTTTAGCGATGACGTCCAATTCAAAATCCAGACGCTCACAAATACTTTCCGTCAGTTCTCCATAGCGCTCTTTGGCTCCTTCATAGGTAATATGACGTAGGAAATTATTCTCACCTCTTTTTCCCCCATCTTCTAAATCTTTTGCATCTCTAAACTGCTCCTCAATATCGAAAGCTGGCAATAAAACATCCCTAGCCAAGACAAAAGGTTCAATTTTATCTACAATTTCTTGTGTATTTATAATTGCTTCAGGAATATCTACAAACAAGTCTTTCATTTCTTGAGTAGACTTGAAATAATATTCTGAATTCGGCAATCCGTAGCGATACCCTCTTCCGCGACCTATAGGTGTGGCCTGTTTTTCCCCATCCTTTACACATAATAAAATATCATGCGCATTGGCATCTTCTTTACTGAGGTAAAATGTATTGTTTGTTGCAACTGTCTTTATTTGATGTTTTTTTGCAAATTGCAACAGGACTTTATTGATATGATTTTCGTCCTCCTGTCCGTGCCTCATCAATTCAACATACAGGTCGTCTCCAAATTGCTCTTTCCACCAAACCAAGGCTTCTTCTGCCTGCTTCTCACCTATATTTAATATTTTATTAGGGACTTCACCATAGGTATTTCCTGTCAACACAATCAAATCTTCTTTGTATTGCGCTATTATTTTTTTATCTATCCTGGGCACATAATAAAAACCATCTACAAAGGCTGTAGAGGACATTTTTGCCAAATTATGATATCCATTTTTGTTCTTCGCGAGAATTACTATTTGATACCCGTTGTCTTTTCTTGATTTATCTGTATGATCTTCACAGACATTAAACTCACAACCAACAATTGGTTTTAGAATGGTTTCAGTGGGTTGCTCCACTTTTTCAATGGCCTGGTCGTTTGCTTCTTTGGCCTTTTTGTTATGATTAGCCACCGCTCTTACAAAATGAAACGCAGCCATCATATTACCACTATCTGTCAACGCCACGCCGGACATGTTGTTTTTTGCCGCAGCAGCCACTAAACCGCCAATCTGTATGGTAGATTGTAATACTGAATATTGAGTGTGATTGTGAAGATGTGAAAAGGCCACCTCTTTTAACACCTCTGAGTTTTCGGATAAATCTATATCTCCTATCCCATCCTCAGCGGAATTGCTCTTTTTTATTCTTTCACTTTCCTTTTTTAAGTTTAAATGTTTTAGGCCTATTACCTCAACAGTTGTTGGGTTTGCACGATTGAAAACATCGATATAATCTGGTGCCGATTTTAGCTCTACTGTAGAAAATGCACCTTTTCTAATCAATTCGAAAAAACAGCGAGTGGTTGTTGCCTCCGCATCTGCTGTGGCGTTATGAGCCTCCCCGAAAGCTTCTCCAAATAAATACTGGTGCAATTCAGTCAAGGTAGGTAGCTTAAATTTCCCTCCTCTACCTCCAGGAATTTGACACATTTGCGCAGTAACTTCCGTACAGGTATCTAAAACGGGTAAGTTTGTTAAGTTTGTTTCAATGCCTAATCTGTGAAATTCACAGCCCATTATATTTACATCAAAACCTACATTTTGTCCTACTACAAATTTTGCTTTTGATAGGGCGTCATTGAATTTTTCTAAACCTTCACTCAATGCTATTCCTTGGGCAGCCGCTAAATCAGTAGAAATACCATGAATTTGTTCCGCATCATAAGGAATGTTAAACCTATCAGGAAACACCAAAAAGTCTTCATGTTCAATTACCTTACCAAGTTCGTCGTGTAATTGCCAGGCTATCTGAATACAACGTGGCCAGTTATCTGTATCTGTTATGGGCGCTTTCCAATTTTTAGGCAAGCCAGTTGTTTCGGTGTCGAATATTAAATACATAGATGTTTTACAAGTACTTTTTAGAGAGTTTAAAAGTACGAATATTATCTATTCTTATCCTTCTTTATTTATCAAAAAAAGCTAACACACCAATTTAGAGATTAGATTATAGTGCACGTTAAAAAAACTAAATACTAAATTATGAATTCATTGATATCGAACTAAAAGCATGCCTATTTAATTTTCAAATATCTAATGAGCAGTTCTTGTTTTCGCTTCGCAACGGGAAGAGATTTTTCTTTGCCAAGTATGCAATAATTCCCACCTGCTTTATCGATTTTAATTACTTTTTCAAGATTTACAAGATAACGATGATGTATTCTAAAAAAAGATTTGTTCTTTAATATTTTCTCATACCCTCCAAGGTTTTTACTTGAGACAATCGTTTTTCCATTTTCAAGAAAAAATGTTGTATACCTGCCATCTGCCTCACAAAATAAAATATCTTCCAACTTCACGAAATCTATTTTGTCTACAGAAGATACGGCCAAAAAGTTCAACCTATATTCTCTAGTTCTCAATTCATTCGCTTGTACCTCTTTTAAAAAGATAATTTTATCTAATATTTTTCGAGACAAATGCTTCACTTCATCCAAATCCAACGGTTTTATTAAATATCCAGAGACGATATCAAACTCTATTGCGTTGACGGCAAATTTCTCAAAACTGCTTATAAGGATGATTCGTAAATCGACGGACTTAATTTTTTCCAGAAACGCAAAAGAGGCTTCCTCGATAGCATCAATATCAATAAATAATAGGTCTATTTTCTTCTTCTCTATTAACTTTACATTACCGAATGACAAGGTGGAAAATTCAAATGATAGAAAACCTGGCAATAAACTGGTCATACTCGTCTTTACAACATCAAATGTCTTCTTATCAACAGACATAATCATTACATTGTATTTCTCCATAGAAATAATATTTTTTTTATCAAAAGTCATCTACACTCATCAATAGCTACGAATCTCAACAAATCTAAATCGTATAAAATAATAGAGTTTGATTTTATGAAACACCTTCCTTTCTTCTATTTATGAGTCTATTTTTTACTTTTTCATTTTTATTATACCAATAGCATTCTAGTGCCATTTATAATCTAACATATCATGACTCAGATAGATTATATAAATAAGTTTGTGAGGGGGGATAACAGTAAAGCAGTGAACAAAATCGTCGTCCAAAAGTAGAACGTTGTAAATCAAATATCTATTTACAAGTAATAAGTGGCATGTAAAAGGTATAACTGCAACGACCTAAAACGAACCATAAATGTACACAAAAAACATGTATCTCCATAGACATAGAATCACCTTCTAAGAAAAAAGTCAATTACCCGTCAAAAACAAGTATTTAACCTCCCTAATCAACACAACAAAAAACTCTTTTATTTTTTAAGCAAAAACATTTCTATGCAAGAAATATTATGTACATTTGCACCTTATTAATAATCAAGGTCGAGAACCTTAAAATTTAAATTATGTCAGTAAAAATAAGATTACAAAGACACGGTAAAAAAGGAAAGCCATTTTATTCAATTGTAGCGGCAGATGCTCGTTCAAAAAGAGATGGTAAATTTCTTGAAAAATTGGGAACTTACAACCCAAACACAAACCCAGCTACTATTGAATTAAATATAGATGGAGCTGTTCAATGGTTGCAAAATGGAGCACAACCTACAGACACTGCTAAAACAATTTTATCTTACAAAGGTGCGTTGTTAAAAAACCACTTGGAAATTGGTGTACGTAAAGGTGCTATTACTAGTGAGCAAGCTGAAGAAAAATTCAATGCTTGGTTAACTGAAAAGGAAGCAAAAATTCAAGCGAAAAAAGACGGATTGTCTTCAGCTGAAGCTGAAGACAGAGCTAAAGCTTTAGCTGCTGAGAAAGCTGTGAACCAAAAGCGTATTTTGCTCCTGAAGCTGACGCTGAGGAAAAAGCTGCTGAATAACATTTTTCCAACGAGATGCGTAAAGAAGATTGTTTTTATTTAGGCAGAATCGTTAGAAAGCACAGTTTTAAAGGTGAAGTGGTTATCAAATTAGATACCGACGAACCTGAAATGTATCGAGAAATGGAATCTGTTATTGTCAATTTAGGCAATAATATGATTCCATTTTTTATTGAAAAGTCCTTGCTTCAAAAAGGCAATCAGTTACGTGTTAAATTTGAAACCATCAACACCGAAGAAGATGCAGACTCCATCTTAAAATCAGGTGTGTATCTTCCCTTAAGTGAATTGCCTGAGCTGACAGGAAAACAATTTTATTTCCACGAAATCATTGGTTTTAGCGTTAATGATGTAAAACATGGAGCCATTGGCACCATAACCGGGGTTAACGACACTACTTCGCAACCTCTTTTTGAAGTTGAGTTTGGCGCAACACAGATGCTTATTCCAATGCTTGATGAGTTTATACTAAGAGTAGATAGAGAAAACAAAATCATGTTTATAGTGTTCACTATTTATTCCAATATAACTATTTACATTTATGAGCAAAGTTTTTCAATTTAAAGAATTTTCTGTTGCTCAAGATCATTGTGCCATGAAGATAGGTACTGATGGAGTATTACTCGGTGCTTGGGTTTCTTTACAGCATGAGTTTTCTGTTTTGGATATTGGGACGGGTACGGGTATTCTCAGCCTTATGATGGCGCAACGCAGTAATGCTGAGCTTATAGATGCTATTGAAATTGACGGACCTGCTTTTGAACAAGCTGTTCAAAATTTTGAAAATAGCCCATGGGGAGATCGTCTGTTCTGTTACCATGCCTCTTTACAAGAGTTTGCAGACGAAATTGATGACAGCTATGAACTCATCATCTCAAACCCTCCTTTTTATACGGACCAACACACCCTTCAGAAAATAACGAACGAACTACGGCTCGGTTCGAAGACGCAATGCCTTTTGAACATCTTACGGATGCGGCCGCAAAACTATTAGCCCCTAATGGTAAATTTGCGGTAATCATCCCGTACAAAGAAAAGGAATCTTTTGTGGCGCTTGCGTTAAAAAACAAATTACATCTAAATCGTGCCTGTAGCGTAAAAGGAAATGAAAACAGCCCTGTCAAAAGAAGTCTTTTAGAGTTTTCGTTTTCAGAAAAAACACTCCAAGAGGAGCACCTTACTATTTTTCACGTGTATACGGAAGCCTATCAAAATCTAGTGAAAGATTTTTATTTGAAGATGTAACTCTAACACTTCTCACGCAACCTTGTTATCCCTTTTGAATAGCATGAAATGTTCAGATTTTTCGAATATAATATATACTCATTCGAAAACAATTCAGTTGTTAAAACACATTATAGACTGTTAATCACACGTGCTAACCGCTCCTCTATTTCATTGGCTACAGCTCCTAAATTAGCATTTTCGACTGCTGCCATAGACGCTTTTGGACTCACGGCTGAAACTTCTACTTTACCATCATCTTCTTCAGAAACAACAACCCC
>Ga0206124_10003303_pt1 | contig 11457 bp, 21 predicted proteins | sample Helgoland_Spring_3_FD_148671 | JGI IMG/M metagenome (GOLD analysis project Ga0206124, IMG submission 148671) | Pelagic subsurface seawater microbial communities from Kabeltonne, Helgoland, North Sea - Helgoland_Spring_Bloom_20160321_2 | ecosystem: Environmental > Aquatic > Marine > Epipelagic ... | reverse complement strand
GTTTGAGTTATTTTACTGGTTAAGTGATAATCAGTTTACTCTTAAAGAGATAAAAAGTGGCAATGCTTGGTTGAAAGTACTTAACACGGAACCACCTGTTATAGACTATCAGCAACCTTTTTAGATGGTAGAAGCCCACTGTTTAAATGCTTCTAAATTGTTGATATACCACGGGCTGTTGTAATTACTGCGGCCCTGCTCCTCGTCTACAAAACAAACCTTGCCTGGGTAGCAATCAATAATGGAACGTATATGTATAGGATGTGTACATATGTGTCTAGAATGTGACTGTACTGGAAATCCAAACCCAGGAGTATGTATGCCACCTACATTTAGTGGCTGTCCTATACGCCATAATATATTCGTAACACCAGCACCAGCAGTGCTGATATACTTGTTCATACGACTAAACATACTAATTTTCTCGCCCAAGCTATAGTTTTCTCCAAACACCTCTGCGTATCCTAGATCCCTGAGTATCTCTACGATTTCATCTTCGTTGGTAATACCACGTTTAACTGTATTATCTTCGCCAATAACTGCCTTGCGGTTATTGAGGGGATTAGCATGAGCCCGCCTGCTCAAGTAGATATTATTATATGTATTGACGTTGGGGTATTTACGTCTACTCGTCTCAACGAGTTTTCGTATCATTTCATATACACCATCAGCTGGTCGACATCTTTTACCGGTTTCATCTTGCACCAGTGTGTCACTAAAATATACAGTTTCGTATAGATAGTTTTCGTTGGTAAACTCATATTCAATATCTAATAGATCAAGTACTTCAGTAACGAATGGAGGGTGTACGTCTATACCACGTGGATTTACGTTAAGCATGAACTTTAAATCAGGCTTGCTTTCTTTGAGTTGTAGATAATTGTATACTGGGCCTAATCCATCATTTATGCAATGATAATAATTCATTAAAGGAAACGTATACCAGTAAAAGTATTCTCCAGGAGCGTCTCTATATATGGGCACAATTGCTGGTTTTTGGAAATTTTTTGTTATTGCTCCTGCACCCTTTCCTAGATGTGCAGGGATGTGGTTGCCCTTGTGCACGAATACTTCCATCTTAGGACTTGTATTAAAGTTAAGTATTTGCAGTTGGTCAAACCTTGCAATACCATCTTGCATATAATCTCTAATCATGATGTGTATAAGTTAATCAGCTCTTTTTTCCATATGTGATCAAATTCGCAGTTACGAGTTTCTTCAAACCAAGGCCCACCTTCTGTATAATGCAGGATCTTTGGCTCGCCATCATGTTCTATATCATACCAACCAACTAGCCAGTTATATGCGTGTGGTAGCTCGCCAATGTCATCATCGTCTAACCATTCAAAACGGTGGAGAAAACTAGGACTAGCAGTATTAACTGTCTCTGGTTCTAGTGCTTTGTTTTTAGGATGCGAGCAATTCCATAAGATCATCGAACTCCAATTTTTCCGCGGGTAAGGCAACTGAGCTTGTCCGTCCATCTTAGTACTTTCAGTGGGCTCATACTCGTGTTTGACAACCATTACTGCCTTGTTGTTGTCTCTTAGGCTAAACAGATCTCTAGGATTAATTTGCCACACCATATCACAGTCACAAAACACTGCCCAGCCATTGTATTCATTAATATGTGGAACTAAGAAACGAGTTAGTGTAAATTCTGTGCTAGACAGTTTATCTTTATCACGCCAATAAAGTTTTTGTTCTCTTAGAGTGTCCTGTTTTAAAGGAACGACATCGCCAACGGAATATTCCTTACTGCGTCTACGAATGCTATGTTCGCAAACCTGGTAAGCAATATCTTCACGGCTATCCCAACCTACATAAATATTGTTATACATAATATACCCACTTTATTATAAGAGTATTTATATGCGTTTAATATCACACCGTGGAAATACATTTGGCATTAATCGCAAGGATGAGAATCATCCTGATTATGTCCTAGCAGCACTTGAACAAGGGTATGACTGCGAAATAGATTTATGGTTAATTAATAACGAATTTTATTTAGGCCATGATGAACCCCAATATCTATTAGAGCAATGGAGTTTCCTAAAAGACAATAGACTCTGGTGTCACGCAAAAAACTATGATGCGCTTCGAGCAGGGTTAAATATGGGTGTACATTGTTTTTGGCATCAAGAAGATGACTACACTGTAACAAGTCAAGGATGGATTTGGGCATACCCAAATAAACCAGGAAGTAAAAGAACTATAGCAGTAATGCCTGAACTACACAATACTGACGTTGCAGGATTTGCAGGTGTATGTTCAGACTATGTGAGTAATTATGATTAAACTAGTTGTATTTGATTTAGATGGCGTGCTAATAGACAGCAAGCAAACGCACTATGAGGCACTTAATCGTGCACTGGGCCGTGAATACGCAATCTCCATTGATGAACATTTAAGTACGTATGACGGATTACCTACCCGCACTAAATTAAATATGCTAACAGAAAGTAAAGGGCTACCCACTGATAAGCATGCTGAAATTGCTAGAGCAAAGCAGAGTGCGACTGTGGACATACTAAAAGAAACTGTACAGCCACGTGCCGACTTTATTGATATGTGTCGTGAACTAAAAGATAGAGGCTATATCCTAGCCTGTGCTAGCAATGCTGTTCGGGATACTGTTAAGATGAGCTTGCTACAGTTAGAACTCATAGAGTACTTTGACTTTTGGTATAGTAATGAGGACGTTGAAAAAGGTAAACCGCATTTTGAGATGTATTTTAAATGCATGCTTAAAGCAAATTGTAAGCCTAGTGAAACTGTTATTATTGAGGATAGTCATATAGGAAGACAAGCAGTATTAGACAGTGGTTGCCATTTATTAGCCGTAGAAGACACACATGATGTGAATCTAGCAAAAGTATTAGATAAAATTGAAGAAGTAGATCATACTCCAAAACATAATATTCCATGGAAGAGTAAAACAATGAACGTATTGATACCAATGGCAGGCGCAGGTAGCCGTTTTGCTGAAGCAGGATACACATTTCCTAAGCCTTTAATTGAAGTGGGCAATAAGCCCATGATTCAAGTAGTTACTGAAAATCTAAACATTGATGCCCACCATATTTTTATTGTACAAAAAGAGCATTATGAGAAATTTAATTTAGAAATTGTCTTGCATTTAATTAAACCAGAGTGTACAATAGTACAAGTAGATGGGGTAACGGAAGGTGCAGCATGCACTACCCTTCTTGCAAAAGAGTTTATTAATACGGATACGCCATTGGTGATCGCTAATAGTGATCAGTTTGTTGAATGGAATAGTAATGAAGTACTTTATGCATTTAGTACAGAGTCAGTTGACGGAGGGATATTGTGTTTCCAAAGCACTCATCCAAAGTGGAGTTACGCAAAGTTGGATAATGATGGTTGGGTTGACCAAGTGGCTGAAAAGTCTCCAATATCGAGTAACGCCACTGTTGGTATCTATTACTATGCACGTGGTAGTGATTACGTTGATTGCGCTGAGCAGATGATTGAAAAAGACATACGCACCAACAATGAATTTTACGTTTGTCCAGTATATAACGAGCTAATAGAACGAGGCGGCAAAGTGCGTATTAAAAATATCGAACGTATGTGGGGAGTAGGAACTCCAGAGGACTTGCAGAATTTTCTGCAAAATTATCAAGGAGCATATTAATGGAGGCAGTACTAGTAACAGGTGGATTTGATCCGTTACATAGCGGACATATTAGTTATTTAGAATCAGCTAGTAAGTTGGGTGATTGGTTAGTGGTAGGCATTAACAGCGATGCCTGGCTAAAACGCAAGAAAGGCAGACATTTTATGCCATTCCAAGAACGATGTGCAATTATTAAAAGTTTGCGATGCGTTGATGAAATTATTGAATTTGACGATAGTGATGACACAGCATGTGATGCTATTGCGAAAGTTATGTATACTCATAATAGATGTATATTTGCTAATGGTGGTGACAGAACAGATGATAATATTCCAGAGCAACGCCTAGAACAATCCAACCTTAAATTTGTATTTGGTGTTGGTGGCGATAATAAAGCAAATAGTAGCAGCTGGATTTTAGAAGATTGGAAAGCCCCTAAAACTCAAAGAAAATGGGGGTATTACCGTGTTTTGTATGAGTATGGTAGTCATACAAAACTAAAAGAATTAGCTGTTGAGCCCGGCCAACAGCTAAGTATGCAGCGACACAAAGATCGAGCAGAGTTTTGGTTTGTTGGTGAAGGCGAAGCAACAGTTTATACCATAAATGTTAGTAGTGATCCAGAACTTCGTGGAAAATATACCCAACACCAAAGTTTACAAATACCTAAAACTGAATGGCATATGCTAGCAAACGAAACTGACAAACCACTCAAATTAATAGAAATTCAATACGGAGATAACTGTATTGAGAATGACATCGAAAGGAAAAAACATGTCTGAACATCATAACACAATCCTAGAACAAATTGAAGTATATATCAAAGAGAACATCGCTTTTGAAGAAAAGGGTGTAAAAGCGGCCGCAGCTCGCGCACGTAAGGCACTTGGTGAGATTGGTAAGTTAACTAAAGCTCGTCGTGCTGAAATTCAAGACAAAAAGAACGCCATGTAATGTGGGGTATCTGGTGCAAGGCAATTGGTAGTAAGGCCTATCAAGATGATAATAGAAAAGCTGATAGAGTAGCACTCATACGCACCGGGTGGGTGCTACTCCACATTATTACATGTTTTGCAATTATTCTTAATACTTGCAGATCATATGAGGTACTATAATGAAACAAGGAAAAGTATGGGGTCAAACAGAATTGATCCACGCTAACGGTGTATTAGAATTTCATCGTATTGAAACCAAAGCTGGTGGTGTTTGCAGTAAGCACAAGCATGAATTTAAATGGAATGGTTTTTTTGTTGAATCAGGTAGACTTCTTATACGGGCATGGAAGAATGATTATGAATTAACTGATGAGACGATATTAGAAGCAGGTGACTTTACACAAATTAAACCTGGTGAGTTTCATCAATTTGAAGCACTTGAAGACAGCGTAGCATTTGAGTTATATTGGGCAGAATTTTCGCATAATGATATCCAACGTGAAAATGTTGGACATAGTGGAATGTCAAAACAAGCACTAATGGAATAGCTTATGACATTAATTATGGAATTAATTTTTGCAGCAGGGGTTACTATGAGTGTAGATGTTACACAAATGTATGGCATTAACGACATGGACGCCTGTCAGCAGATGATAACACCAGTGGTACAATCCTACAAGGCCATTGGCGGAATATGTTATACTGGCAACATGCTCAGCGCACCAGCTAGTGCATAATGTTAGATGTGGCATGCGTTTGTGCGGGATCTAAATACAATCCCGAACTTCATGTTAATCAACTCTACCTAGCAGTAAAGCAACACTTGGGTGTTCCGTTTAGGTTTAATATAATAACAGACCAACCGGAACATCCGTATTTTGCGACCATAGACTGCAGGACCATCCAGGTACCAGATATTGAACTGGGTAGCTATAAGCTGTGGTGGTACAAGGCCTACTTGTTTAGCGCACAGTTTACAGATCAAGTTTTATATTTTGATCTGGATGTGGTTATATCAAATAATCTGGATAAATTTGTTAACCACTCACCAACAAAATTCTGTATATGCCAGGATTTTAACCGCAAATGGATACCCACATATCACGTAAGTAACAGTAGTGTAATGAGCTGGCATGCTCCTACATACTACGATATCTGGGATAATTTTTATAAAAATACTGAATCTATTATTCGTAAATTTACAGGTGATCAAGATTACATCACTGACTACTTTAAAGACAGAGATGATCGAGTTTGGTGGCCTGATTCTTGGGCAATGAGCTTCAAGTGGGAAATATTCAGAGGAGGCCTATTACACGCTGGTACTGGATTAACTAGTGATGGGAAATGGCCCGCGGGTAAGGAATTATATACTTATCCAGATCAACCCTGGATAGTTCCTGAAGATTGTAGTGTAGTTGTGTTCCATGGTCAGCCTGATCCTTGGTGTACAGACTTTGGTAAACAGCATCTAATTCCAGATGTTTAATAGTTGTTTTCTAAACAAGTGTACCTGTTTATTACCAAACTCGTCTAGGAAAAAATTCCTGTTATAATCTATAATATCTCTGTGTAGCATGTATAACTCATGCATATCGCTACTGCTTAATTTAACATCAAACCATGCTAAATTATCAAAGATCATGTCATCAATACGAGTTGGTTCCTTAACTTCATCGTAAAATTCATTAAACAAACTATCCCAGGTTTTAAAACCTAGATTCTGCATCTGTTGTATTGCTCCCTGATGGGCACATAGCATAAACGGATGCCCTGCTACAATAGCATTAAATGTTTTCTCTGTAATAATACCATACTGTTCTGCGAATTGGGTTTCGGCCACCACGCTAAAGAAGCTGGTGTTAAATGCTTCTTTGAGACTGAGTAAATTTACTAAATTATCATATTGCTTATCGTAGGTTGCAAAATCCAATCCTGGCAGGTCTAACTCATATCCGGCACTCTGCAAACTGCAATTGCCTGTTTTAAAACTAGACACTCTATCGTATAGTATCTGTCTGTGTGGCTTCTTAATTCGATTCATGCACACAAAGTTATGTTTAAAATCCTTGTTATCAATGCCGAACGCATCACGTAGTACATCTTGTTCTTTATTATACCCGGCCCAGGTTTGGTATTGGTGTGTACTGAACTCCACCACATGGAAACTTTCATCTGGCCAATTCTCTGCAATGCCCTGTGGCCATACTACCACTATAATACGATCTAATGGTGCCCAATTTTGATAATAATTGTGTATTTGTTTAAGTTCATTAGGCATTTTGCCCCAGCCGCCTGTAAGCATGTCCTGTAGGTTAAGTATTAACCAAAAGTCAGGTTCATTAAAGCGACACTCGTCCTCGCCAGGCATCTCTACTTCCCAACCAGCTTGTGTAATTGGAAATTTAAGAGCAGCATCTAAAATTATGCTGTTGGGGAAGAATTGCTGAATAGTTTCTGTGAACATGAAAGCCCTGCTAATACATACTTAGCAGGGCTTATTTTAGTTGGAATATTTCCGCATAAGAGCACGTAGTACTATGGTCCAGTATTGCATACCCCACTCGCTATCTGACTGTTTACATCGATCGTATGCAGTTAGCGCATTGTCAATTAGCTTTTCCTGCATTATCGACACAGAGGCTCATATGGGCTACTTGGGTTGCTCTTATCTTTGCTGATCCTTTTGTTTGGCTCAACAGCAAGACTACCGCATTTTGCACTACCTTCGAACTCATTGAAAGGCGTCCAACCAGCAGTGTCATCTTCTTGCATCTTATCCTGAAGTTCTTTAATCATGTTTTTAAAATCTTTGAAAAAACTTCCAAAGTTTTCACTAGCATTTGACGAGTAGCTACACACGACACTGATATCTTTGCTATTCTGTTGTAAAACAACATCGCGGGCACTAGCACACTCTGTCATATTACCAAAAGTTGCCTGGCTAAGAATAGTTCCAGCCATATAGGTAGTCATTAGTATCGAATTCATTACGTTCTCCTAATATAAAAAATAGATGGCTAGGGCAAAAAAAGCAATCACATGACTGTGCTTCCATCCTAGCCGTAATAGAGCAGTGATTGACATAAGAACTACGCCAATGCAAAATCCTACGTATAGAAGCTGTTGAAGGCTATCCCATGCTAACCCAAAGTCACCACCCATTATAGTATCTCCGTGGTCATTAAGTTATCGATATCACCGGTACGGATATCGTTTAAGCGTTCATCATTGTCGTAATAGCGTACCTGCTCTATTACCACACCAGCATCCACCAGGCTCTGGACGTATGCACGTGCCTGGGACACTGTGGGCTCGATACCTGCGAAGCTACGATGCTCCGTGATCACCTCATAACGTATACCCATCTTAGAATACCTCCTTAAAACCAAAACTAGCAACTACATGCTTATCACCGTTCTCAGCAATAACCAAGTCACCAACGCTAACACTGCTCATCTGCGCCAAACGCTCGATGTTCTCCTCAGGACCCATGTTACCTGTATGGAACACACCCTCGAGGCTATCAGCAGTAATGTTAGCAACGTGATCATAAAAGCCCTGACCATACATGCGGCTAGCAATTCCACCAGCATCTTCGCTAAAGGACATCTTCAACTTCATTGCATGACGCTCTACAGCATCGTGCCCTTCAGCGTTGATCTTATCTACTTCAGCGTCTGTAAGCTGGATCTGGTAAAGTTTAAATTTCATCATGTTCTGGGCCTTGTCTTTGTTTCTAACTATACCTTATATTAACACGTATACGGCACCCGTCAACCATTATTTTATGAATTCTGCCGCTTTTTTCAACAAAATTTCGTCTCCCTCAGTGAGGACATCCAGCAATAATGCCTTTTCCTTGAGGTAAACTTTCGCAAACTTGGGGTCAAATTCCACAATAGACCTGCTGTTACTAATCAAATCTGCTAGTTTAATAGTCTTAGCAGCGGCACTAGCCTGAGCTGTATGGGCCCTATCCAGTGCTTTACGGGTGGCTCTGTTGCCATCCTCAGGCTGGCTAACGTCTGTTAAATCTCGCACCAAATCAGCAACAGCACTCCCAAATCGATGGAGGATATCCTCCAAACTCGCGTCAGTATCTTCAACCACATCATGAAGTAGTGCGGCCGCTATCATTTCTGGCGTGTATGCCACGGTTTTAACGATCTCAGCGACCTCCATGGGGTGAACAATATAGTCCTCGCCCGTGTACTTCCGCTTCTGACCAGTGTGGGCAGCGGTGGCAAAATCTAATGCTAGTTGCTCAATGTCCATAATCCTGATCCAGTAAAGCCTGCACGGTGTCGGCTGGATAGCCCATGTTACCCAGATATTGTATTAGCTGGGGAGTGTCGATACGACCGTAATCATAGTCCTGAATGATCCTTTCGACCCGGGCCTCCCAGAAGACACGAGCAACTACTACGTTGTCTTGGACTACGTCTTTAACGATTGTGGTGTCGTTCATGCTGTACGCTCCTGTATTGTTTCCGACTATACCTTATAATAACACGGACCCGGGGGATGTCTATCGGTTCTCTTAACTTTCCTGAACACTAAGCACACCTGGATTAATCCATTCAGCATATAGACCGTGCTCGTCTAAGATGTCGTTAATACGGTTGTTAACACCAAACAAGAAGTTATCAGAAGAACTAGTAAATTCCTCATAATAATCAGCCCATATCTCATCTACGTTGTTTTCACCACTGATGCGGAACGTATTCTCGCCATTATAGCCACCTTCGATAACAGGGGCACCAATTTTTTTAAGGGCTGTGAATGCTTTACGGTAGTTGTTTTTCATCGGGCTTGTCCCTTCAGATATAATTTCAAAAAATTACGGCAATTCTGCTCAGCAACTCGATCGCCCAAACTTTTATAATGTGCGATATTTGCTTTCATTGCTTCTACTGCTTTATCCATCTGCTTAACCCTGGTTGTTGTTTTCTAACTATACACTATAATAACACGTCTGGGCAGGGTGTCTACCGGTTCTGCCGGATATTAACCCCCAATTGCCAATTTAGTGAGCAAATTAGCTGGTACCTTCCAGCTGCGGATGCTGTTTGATTCACCAACTGTGACAGTTTTGCGGTTGACCTTGCGCACTTTACCAGTAACCAGGCCGTTACGGGTCTCAAAGCTGACAATATCACCAGGAATAATGCTACGGATAGCCTGCTTGGTTAAACGCTGGCGCCGCATGTTAATGCTGGCTGCAACCTCATTCAACTGCTCGTTGGACATTTTGCTGATGTCTGCTTTAACGCTTTCAACTACATGTATCATTTTTTGGACCTCAATGTTTGTTTCTAACTATTATTAATAATAACACGTATATACTACACGTCTACCGGTCTTGGATAAATTGTGTGACTATTTTGCTTAAAAAACCACTTTTCAACGATGTCGTTGCCGTCCTCATCGTTGGTCAGGATGTAAGCCACGGTCTTCAAGACCTTGGCAAACCGCCACCCACCATCCATATGCCACGGAGTCGTCACCCAGACCTTGTGGGGATACTCGGTGTAGTGGTTTTCCCGATTCTCAGAGAACTCGAAATATTTCCCATATTCCTTCTCATCGAAGCAACCAACGATAGAACCATCGCCGTAGGGGGGAAAACTAACTTCATTGGGGGCAAATGCCATGTCAACAACCTCTTGATTTCTAACTATACCTTATAGTAACACGGTCTGGTCGGATGTCTACCGGTTCTGCTTGCTTATTTGATTATTTGTCGATCGCACAAGGGAAATTATCTGATATAGTTCCGGTTGCCTAAACCGGTAGACACCCTGCTATCCTGTGTTATTATAGTGTATAGTTAGTTATAATCAGAAATCAAGAGGTTTACATGGTTGACAGAATTACGATGAACAAGGGAGTTTTCCTTGGTTATGGTAGCACAGAAGGCCTAGAGCTTGTAGGTCGTGCATTTGGATATGACATCTACATTGAGAAAGAAGAACGCACATATAACGTTGTGTGGGTATATGACCGCAACATAACTAAGCGGTCCCGACGTTCGGTTACATTTGATGATGGTATGATGGAGACTCGTTATCGCATCGCTGCGAAGGTAGAGATGAGTAAAGAACGTGGCGCATGGCACGTTGATATGTTAAGTGTCGATAGTCGGTACAAGGGTAATAACCTTGCCATCAAGATTTACAAGTTCCTCATCAAGAAAATGGACATCACACTCAAGGCAGGAACCAGCCAGTCTGCTGGTGGACGGTATGTCTGGAACAAACTTGCCAAGACACCCGGCGTTGTAGTCTATGCCAAGAAGTCGCCTTATTCCAGGGTATTTGACTTCCCCAAGACAGGGAATCGTGAGTTGGTCGGCAAGGTGTTTGACCTGTATAACAGCGATGCAGAAATATTCGCTGTTGCGGCCTAAAATCGGGAATAATTTCAGAAACGGTTGACTAATACTAGACATATGCTATTATGAATTATAAGTTAAACATTGTTGAGGAGCAAGAAACTATGGAATACGTTCTTATCAAGTCAGGCACATATCAGAAACTGCAAATTGCAGACACGGTATTTCCTGTTGTTAAACAGTTTAAGACAGGTGCTCGTGGATCCTACATTACTGTAGATGGAACCACACTGGGCAGTGACTATGCTCGTCCTGTTCGCATCAAATGTGCTGCTGATGACATTGTTGGTGTTGAACAGGATGCATTTGATCGTCAGCTTGGCGCACATAATGTTAACCAGGATATCAAGGTAGCAGGTAAGAAGGAGTATACTGCTGAAGATGATGAGAAGCGCATGGCGGAGATTGAAGAGCGTTTTGAAATCCTAAACGAGATGACAGGTGCTCTTAAGAGCGGCGACATCCGTGCGTTAATTGTT
>Ga0206124_10003299_pt1 | contig 11476 bp, 10 predicted proteins | sample Helgoland_Spring_3_FD_148671 | JGI IMG/M metagenome (GOLD analysis project Ga0206124, IMG submission 148671) | Pelagic subsurface seawater microbial communities from Kabeltonne, Helgoland, North Sea - Helgoland_Spring_Bloom_20160321_2 | ecosystem: Environmental > Aquatic > Marine > Epipelagic ... | reverse complement strand
TCTTTTTTTAGGTTGTAAAAATGCTCACTAGTATTTAGTGCAGTAAAGCTTACCAATTAGTTACGCAGAAATTATCTTGCGTCCTTTGCTTCTTCTCCTTTTAAGGATTTGTCTTCCAGCTCGGGTGCGCATTCTTAATCTAAAACCGTGTTTTCTGCTTCTTTTCCTGTTACTAGGTTGATAAGTTCTTTTCATTTTTCTCCTGTTTAATCACAATAAGACAATAAATTATTTAAACAAACTAAATATAATTTTTTATTTGATGTTCGCGAAAACGAAATTATCTTCGCGAAAACTAAATTAACTAATAATCGTAATCTAAAATTTAGGTAGTGAATTATAAATACTTTTATACGAAAAAAGCAGTAAAAACAATGTTTTTTCCGCATATTAAATATTCATAGTTATTTAAGCTTGCTTTTCGCACTCTATGAAAATTTTTAATTCTTTATTAGTTTTATATAGAACATGAATCACAATCTTCAAATATTTAAAGAAAAAATACTTCAAGAGAACCTTAGTAAAACGGAAACATATTGGATTGATCAAATTGATTTTCAAATTGTAGATAATGATTTAAATTTATGTGTAAATTCAGAATTTGTAAAAACTTCTATTGAAAAAAAAGTTTTTGATAAGATATTAAACGTTTCAAAAAGCATTTCAGAGATAGATAATTGCATTTTTATTTTAGATCCGAGTAAAAAAGTAAAAAAAACGGAACTCTCTTCTCCCTTGGTTGAAGAGGTAATAGTTTTTGAGGAAAAAGAGGTTGTAGAAGTAGATTTAAGTGTTTTTAACAACCTTTTAGTTGGTAGTTCTAATAATTTAGCAATTACCGCTGCGAAAAATGTTGTTCAGAGCCCTGGGAGTAGATTTAATCCTTTATTTATACATGGTAAACCTGGTGTTGGTAAAACCCACCTTTTGAAAACCATGGAAGAATCTTCGAGGTCTTCTTATTATATTGATTCAGAATCTTTTCTTGAGTCATATGTGTCTGGAATTAAAAATCAGAGTATCGATTTGTTTAAAAATAAAATTAGATCAGTAGATATTCTGTTAATTGATGATATTCAGTTTTTTATGGGCAAAAAAGGTGTTTCAGAGGAACTTTTTCATACAATTAATTATTTCTTAAACAACAACAAAGCTGTTGTTCTGGTTTCTGATCAAAAACCTCAAGACTTACTAGGTTTTCCAGAAAGATTAATATCGAGAATATTGAATGGTCTCGTTACAGACATTGAGCAACCTAGCTCAGAAATGTTTAAAGATTTTTTAATAAAGATAAATGAAGAAAATAACAAAACTCTTTTGACTGAATCAAATATTGAAGATTTATCTAAGGTTGATATTTCTAGTTTTAGAGATATTAATGGAATAGTCAATAGTTTGGTTATTAATAAACAAACAGGTGTTAATAATACAGATTATATATTGGGGTTAGTTCGCTCTTCTTTAAACCAAAACACTATTGTTTTAACGCCTGAATATATTTTTGATTATGTATCAAATGTTCACCAGATAGATAAGAAACTTATTTCTTCAAAAAATAGAAGTCTAGAGGTTGGTGCAGCACGACACCTATTGGTTGCTTTAATGAGAAAACATACAGATCTATCATTAACTCAAATAGGTCTTTATCTTGGAAACCGTTCTCATTCGACTGTATTGTCTTATTTAAATAAAGCAAAAAGTTCTGCTGTTGTGTTAAGAGAAATAAACAGTTTCGACAATAAACTAAATATGGTGGAAGCTTCTTAGTTTTTATGTTTGTTTTGTTTAAAGTGTTCAACAGTAAAAACTATGGTTTCGTGGGTTTAAAGAAAGTTTTCAACATGTCCGACGTCTTTATTATTATTAAATATATATAGGAGTAAATTGAAGTTCAAAATAAAAACAGAAGATTTAAAAAACATAGTATCAACAGTATCAAGGATTGTTGATCCAAGGCCAGCTTCCCCGGCCCTACAGGGTATCTACTTCAGAACTAATGAAAACTTCATAGAAGTAATCGGTTCCGATTTAGACATTGTTATTAAAGCTAAATCCACAGCAGAGGTAGAAGTTGAAGGAAAAGCTTTGATAAACGCAAGGGTTCTTTCTGATATAGTTAGAAAACTTCCAAGGGGTGAGGTAACTGTTTCAGACATAGGTAGTGAACTTAGGGTAGAGCAAAAAAAACTAAATTTTACTTTAAGAAAATTAGACGACCAAGCATACCCAGAAACCTTACTTCAAAAAAATTACGATGAAAAAAACAGTCAAAGCGTTGAACCCAACGAACTTTTTGAGTCCCTTAAAAAAGTAGGTATTGCTGCCTCTCCAGAGGGTGGAAGACCTATTTTGACAGGAGTTTATTTCAACAACGCGAATGAAAAAACTGAACTAGCTGCTACAGACAGCTACAGGTTAGCAACACACGATTTAACAAACTTTCCAATTGAAGATGCAGGAATACTTTCTTTCAGATCTCTTAGTGAAACAGCAAGAATCTTTGAGCAAACAGAAGAAAAAATAGAAATTAACTCTACAGACAGAGAGTTACATTTTTATGACAACAAGTTTTCCGCTTCAGTAAGAAAACTTGAAGGAACGTTTCCTGATTATATAAACCTTTTCCCTAAAGAAAACCTTTTCTCCATAGAGGTTGAAAAAAATGACATTCTCGAAGCTTTAGATAGGGCAACCGTTGTTGCGGAGGGTTTTATACCAGTTAAAATCGAAATTTTGAACCCAGAGACTCTAAAAATAACAACAATCAACAAAGACATAGGTGGTGGAAACGAAGAGGTTTCTATAAAAACCCTTGGTTTGGATATAGGTGATATAACAGGGTTTACCATGTCATTTAATCCCAATTACTTAATCCAAGGAATAGAAGTTTTAGACGGTAAAACTGTTTACCTACGTTTTTCAGGAAACGAAAAACCGGTTGTTATTCAAGGCGAACATGAAACTTTTAAATACTTATTAATGCCTGTTAGACCCAATTAATGGAATCAAAACACCCAACCAAGATAAACGCAGAAACAAACGATTTAGGTATCAGTTTTTCTAAATCAAAAAAAATAGAAAAATATTTCTCTAAAAATAAATATAAATGGTCAAAAGAAATATCCATTGGACCGGTGTTGAAAAACAAAGCTATCATTTATACGGAATCTTCAAGGGTTAAAGATTTAATTCAACTCGAAGAACAAAAGATACTTATAGATATCGAAAAAAAATCAGAAATAAAACTACTTTCAATAGATGTTCAAATATTGAATAACCAACAATAGCTTTATTTTTCTACTAAAATAGGAGTTCAGCAAGGGGCTGTACACAAAAAAATAGAGACGTTTCTTAGGAGATCTGTGCCAAAAAAAGATTCAAACACCTACGATTCTAAAGATATAAAAATTCTTGAGGGTCTTGAGGCTGTTCGTAAAAGACCCGCCATGTATATTGGCTCAACCGGTCCCATCGGCCTACACCATCTCATTTGGGAGGTTGTTGATAATTCAGTTGATGAAGCTATGGCTGGCCGGAAGGTGCACAGCTATAGAAATAGAACTCGAAAAAAATGGATCTGTAACTGTTTCCGATAACGGAAGCGGAATACCAGTTAAACCACACCCAAAAACAAAAGTTTCAGCCCTTACAACCGTCTTAACAACCCTTCACGCTGGAGGTAAGTTCGAATCAGGCGCATACACCGTTAGTGGTGGACTTCACGGGGTTGGTATTTCTGTTGTTAATGCATTATCGACATTTGTAAAGGTAGAGGTTCAAAGAGACGAACATGTCTGGAGTCAAAATTTTGATTTTGGAAAACCAACATCAAAAATTAAAAAAGGTAAGCCCTCAAAAAAAACTGGAACAAAAGTCAACTTTTTACCAGATCCAAAAATATTTACAGAAACTCAGACTTTTGAATACAACATAGTTTCAGAAAGAATAAGACAGACAGCATTTTTAAACAAAGGTTTAAAAATTGTTTTAAAAGATAACCGTGTTAAACCTGCAACAAAAGAAGAATTTCTATATAAAGGTGGTTTAACAGATTTTGTTGATTATTTAAACGACGGACACGAAGTACTTCACAATAAAGTTATTTCATTTTCAGATAAAGCAAAAGACTCCGAGATTGAAGTAGCAATGCAATGGAAAGCAGAAGATGAAGTAACTATTAAAAGTTTCGCTAATAATATCCACACATTAGAAGGTGGAACCCACGAAGAGGGTCTTAGAACAGCTATTACTAAAGCAATAAATGATTTTGCAAAATCTAGGAATCTTCACTCAGATATCTCACTTACCGGCGATGATATAAGGGAAGGTTTAACTGGAGTGGTCTCTGTAAGGGTTCAAGAACCACAATTCGAAGGACAAACAAAAACAAAACTTGGTAATACGGAAATGAAGTCAAAAGTACAAGTTTTAGTTAACCAAGAACTTCCAAAATGGTTATTAAAAAACACAAAAGAGGGAAGAGCCATCGTAGAAAGGTGTGCACTTGCAGCAAAAGCCAGAATGAGTGCAAAGAAAGCCAGAGAATTAACAAAAAGAAAAAGCATACTTGAAACAGCCGGATTACCAGGAAAACTTGCAGACTGTTCTTCTAAAGATCCCTCTGAAAGTGAGTTGTTTATTGTTGAAGGTGACTCCGCAGCTGGTCCCGCTAAACAAGCACGCGAATCAAGAACACAAGCAATCCTACCAATTCGTGGAAAAATTATAAACGTCCAAAAAGTTACAGAAAACAGAGCACTTCAAAATGAAGAAATTAGTTCACTTATTAAAGCTATAGGTACTGGTATAAATACCGAATATAACGGAGAGGAATCTCGATATGATAAAATCATTTTTCTCACAGATGCAGATGTTGACGGTGCCCATATTAGGACCCTCCTCTTAACATTCTTTTTTAAATTTATGCCCGGTTTAATTAAAGAAGGAAAGGTCTGGATAGCAGAACCTCCTTTATATAGAGCAAAATCGACAGGAGGTGTGAATTATCTTAAAGATGATGATGCACTTGAAAAATTCAAAAAAGAAAATAAAAACAAAAAATTCATAATTTCCCGATTCAAAGGATTGGGTGAGATGAATGCTGGAGAACTTTGGGATACCGCTATGAATCCAGAATCGAGAACTCTTATTAAAGTTAACATTGCTGATGGAAAAGCAGCTGAAGCAAAAGCTGCAGATATGTTTGAAGTTTTAATGGGTACAGATGTATCGAGAAGAAAAACATTCATTGAGCAAAACGCAAAAGACGTAAGATTTTTGGATGTCTAATGGTTGAAAAAAAACAAAACACCCAGCAAAAAAACCAGCAGCAAAAAAACCAGCAGCAAAAAAACCAGCAGCAAAAAAACCAGCAGCAAAAAAACCAGCAGCAAAAAAAGATGTAGACACAAAAGTAATTAATAACGAAACATCAATTCAAGTTGAGGACGAAATATCTAAGTCATTTTTAGATTATGCAATGGCTGTGATTGTCTCGAGAGCTCTACCAGATGTAAAAGATGGACTTAAACCAGTGCAGAGGCGAATACTGTATTCAATGTATGAAACCGGTATAAGACCTACTGGTCCTTTTAGGAAATGCTCAAAAGTAGTTGGTGATGTAATGGGTAACTATCACCCACATGGAAATGATGCAATTTATGGAACGTTGGTAAGACTTGGACAACATTTCAGCACACGCTATCCCTTAATAGAGCCACAAGGAAACTTTGGCACACCTGATGATCCACCTGCTGCTATGAGGTACACAGAATCAAGAATGTCATCACTATCTTCACAACTCTTAGATGGAATTGATGAAGATACTGTTACTTTTGAACCAAACTACTCAGGAGAGAGCTTTGAGCCAAAGGTTTTACCAGGAAGATTTCCAAATCTTCTTATTAATGGTGCAGAAGGTATTGCAGTTGCAATGGCAACAAACATGCCTCCATATAATTTAAGAGAGATTACTGAGGCTGTTAAATTTACACTAAATACTAAAAATCCAAAGCCATCAGATTATTTAAAAATAATAAAAGCTCCCGATTTTCCAACAGGCGGTCTTGTTGTAGAAACCCCGACAATTAAAGATGCAATCCTAAAAGGCAGGGGTTCTATTAAATTAAGAGCTGTCGCAGATGTTGAAGAACTTGGAAAAGGTAAATCTGCAATTATTGTAAAAGAACTTCCATACCAAGCATCTATTGATAGAATCATGGAAAAAATTGCATCCCTAGTTCAAGACAAAAAACTAACAGGAGTTTCTGATTTAAGAAATGAAAGTAGTGATAGAAACGGTACAAGACTAGTTATTGAACTAAAAAGAGATGCGGTTCCACAAGTTGTTCTCAATCATTTATTTAAACAAACACAATTACAAGATACTTTTGCGGTAAATTCAGTCGCTCTTGTTGATGGCGTACCAAAAGTTTTGTCTGTCCCACAATTAATTAACTATTACATAGAACACCAAATTGACGTTATACAAAGAAGAACTCAATACAGATTAAAAAAAGCTGAAGACAGACTTCACATTGTTGAAGGTTTGATATTAGCTTTAGATAAAATTGACCAAATTATAAAGGTTATACGCGCATCAAAAGATGCGGAAACAGCAAGAACTTCTTTAATGAAAAAATTCAAACTTTCTGAAATACAAGCATCACACATTCTTGATATGCCACTACGAAGATTAACCGCGCTAGAGCGAGAAAAACTGGAAGAGGAAAAAGTAGAACTTAAAAAAACAATCAAAGAATTAGCAACGATTCTTAAAAGTAGAAAAAAACAAGATGATATTCTCGTTGAAGAACTTGAGGAAATAACTAAAAAATTTGGTGATGAAAGAAGATCACGCATCGTGCCAGATGTTGGTGAAGTCTCAATTGAAGATCTGATTGAAGATGAAGAAATTATTGTCTCAGTCTCTGCAAATGGTTATGTGAAATCTGTTCCCTCTACTGCTTATAAAAAACAAGGAAGGGGTGGTAAGGGCGTAAAAGCAGCTTCATCTGATGAGGATGTTATTGAACATTTACTATCTACTTCTGTACATGCATATTTACTATTTTTTACAGATCAAGGAAAGGTTTACAGGGCAAAAGCTCACGAGCTACCTAAAACAACAAGAACAGCACAAGGTTCACTAATCCACAATGTACTTTCGATGTCCCAAGATGAGAAAGTTCAGGCCATTATTGATACAAGAGATTATGAGACAGAGAAGTTTCTTTTAATTATGACTGAAAAAGGAACCGTTAAAAAATCAGCATTTAAAGATTTTGATTCAAACTACAAATCACTACAAGCAATAAAACTTAAAGAGGAAGATAAGGTTGTTTCAGTTAAAACTACCTCTGGAAAAGAAGATGTGATTCTAGTTTCTAGAAAAGGTCAGGCTATTAGATTTGATGAAAATAATCTTAAGCCACAAGGAAGAACAGCAATGGGTGTCAGGGGTATAAAACTCCGTGAAGGAGATAAAGTCGTCGGAGCAGCAACATCTAGAGATGAAACCTTATTATTTGTAACAGCAAAAGGATATGGAAAGAGGACAAATCTTGATGAGTTCAGAAAAGCCGGTAGAGGTGGAATGGGCGTTAAAGCTTTGAAAGTAACAGAAACAAAAGGAGATTTAATTGGTGCACGTTCTGTAGATGAAGATACAGAGGTTATGCTTATGAGTACAGGTGGAACCGCAATAAGATGTGCAGTGAAACAAATAAAAAAAATGAGTAGAGCAGCTCAAGGGGTCAGAGTTATGAAACTTGCAAAAGAAGAGGAAATATCTGCTTTTATTCCAATAAAGAGCGATTAAAAATGGTCAAAGTAAACAGAGTAAGAAGAATAATTAGAAAGATAGACCCATGGACGGTCTTAAAGGTAACATTTGTTCTAAATTTTATTATCGCACTAACCATAGTTTTGGGTTTCTCCATACTCTGGGTACTTCTCGTCAATGCTGGGGTTCCCCAAGGCCTAGAAGATATAGCTAGAAGGCTAGCTTTACTTGATGCGGATGCATCACTAGTTGGGAATATTGAACCACTTTTTTCATCAGTTGTATTTCTTGCGACTGTCTACCTTTTAACACAAACAGCTTTAGCAACAATTGGAGCTTTTTTCTACAATCTAGTCTCAGATCTGGTTGGAGGTATTGAAGTAGTCGTTCTTGAAGAATCTTATAGTGAAGCACAAGAAACTACTCCAGTAGCTTTACAAGACGAAAACCAAGACAGTAAAGAAACCATGATGATGACTTTTTCAAAAACATTAAAAAATCTTAAAAACGAAGAAGAAGACACAGAATAATTTGCTACAATCTTTTAAACAAAGAAATTAAAAAGCGAAGTTAGTGAAACTCTAACACTGTCCCGCAACTGTAATTCGAAAGATAAGTCAGGTCGCCTTTTTAGTTTTATTAAAACAACAATCCTCGAGAGAAGGAATGGAGTATCAATCTTTTCTCGTGGTAAGAAAGGAAATTATGAAATATAAGATGCTAATTCTTGCCGCGTTGATGACGATGTGTACAGGCTCTGAAGAGTCAAGCGTAGAACAAAGAGTTGTTTCGTTATCAACTACACACACAGAAGTTATCCAAGTTCTAGGAGGTGAAAGTCTTTTAGTTGGTGTCGATTCATTCTCGGAAACAGAACTACCTATTGAAAAAATAGATGCATTTACTGTTACTGCTGAAGAATTATTGGAGTTAAATCCTGACCTTGTAGTGGTAGCTTTTGATTTTAATGGAATCATTGAAGGGTTAGAAAGCTTAGAAATAAACTATGCTTTACTTCCTCCCGCAAGAGATTTCGATGATGTATATACACAAATTGAAGAAATTGGAAATCTAATAAACAAATCTGACGAATCATTAGAACTCGTTTCAGCAATGCAAAGTGATGTTGAAGAGATTATTCAAAACTTTTCATCAGAAAACACAACTGTTTTTCATGAAATTGGATTTACTTATGGAATATACACTATAAATGAGAATTCTTTTATAGGTGAAATCTATAATCTTTTGGGAGTAAACAATGTTGCCAACCTAAAAGAAGATCCATTTGGCAGTGGATATCCTGAGTTTTCAGAAGAAGAAGTGTTGGCCTCCAATCCAAATCTAATTGTTGTAGGTCACTCAGACTATTTGAATAAAGACCTCTCAACAAGAGTTGGATGGGGAGAGATTACCGCAGTACAAAGTGGAAATGTTTTCTTTTTAGATGAAAATTTAGCTAACAACTGGGGAGCCAGCACAGTTGACTTGTTAAACACTTTATCTGCAATAGGACAATCTCAAGAAGATCCAGGAATCGTTTATTCGAATCTATATTCTGAAGAGATACAAAATTCCTCAGTCTTTGAAAATAATATACTCTATCTAGTATTGTTTATCTTGATAGGTTTAGTTGCATATTCACGAACTAGGCAAAAAGAAACAGTTTAAGGAGAAAAATGAAGGGTTATTCACAAGATTTATACATATTAGCTTTTGATCACAGGGGAACTATAACTAAAGGTCTTTTGGGAGTAGAGGGTAGAGAACCTACCGCAGAAGAGTCAGATAAAGTCACTGAATTGAAAAACATTATCTTTGACGGCTTTTTAAAAGCTAAAGAATCTGGAATAACTGGTGGGGATCCCGCAATACTCGTTGATGAAACTTTTGGTCTAGATGTTCAACAAAAAGCAAAAGAAATGGGGATTAAGTTTGCTGCCCCAGTTGAAAAATCTGGCCAAAAAGTTTTCGATTTTGAATATGGCGATCAATTCGGTGAAAAAATTAATGAAATCGGTGCAGATTTTGTAAAAATCTTAGTTCGATGGAACCCAGATGATGATGAAGAAACTAGAGCAACGCAGGGAAGCAGGATTAAAGAATTATCAGATTGGCTTACAGAAAATGATAAAAAATTTCTTTTAGAGTTTCTTGTACCCGCAACAGAAGAACAATTAGCATCTGTTGAAAATGACCAAGCTCGTTATGATTCTGAGATCAGACCCATGCTAGCCGTCAAAGTTGTAGAGGAAATGCGTGAAAGAGGAGCTGACCCAGATATCTGGAAGATAGAGGGACTTGACACAGCTGAAGACTGTGAGAAAGTAGCTGCAGCTATTAAAGCTGGAGACAGAGAAAATGTTATTGCTGTAGTTTTAGGTAGAGGGGCAACTGATGAAAAAGTTAACGAATGGCTCCGTGCAGGATCTTCGGTAGAAGGGTATAAAGGTTTCGCCATAGGCAGATCTATCTTTTGGAATGCACTAAAAAGTTTTCATGAAGGAGAAAAATCCAGAGAAGAAGCAGTTAGTGAAATTGCTGAATCATACCTTGGGTTCCTCTCTGTTTATCAAAACGGGAGTTAAATAAGTGTCAGCAGGAAAAGCTGTTATTGGACAATCTGGCGGACCAACCGCAGTCATCAACAGGTCCCTTGTTGGCTTTATTAAAGAAGCAGTAAATCATGATTTTGATGAAATATTAGGTGCAAAACACGGATTAGCTGGGATGCTAGGGGAAGACTTTGTTGATCTATCAAATTTAAGCTGGGATGCTAGGGGAAGACTTTGTTGATCTATCAAATTTATCTGAATCCCAACTATACGGGATTGGAAAAACTCCTGCCGCTGCTTTAGGTTCAGTTAGACAAAAACCAACAGATTCTGATATTGAAAAATTAATTTCTATATTTGAAAAGCAAAATATAAGAAATTTTTTCTATATCGGAGGAAACGATTCTGCAGAAACTGCAAATTTAGTATCTGAAGGGGCAAAAAATATCGGATATGAAATGAAGGCATTCCACATACCAAAAACAATTGATAATGATCTTCGTGAAACTGATCACTGTCCTGGATATGGTTCTGCTGCTAGGTTTGTAGCTCACGCATTTCAAGGTGATGATGCTGACAACAGAAGTCTTGGTGGGATAAAAATTAATGTACTAATGGGAAGGCATGCGGGTTGGTTAACAGCTGCTAGTACACTAGGAAAATCTGCAGAGGAAGATGGTCCTCACCTAGTTTATGTCCCAGAGAAGACTTTTAACATTGACACATTCTTAAAAGAAGTAAAAGAGGTCTACGATGCTCTTGGGAGATGTGTTATTGCTATTTCCGAAGGAGTTCACAACGAAGATGGAGAATACTTTCTACAAACATATGCTGACCAAACTGGTTCAGGACTTGCCGGTAAAACTGATAGTCATGGAAATATTCAACTATCTGGTTCCGGAGCCCTTGGAGACACCTTGACCAACATAGTTTCTGAATATATAGAAGGAGCAAGAGTTAGAGCAGACACATTTGGATACTTACAGAGATCATTTATAGCTGATATCTCTCAAGTTGATGCAGAAGAAGCAGAGAGAGTTGGACAACATGCAGTTATTGCATCAAAAGAACTTGATAGTGGGTCTGTAATACTTAAAAGGCAATTTTCAGAAAAATATCATTGTGATGTAGAGGTTGTTGA
>Ga0206124_10003268_pt1 | contig 11547 bp, 15 predicted proteins | sample Helgoland_Spring_3_FD_148671 | JGI IMG/M metagenome (GOLD analysis project Ga0206124, IMG submission 148671) | Pelagic subsurface seawater microbial communities from Kabeltonne, Helgoland, North Sea - Helgoland_Spring_Bloom_20160321_2 | ecosystem: Environmental > Aquatic > Marine > Epipelagic ... | reverse complement strand
TTTTTCGCAAAAAATCGTTCGATGGGTGCCTTTTTTTCGCCGTAGTGCCTTTTTTTCGCCGTAGTGCCTTTTTTCAAAATAGTGCCTTTTTTTTGTTTTTTTAAGGAATTTATATATACAGACCACTATCACTCACAAAATATACAACTTCCCGAAATTTCCCCAAACCATGAAAAAAAGGCACCAAAAAAGGCTCCCATCGAACAGTTTTTTTCGCAAAAGTTTTTTACATTTTCCAAAAAGGACATTTTTTTGGCATGTTCTTTTTCAAATCTCAAAAAACTTTTTGTAAAAAAACTGTTCGATGGGAGCCTTTTTGGGTGCCTTTTTTTCGGTGCCTTTTTTTCAACCAACCCATCTTTGTTTTTTGCCACATTTGTTTATTAGCATAAATGGTAATAAAAATGAATTTTACCAAAATAGTGAAAAATTTGCAAAATCCGAAAAAAAGGCACTATTTTTGAAAAAAAGGCACCCAAAAAGGCTCCCATCGAAAAACACGTGACTTTTCGATGGGTGCCTTTTTTGGAACCTTTTTGGGTGCCTTTTTTGGAACCTTTTTGGGTGCCTTTTTTTCCAGTAAATTGAACTTATTTATTACCATTATTTAAAATTTAAATAATAGTAAATATATTATAATGAGCATAGATGATGACACTTTGTTAGATGCCCTTGAAAATGACTCCAATTCTTCAATTATAAAATTAACATCTTCAAAAATTAAAACATATAAAAACGATATTTTACAATCACTACAGTTGGATAGGGAAACATTAAAACTCTACCATAAAAAACTAAAACATTATAGATATTGCAGCGAAGTAACTGATTTCCAACCCGGACAATTTATCAGGTGGATTAATTTAAAAAACCCCGATAATATAAAATTAACAAACGGTGCTTTCTTGGTCGATATTATTTTCGAAAACGACAAACTACATTTATTGTGTAGAAACAGTAGTTTCAAAGTATTCCAAGTAAAATTCGACGAAGTGATTGTATTTCAAAAATTAAGTCAACAAGAAAATGTTATTTTAACTGTATTGGATTATTTGGAAAAATAAAGTATCTATTTATATATATTAATACATGGACATTGAATATTCAAATGAATTATTGGAAAAGGATGAAAAAATAATAGAACATTATGTATGGTTTGATATGTTTATAATGGTTGTTCTTTGGGTATTCGGTACATTTACAGTAACCAAACTTTCCATGCGTTTATTTGATCCACTAAACACACGACGAACCTTTTTTAATATGTTAATAAATGTCACCGGACAATTGTTTTTTATTTCTGTTTTATTGTTTGCATATAAAGAATATGTATTTGAAGTATTAGTTCAATATCTAAGATTTAGAAAAGACGAAAATATCACCAATGATCTTATATTAACTTCTTCAGCGATTGGTATTACTATTGGCATTAATCTTCCTTCATTTGTGTCCAAAATGAACCAAGTTATACGATTTTAATATATAAAAATATGGTTTTATGTATTAAATTTTTATATCCTTTTGTTTTACTAGCGTGACAACGAATTGATTTGGTTTTGTTTTAAGATTTTTTTTGTTTTCTTTTTGTTTTTCTTTTCTTTTTTGCTTTCTTTTTTGCTTTCTTATTTGTTTTCGAATGACTTACTCCTATATGAACCTCACCTCGAGGGGGCATGGATGGAGCCTTGCGTTTTTTGATAGGAGGTGTATATTTAGTTTTACCTCTGCTTCTGCTTCCGCTTCTGCTTCTGCTTGTTGGTTTCCCCTTACGTTTTTCAGTACGGCTTGTCTTTATAACTGGCTCTATCTTTTTTAAAGCATCACCAGTTAGTTGTATAACTCCGTCTTTTTTTTTTTTAAACGCATCGAAAATAGGTTTATATAAATGTTTATATTCACTTTGATCTAATATAGTTCCGTTATTTTTAGGGTCTTTAAACAACTTCTCAAATAACTTGTTATTAATTGTGCATTGACATCGTTTATCTGATTTTGGAGCAATATGTAGAGTTATTGAGTGTGTGTTTTTAAGTGTATTTCTATCTACATCAAAACCCGATTTATATTGTGTATATTGGCGTTCTGGGGGTTCTGGGGTTTTTCCAGTTTTTCCCCAATATTTGTGCACTAAACTACAAATGTCGGCAGTGCAGGCTGTTCCAAATAAGGTTGGCCTACTATGTACATTTAAATTTTTTAACATATAAACCCTTTTAATACATTTACAAGGAATTTTTTTGTCTTTCACAATCGAATTTTGGACTTTTTTAGATTCAGGCATAAAGCCTTTCTTTTCAACCCATCCCCCAACAATTAAAGACCAGTTTTTTAATGAATCAAAATGCGTTGATATACGAATAATATCACCCATATCAATAGATGATATTCCTGTTTTGGTTAATCCTGTAACCTTTACGGATATACCAATTCCATACCTTGTTATCATTTCATTAATAACCGCTGGCCCAGTGTCTGTCATTGAATACTCTACAAAATGGGTTTTTTGATCTCCTTGACTTCCTGCTACCCCCGACGCAAAATCAATATCAAATGGATCTGTCATTCCACTATTATTCTGCCAATCCAGAAACAATACATGAATACGGTCCCACTTATCTTGTTTTGTATATTTTCCAACAAAACTTTCCTCAATTTCAATCATTTCTTTACAAATATAAACACACATTCGATCTTCAAATATTAACCCATGTGATTGTCTTTCACCAGTCAAAACTTCTAATTTCTTATTAGTTAATTTAGCTGAATCATAGCCACATATGCTAAAACACGGATGTGGCTCGCCTGTGTCCGGCGAATGTTGTAATTTAGCACCATAATCATTACCTCTATAAAAAAGTGAATTTTCTGGTGTTTTACTGTCAACAACAGTTGAACTCATAATATATATATATATATATTAAAATACCGTAATTTAATCATACAATAGCGTTATATATTTTAATTAACTCTTGCTTTGATATTGATTTGGGTCCAACCGTTTTAGAACCATCCATAAATTTCACATTACTTAACTTATTATATAAATCATCTGTTAGTTCATCAAATTTAATAAAATAATGCGATTGAACGCTTTTATCTTTTGTGTTTTTATATATTTTTCCAGCGTAAACACCTACTCTTCTAAAGGCAATATCATGTTGATCTTCCTTTTTAACAAATTGGTATTTACTAGGATTTAATTTTTTCGGTTTTTCTCTTAATATATTTTTTTTTATCCATATTTGAAATATGCAAGGAACATTATATAAACCATCATTTACATGAAACGAACTATTTTGCAGTTCTATTTCAGACAGTAAATGAAAGTTTAAGGGCACTTTATGTTTCATACTTTCTTTCATAAAACTTTTAGGTAAAATAAAACTAATGGAATCGCAAAATAAACATGAATATCGAATAAATTTAATAGCTAATGATGATTGTCTTCCAAAAGGAGGATTACCAATAACATGGATATTGTTATATTTTTTCCGTATATCAAAGTAATCAAACTCAAGGAAATCTTGCTTTACAATATCATTATGTTCTGGTTCAATGTCATAAAATAAACAATTATTACATATTTTTCTACACCCTTCTATAAAAGCACCATCACCCGCGCTTGGTTCAATTATAATATCTTTTTCTTTATTAAAATTATAATCTTTCATAACTATGTTAAACAGGCTTATACATATATCTACTGTTTCTTTATTTGTATAATATTTTTCTAAACTACAATTATTTTTATCACGTTTTAAACCAACAGATTGTTTATTCATAATAATAATAATATTATTATTAATATCATTATATCAATTTTATAAATTATAAGTTAAGTAAGTGGTAGTCGCAAACAAAACACCGCCCCAAACCATATCCATAATAGTCAGCATTAAATCCCATTTCTTAAAAATAACCATATTCGTTAAATCAAATACGCCATAAATAACAAAACCCAGTAAAAACGCATCCACTACACTTTTCTTATCTTTAATAATAAAATAGTTAATAGCAAATGCCAATACCAAATAACAGGCAACAGCCGCATACATATTAAATTTTATAGCGGTTCCTTGTATTGATTTAACCACTTTGTTAATATACCCCATAATGGATTTTATATAAATAGAATCCAATGCCAATAATAAAACTGTTGATTTTATATAATTTATCATATAATATCAGCTTAGAATAAATTACGCGTTTAATACGAAATTGTAATATGCTTTGTCTAATATACCTTGACCCGTTTTCTTTCCTGTTTCAATAATATTGTTAAAAATAAGCAACAAGTTTTCCGATAACAATAAAAACAAACCAGCATTAAAAGCCATTCTTTGGTGAATTGGTTTTACTGTTGCATTTGTTTTTATGTATGGATTAAATATGTAAATCAATACAATACCAATTACAATCTTATAATACGATGTAACATCATCTAAATAGAACCGAGCATCTTGCCACAATCCAGAAAATGCTACGAAAAATAAAAAATAGCCGGAATATGTAAATAATAAAAATAAATATTCTCCTATCTCAAGCGCGTTCATATATAATTATATTATAAATAAATTATCATTATATGTTATTTTCAATTACATCGCAAGATTTTCAATTACATCGCAAGATTTTTATTGTATATATCCAACGTTCGTGCGCTGGCGTCTTTCGCATCTACAAAGTTCGGCATCCAGTAATAAGGTATCACTTGTTCGTTATAGTTATAATGTTGATTAAATATGCGTTTATAATACAATTTTTCATCTCTGTGTTGTTTTTGAATGGTTTCAAACCACGATTCTTTATCGCTGCTTACACCATCACTAAATGCTTCCTTAGTTCTCCATAACACTTCGCGGGGCAACAAATTTTTATCCTCAAAACTTTTACGCAATAAGTATTTTTCACATACACCTTGTGCGACATGGTCGCGCAATTGAACAGGAATCGATAAATAAGTTTGCACGAAGTTTCTATCTAAAAACGGCGTTCTTGCTTCCAATCCATGACTAGAAATTGACCGGTCCGACCGCAATACATCGAAAAAATGGATGTCTTTTAATAAGCGTTTACATTCTTTATCAAAATCTAAACAATTTTTAGCATAATGAAAATACAAATATCCACCACACACTTCATCACTTCCATCTCCATTAAACACCACTCGTGCCTTACTATTTTCTTTAATGTATTTTGAAATCAACCAATTGCCAACACTAGCACGCACCGTCGTTGTGTCATAACTTTCAATATCATGAATCACTTGTGGGATCGCCTCCAAAAAGGCCGCCTTATCTAATTCAATTGAATGGTGGTCTGTATCTAAAAAATCAGCAACCTTTTTAGCATAAGCCAAATCTTCACTTCCTTTCATACCAATCGACCATGTATGTATTTTCACACCGGGATGTTGTTCTTTATAATATTTACTCACCAGTGCGGTGATTAAACTGCTATCTAATCCACCCGAAAGAAGACAACACATTTCACGATCAGTATTATCTACTCTTTTTTTTACTGCATCATATAATGACTTATAAATCATATCACAATAAAAAGATACATTTCCAGTTATATTTTGATTACCTACAAATTCAAGATATTGATAATTAACAACAGAAGGAACATCTAAAACCTGCTCTGTTTTATTAAATATAAACACATTTACATTTTTATTGTAATCAAAATACATGCAATGGCCCGGTGGAAATTGTTGTATTTTTTCAACATCTTTAGTGATTAATTGTTTCATTTCAGAGGCAAACATATAATTTACATAATAAGCATTATTGAATGTTTTTGCTGAAAACATAGGACGTACGCCATATAAGTCTCTTGCTACATATAATTTGCCTAGTTTTTCATCAAATAAAATAAACGCAAACACACCGTCTAATAGTTGTAGAGTATATTCAATCCCATATTTTCTATATAAATAAATAATAACTTCGCAGTCTGATTTAGTAGTAGGCACAATATCTAGCATTTTATAAATTTCTTTCCAGTTATAAATTTCTCCATTGCAAATCAACATACATCCATCGATATTAAACGGTTGATCGGAAGAAGTGTCGTTGTATCCATTTATAGCTAATCGGTGGAATCCAATCGTCAAGTTATGCGATGACTTCCATTTATAAAATAATTTACTATTATCAGGTCCGCGATTGAGTCCTTTCATAAATAAAGATTGGGTTGTATCTTCGCTGTAACTGTTATTTAAAAAAGCAAATATTCCGCACATGTATGTATTGATATTAAACTATTGTTGTGTTTAATACTTTTAATTAATTAAATTATCACATTAAATTATCATATTAAATTATCACATTAAATTATTATTTTATATTAAATTATATATAATGAGTGATAGTGTAAATAAAAGCAAAAGCAAAAATAAAAATGATCAAAATGGCCCTAAAAATAATGAACCAAAAGAAATCGATGTAGTTGGACGACATTATGAATGTAGAGATGTTGATACCAGAAACTTTATAAGTGTTCCTATATCTAAGCGAAATATTCCATCATCTACGATGGAGACGGCTTATTTTACACATCCTTCTACAACTAGAAAGCGTTTTATGCCGATGGTTGATTGTAGAAAAAAGCCGAGCGAAAATAAAATGAAATATTCTACTTATCACCCTTCAAAAACATTTAATCCAGGACAGTCTGCACCATACAACGGATACGCATCGCATGTAGATCACGAATCTATGTTGTTTAATCGTTTTGCTCCGTTGCAGCGCGGAGGCCGCCATGCCTTTATTCCTCATTCGCGAAGTGAGTTATATAACGAACATAACTACAATCATAATCAGCAACATATTCAATTTACATTATTAAATAAGGAAGAGTTATTTAATCCAATTAATCCTAACAAACATAATTTAGCAAATAATATGTTTGAAAACCACACCAGACAACAAACAAAAAATTTGTAAATTATAAATAGATGCGAATTATAAATGTAATGTGAATTATAAATGTAATGTGAATTATAAATGTAATGTGAATTATAAATGTAATGTGAATTATAAATGTAAAATATAAATATACAACTATATTAATATTTTATGGATAAAAACATACAATTTGATAATACAAATTCTACCAACCAAATAGACTTGCTATATTTAACAAATATGACGACCTGTAAAAACAATAATGGGGTTAAGGTCGATATCGTCAATAAAAAAGAGGTTGACTTTTATAAAAAGCGCATATTTCAATTGTGTAAAGATGTGTTAAGAAATAAACACGCCAATCCTATGGTAAAGGATTCTTTTGATCACTTTTGCTGTAATGCAATTGAATATTTTAAAATGACGGATAAAACAGAGATGATACAAAATGAGTATAATACCTTGAAATCAGGGACCGGTGACAACATTAATATGCAAACATCTCTCCCAAATCACAACAACAACCCTAGCGAGTTATCTGAAGATGTCAACGCATTGATGTTTAAAAAGATAGCGAAAAAAGATGATAAGTTGGATAAGTTTGTTATTAAGAATGTTGTTAAAAAAAAAGATGAAATGGTTATACCAGAGCAAAAACAGTATAATTTAACTGATGTAAAATATCAAGACAAAGGAGTAGAAGTAAAAGCAAAAACAAGTATGGTAGCGATGAATAATAAGAAAAAGAAAAATAAGAGAGAAATCAAAAAGAAAATAGTTGAAACAAAGCAACCAAAAACAAAGCAACCAAATACAAAGCAACCAAAAACAAAGCAACAAAGAAATGTCATTGATTTAAATATATAAAATGTATCAAAGGATTATATTAAATTGATGTGATTATAATAACATAACTTATATACAACACAAATTATATAAATTAAACATTGTATGCTACTAAAGCAACACAACAACTTATCACTGTTAATTATGGGAAACAATATATGTGCGTCTAGTCGCAAATGCGATGGTAGTCCCCGCGCTGGCCAATTTGGTATGTTATGCAAACGACCATACGATAGAGAAGTGGTTGTTAAATTTGAAAAAAAAGATACATATTATAAAAAATCCGATTCTAGAAAAATAAAGTATAAAAGTAAAAAAAGACCAATACCTATACCTATACACAGACAAAATATACACTAAACAAAGCTACAATTAATTTAAACATACAGTAATAAAGATATATATTATATTTATTACTATTTACATTTGTTATTATCAACGCGTTTTTTATTTACTATACTTTGCGTATTTGATTTTTATGCTAGTTATGCGATTTCCGTATGTGAATTGTAATCTAATCAATAAACCATATAATATTATTATATACAGCAGTAGTTATAAGAATTATAACAACAATAACCATAATAATGAATATAACATAATATTAAACATTCACGACAAATTTTTACCAAATAAAAAAATATATGAAAAATATAAGATAGACATGGTTAAACGACATACAAAAAATAATACAAAAAAGTTAAAAAAGAAAACTAGTAGAAATAATGTCAAAGGAAAAGGTAAAAAAGGGGGAGATAACACAACTCGACGGAAAAGCAAATCTATATCACCACATAAAACCCCTGTGGCAAAGAAAATAAAAAAAACAGATGCGTGTTCTATAAACTCAGGTGATTTAGGGTTTACATGTTATTCAAAACCGGTGTTATATAAAATCAAAGATGCATGGAACAAAAAACATCCAAAACATCAAATTAAGTCTTCCGATCCTTACATTATATGGAAAACGCTGCGTTCAGTTATGCAGCATGAACACGCATGTAAGCGAGAATCGTGCTGGCTAAAACATATGTGTATTAAAGAAGGGTTACCGTCCAATATATACGACTTGACATTTTCCCCGGAAATGCCTAAATCATGGGTTCATAACCCCAATGAATGGTTAAGTAGTTTAGACATTGTAGCACAAATGAAACAATGGGAAGCAAAGTATGATGATTTTAAATTTATAGGTCCAAGCCCGATTGATTACGACAACCACAAAATGTTTGGCGAGTGTGTATGGGATGAGTTGTGTAAATTTAGCTTAAAATCATATTTAAAAGACAATATACGCAAAATAGGTTCAATATTTAATTTAGATCCGCATGACAAACCTGGATCACATTGGGTTGCTGTATTTTTAAATGAGGATAAAAAAACCATATATTATTTCGACAGTTATGGGGATAAACCACACCCCCAAATAAAAAAATTTATAAACGATGTTATAGCTCAATCTCGCTCTTTAAATAACACATATAAATATTTAGAAAATAAAAAAAGACATCAGTTTGGCAATAGTGAATGTGGTATGTATAGTATGTATTTTATTACACAAATGTTGCAAAGTAAATGCTTTGAAAAATTCCAACGAAAAAAAATAACAGATGAATACATGTTAAGGTTACGTAAAAAGTTTTTTAATAAACCAGTTTAAAACTAATATCATAATATAATAAAATTATTACATTATGCCGATCCATTCCAAACCCAATATAAACTTATTAATTGGTATATTAGAAAATGAATTTAACCGCCAATCAGTTGTTAGTCAAACATTTGTAAATTTTTTCAACAATCGACTGGAAGAATACCATGAAAAACGGTTTAATTACACCGATTTACAGCATATGAAAAAATGTATATTATCAGATTGCTATCAATTTATTAGCAATGAAGAAAAAGAAATCGAAAAAAATACAATAGTATTGAAACCCCCGCCGTCAAATCATGGTCGTGGATTTCAAACACCCAGTGACAATGTTAAAACGTCAAAAAGTGACAGTTCATTTGATGATTATAAAAAGCAATATAATACTATGTTAAATCCTAATAAGCCCAAAAGTATTGATTTCAGTGATACAATAGAAGATGAACCAATACAAAACATTGATACAATTTTAAATCAAACTTTGGAAGATAGGGCAAATGAATTACAAAGAATATCAAATACATATAGTGACGCCCCACCGGATTGGATACACCCAATAGATGACTCCACTCCCAGTACAACATCAACAACATCAACACCATCAACAACATCAACACCATTATTTACATCTACAACCACGAGCGAAAGCACACCTCCACCTGTAAAATTAATAATAGAAGATATGCCTACAACACATAATCTAAATAAGCCAACAACTAATAACGATAAACAAAATAAGCGTGTATCATTTGATTTAAATAATGAAAATAATGACGCCCCGCCCGCGAATTTAAATGTCAATCAATTACTTGGCAAATTAAAGCAAAAAAAGCCGCAACAACAACAACAATCACAACCACAATCACAACAACAATCACAACAACAACCGCAACCACAACCACAATCACAACAACAATCACAACAACAATCACAACAACAACCACAAACAGATAACACAATTAACAATGTCGAATGGAAATTCGAAATAAATAAATTAATAACTGATATGAAAAGTGAGTTTGAATTGAAACTCGACGATTTAACTGATAAATACAACCGTCTTGAAGCAAAGTATGATAAATTAAAGTTATCTGTAGAAAACACCCAACCTCAACCACCGCATACACATCTGTCCTAAAATAATTTATTTTATAATTTATTTTATAATTTATATTATATTATGTGTTATATCATTACAAAGTAATAGACTTGGTAAAGTAAGCCCAGAAAAAGATACCTACAAAACATTTTGCAAACAAATCTAAGATATTAAACCCAATATTTTTGCTTTTCTCATCCATCATGTAAAGAACGCCATACATACTCCACAAAATAAAGAATGACCAATATAATATACTGTTGTCAAACTTATATTTGCCTTTTAGAAAAGTTGCATATATGTAGTAATACATTGCGAAAAAAGCAGCAAACCCGGTTGTAAATCCCATGTTTTTACTGATAGTTCCTATCTCTCCCAAATATCCCACACCAAGCATAAGACCATTTAAAATAAGAATCACTAAATATGTTCCTAAGCGCAAACGACCGCCCGTATTATATAAAAATGCCAAAACCAATACTAAAAGCATAATTGGTGTAGTCATAGACCAATCTAAGTATCGGGTTTCATTTATTTCTTTATAATCAACTTCTTTTTTCTTTAACTTTTCAATAAATGTTCCATAGAAATAGGTAGCAATAACAGAGATGGCTGTTTCTAAATTTAATATATGACGAGCTTTGAAATCTTTTGTTCGCATAGATTCAATAAAAGTGATGGTTGCAGTTGTTAGAAAAAATACATAGGTGATATAAAATGTATTACGAACCGCTTTATCGCTAGCCATACCAACAAATCCTTCTTTACCTTTTTTATTAACATAGCCCATACCTTCTTTATTACCACATCCCATACATTCTTTACCGTCATGTCTCATACCTTCTTTATTACCACATCCCATACATTCTTTATGTCCCATTCCTTCTTTTTTAGAAAGCATTTGTGTAAGTTTCTTTAACGATTTCGTTAAATCCATATATATACATACAACATTAAAATAACATTAAAATAACATTAAAATAACATTAAAATAACATTAAAATAACATTAAAATAACATTAAAATAACATTAAATC
>Ga0206124_10003267_pt1 | contig 11551 bp, 9 predicted proteins | sample Helgoland_Spring_3_FD_148671 | JGI IMG/M metagenome (GOLD analysis project Ga0206124, IMG submission 148671) | Pelagic subsurface seawater microbial communities from Kabeltonne, Helgoland, North Sea - Helgoland_Spring_Bloom_20160321_2 | ecosystem: Environmental > Aquatic > Marine > Epipelagic ... | reverse complement strand
TTTTATCCGTCTCGTCGCATGTCTCCGTTTTCCAACGAGAGTGGTGTTTTGCGAGAGCGAGTTTTGAGGAAAAATTTCTCTGAAAAATGGCAGTTTGAGCACAAAACCCCCAAGGGGTTTTGGGAAAGCACTTCACATCCTCATTATTAGTATTTGCTGCCTTTGAAAAACGCGTTTGTGCGAATAAAGAAAGCTCTTCATATATATATAGTGTATCATATATATATAGAGAGAGAAGCGACTGGAACGATTCGGGAGAGAGAAAGAGAGAGAGAGAATTGGAAAGACTACGCGCGTGGCATCACTTCGTGTTGTTGTTGTTGAGAAAGAGTACATTGAAGTGAGAAATCGATCAGAGATACGAAAGAGATATAAAAGAGAAGAGTAAATAGAAAGTTGTACATATAAAGAAGACAACAAATGAGCGGAGATGAGCACCAACCGCCGCCGCCGAAAGTATCCGCGTCGGATTTAGATTGCTTCACGCGAGTTTGCAACGCGTCGGTTGCGATGTTTGGGATCGGGTCCATCATAGGGGCGGTGAAAGCGACGTGGGCGGAAGCGCCTTTGACGATTCAAAGAGGCCAAACGCTCGCGGCGGTCAGGAATACCGGGTCGTACATGGCGAATTCCGGCGGAGTGTTTGCCGCGGTAGGGGCCATGTACACCGGGACGTCGTGTTTGTCTAAAAGCATTCGAGGTAAAGATGACTTTTGGAACGGCGTCTACGGCGGGCTGGCGGCCGGGACGGTTATGGGGTTGAAGGCGAAAAAGGTTGGCGTCGCGGTAGGTGCCGGGGTGGCATTTGCCGCGGCGAGCGCGAGCGTCGACGGGACCGGGGAGAAAGTTCGAGGCGACGGGTTGTTTGACGACAACGCGACGCCGGGGAGGGTTTATTTTCCGTACGACGAGATTAAGAAGTAATAATAAAGCTTTGTTTTTCGAGATTGAATTTCGTTCGCCCTAAACCCCCCGTTCGGCGCACCAATGCCAAAAGAGTTTGTAATTTAACATCAATTGAAGGTACTAGTATCATACTTTTCGTAGAACTTTAGTTATTATTACCACGTCGTCGTCGTCGTTGATTTTGGCGAAGATTTGTGCGATTTCGTGTTGAGAAATTTCAAAATCGGAAACGTCGTCACAAAACGACACCTTTTCCTGCGCCGCGCAGCACATAAAAATGCTCCTCCCTTTCTAATCGACGCACATCAAGAAAGATTTCGAAAGAATAATGGGCATATCCTCTCTCCTTTTGAACATCAAATCGATCACGAAATCTGGCACGCACATCAGCGCGCACAAAGACAGCAAAATCGCGGTCGATTCGTACTGTTGGTTGCACAAGTGCGCGTATTCGTGTTCGAGGGAACTGGTTGAAAACTGCGGGAACCAAGAAGTGTTCGTGCACGCGTTTTTGAATCGAGCGAGGATGCTGAAGAACTCCACGGGTTCGTCGGAGGTGACGTACGTCTTTGACGGCGCCTCGTTGCCGAGTAAAGCGAGAGAGGAGAAGCAAAGACGACAGAGACGCGAAGCGGCGAAAGATATGGCGAGAAAGGCGTGGAGCGAAGGGAACAGAAAATTAGCGTTCGACTGCTACGGGAAAGCGTTGGACGTGACGTTTGAGATGGCGAAGAGAGTGATGGATGCGATTGAAAGAGAAGGGCTGGGGCGAGTGTTAGTCGCGCCTTTTGAAGCGGATGCGCAGCTGGCGTATCTGTGTAAGAACGGGTACGCGGACGTGGTCATCACGGAAGATTCAGATATGTTAGCGCACGGTGCACCCATCGTGTTTTATAAAATGGATAATAACGGCATCGGGGATGAGATTCGGTACGAAGATTTACCGAGGAACAGAGGGTTACGATTCGACCAGTTTACGCCGGATTTGTTTTTACAGATGTGTTGCATGAGCGGATGCGATTATTTGCCGAGTTTGCCGAACGTAGGAATGAAGAAGGCACATCAGGCGATGCGAAAGTGTCGGGAGTACGGCGCAGCTTTGAGGTCGTTTAAATTTGAAGGGATTCGGGTCGATAAGGAATATGAAAGTGGGTTTCGGGACGCGCTGATTACGTTCAAGCACGCGTTAGTGTATTGTCCCACGAGGAAGAAGTGTGTGAACTTGAGCGATTGCGCTGAAGACGACGGGGTACCGTGCGAGGACGTTTTGAATTTGAGGTTTAGCAAGGAAGATGAAAAGAGGCTTTTGGGTGAACGAAGAGTCGATGCGGTGTGCGAAGGCGTCGCAAACGGGAAACTGCATCCTGTGAGTTTAAAGCCGTATCCCCCGCAAAGAGAGTTGCCGAAAAGCAACAGAAACTTTAGTACGAACACCACCACCAACAACAACAGCAACAACAGGATGACCATGAACAATTATTTCACGAATAGAAAAGATGAAGGGGGAGCGATGATATTCGGACAGCAGCACCAGCATCAGCCGCGATCTGCTACTACTTCCAACGCGCCGAAAATGCAACCAAACAGGCCGATTGTGCGCTCAACGTTTTTCGCCAACGCTCTTAAAGACGACGAGGAAGAGAAGAACAGACGAGAAGCGTTGAAGCGATACGCCGCAAAGCCGTCCACGTTTGACGCATTCGAATATTCCAATAACAGCGCTTTGTTGCCGATGAATCGCGCCACGCCTGAGCTATCGTTACAGTCGCCAATGAAGAAACGCGTCGTGAAAAAGTTTGACTTGTACGGCACGGCGTCCAAGAATACTCCGGAGGATACGAAGAAGAAGAGTATGGTCGAATCGTCACCGAGTGCTCTTTTGAACACGGCAGTTCGAAAATCGCCGAGACTGACGAAGATCAGATCGAGTGCACTCGACAATAACGACGACGATGACAACGCGACACCAGCTACGGGGAAGAAAACGGTTGATTTTCTCGAAAACTTCAGATTCGATTCTACCTCTTCAAAGAAGAAAGCTTTGTCGGGAAGAAAAACCACCGTCATTCCGAGCACCGTGTCTGTCGGTAAAAAGAAGAAAGCAGTTTCCTCGTTACCAAAGACGACGACGACGACGACGACGAGTAAAAAGAAAAGACGAACATCAAAACGACTCTCGGCGGGTGGAGAGAGAACTTCTGCCGCCGCCTTATTTTCGGAATTTGCTTTGCACTCGAACAACGACGAGAAATAGCTCTTCATACAATAGGACAACAACACATATTTCGCTTAAAATAGTTTCATGATAGCAGCAGCTTACACAACCACGCTTGTTTTAATACTAATAATTACTAGAATACAACGAGAAATCGTTTTTCAAACTAAAAATAGAGCTACTATCGCACCGCGAACTGATTCTTAATCTTTCCCGTTCGCGTGTCGCAAAGCATTCGCTCGTCTCTTCGATGCTTCGCGTCCAATCTCCGCCACGCAAAATCAACCGCTTTCGGATTCGCCTTCATCTCCGCCAACTCGTCCACTTTCGAGCGAATCACGACATCAAATCCATCTCTGGTCGTAAACTTCGCGCTTTCCCGTCCCATCGCTTCCTCTCGCATCCTTTCCCGTTTCATTTGCTTCTTCCGTTTCTTCCTTTGCGACTTGGTATCGTGAAAGTCTTTCAGGTATTTTTCTTTCAACTGGTTCTCGCTCGCGGCGACGGCATCGACGATATCGTCGTCCAAAGTGAACGCGTCCGGATCTTCTTCCGCTCCTTCTTCCTCCTCCTCCTCCTCCTCTCGTTCGTTCTCTTTTCCTTCCTCTTCCTCCTCTGCTTTCCTCTTTTCTTCCTTCTCTCGTTTCCTCTTCGCCGCCGCCTCCGTTCGCGCTTTCGCTTTTTCCACTCGCTTCTCTTTTTCTCTCTCCTTCGCGAGTTGTTGCGTCTCCCTCGCTCGTTTCTTCAGGAGTTGCTCCTCTCTCGTTTCTTTCTCCGCGACGGCGCGAGTGACTTCTTCCGGTGGCGCGTCGTCCGAGTCCGAGTCTTCCGAGTCGACATCATCATCACCTTTGTCCTCGTCCTCGTCCTCGGGATCGATGATGGGAGGACGACTTTGATCACGTTTTTCCCCCGCACCACGAGTTTTATTCGCAGCGCTCGAGCGAGTGACGCGCGAAGCACTAGCAGCGGCGGGCATATTCTTCTCGCGCGAAGTCTTCCCCTTTTCTTTCGCTCTCTTTCTGCCGGCCGTTGTTGTCGTTGTTGTGTTGTTCTCGAAAACCGCTTTTTCAACGACGAGATTCTCCCGAGAGACGAACGTTTTTCTCCCAAAACCGCAATTAAAAAACGAGAGACTACACGCTTTAATCATGCCGAGAATCACGTGCACGGGCACTCCGCAACAGCGAGGGTGCGGCACGGTGTTAGTGCACCCACCGTCGGCGCAGTTCGTGCGATGCGCGGTGTGTTCCGCGATTACCGCGTGCGCTGCTGCATCATCATCGTCAGCATCGGGAGGCAACCCCCTCTCGTCGTCCTCGTCGAACGCTGGGGGTGGTTTTGTTCGAAACAACCGAGGAGGAGGCGCGAACGCGCGAGAAATGGCCGCCATCCACTGTCAAGGGTGCACGGTTCGATTGATGTTCCATCTTGGCGCGACGCAAGTGCAGTGCGCGTTGTGTCACACCATAAATAGAGTCGCCTCAAACAACAACAACGGGAATGGTGGTGGTGGGCACGTTGAAAGGCAGGACGTTTCGCACTGTCGCTGTCGCGGGTGCGGGGTGACGCTGATGTACACGAGAGGCGCGACGAGCGTGAGTTGCGGGGCGTGTCACGTGGTGACGAATACAGCTGGTATAGCCGCGGAAGGAGGAGGAGTGAATAGCACGGCGAGTAAGAGTAGCGTGGGAGAAGAGGAGAGAGAGTTGGTGGTGGTGGAGAACCCGCCGGTGAAGTTGCGAGACGGAAGAGTCGTGCCGAACGTGAGCGTGGCGGTGGAGATTCATAACGTTAACGATACAAAGTAGCAGAGCATTGTTGTACATAAAAGCGCTACGGTGTATATTATAATTACTATTTTACAACATTCATATTTGATGATATGGTACAAAGCTCCTTCCGCGTTTATTTATTTTTACTTATCCGTCGAGTTCGCGAAGCTTGAAGCCGATGTTTATGTATTGCAACTCCAACGTTTTCAAGTTCGACGGCATGTCGTCGTACCCGGGTTCTCTTCCGAAACGAATGTGGAAGTTTATTCTCCATAACTTCAATATTCTCGCCAATCGAATGTGTCGATTCACGTGCTTGCCTAAATACGATTCGTACGCCTCGTCGCCGTGGACCTGCCTCAACGCTTTCCCGAGCTTCCCGACCATCGGGCCTCTCCGCGTTCTCATAAACTCGAACACTTTCGGGTTATTCGTGAACGGATCGTCTAACAACGTACCTCTAAATTCCTCGGAGACACGTTTGCCTCGTCTCGCGTTGTATTGCGCTTTTTCGAAATCAATCGGCGACGTTTGACCTTGTCTTCCGATGGTACACAACCAGTTCCTCGCCGCTTCGCGAGCGTCCGCTTCGGACACCGATCCGTATTCACCGCTCTCGTCGTCGTCGTTTACGTCGTCCTCTGCGGCACCGTACGTCCAGTTATACCCGTGTTTTTCCCTATACGACGCGTACGGTTTCTGTTGTTGCTGCTGGAAATCGTTCGTTGCGGTCGATCGAACCCGATAGGCTCTTTGCGTTTTGCGGTTGTTGTTCTCGTTGTTGTTGGTGGTGTTATTCGTATGATTATTCGTATTCTTATTAGTACCGCTACTTTTACTCGCCGCGCGGACGATGATGCTGCGAGTATTCTTCGAGACCTCCTGATGAGAAAGAGAGAGAGTAAGAGGATGAAAGACATCAAAAGTCAGTTCCATCGTTCCAAAGAGAGAGAGAGACAGAAAACGAGAGAGAGAGAAAACGAGAGAGAAGAATGACGTTGCACGAAACCGCATACGAACGTAACGAAACGCGCAATCCTACCTCCTTCTTCGTCTTCTTCTTTCGTTGCAACGAAGAAAAACACGAGACGCACAGAGACGCCTTTTCGGTCGTCGTCGTTCTCATCATCTCGTCGAACAACGGCGCGTTTTTGTCGCGCGCTCTCACCAGAGAGAGTAATAATAAGTCGTTTTGATATATTCTTTTTCTTTTTTGTGCGGAGATGCCCAAAAGAACAAAAGGAAAATGCCCAAAAGAACAGCGCGATGGTGGACACACGAAAGGATGGATTTTGATTTTTTGATCGACGAGTGTTGTGTTCTCGTGCGTCTGTGCCGCAGACCCATTTCCCGCCAAAAGAAAGAGAGAAGAGAGGCAAAATTCAAAAAATTCAAAAAACCAAACACCTCTCTGAAAAGAGACACTCCTCGTCAAAATCTCTCTCTGCAAAACGACAGTAACACACGCGCATAAAACAACAACAACAAGAACAACAACGAAGAGGAAGAAGTTTTGAGCGAGCGAGAACAATTATTCTGGTTTTCTTTCGAAGAGGAGGAGGCGCAGAGAAGACGGATTTGTTGTTTATTTTTTTTGTAAGATTTTACGACGAAAATCATGTCGACGCGAGGAAGTCTCCGAAATCGTCGCGCGAGATCTAACGTCGTCGAGGAAGAGAAGAAGACGCTGGATTTGAAACGAACGCGATCGAGAAGTCGAGGAGGACCACACTCGTCGAAGAAAAAGGAAGAGGCGGAGGAAACAGAGGAGGAAGAATCGACGAAGAAAGAACGAGGAAAACAACAACCGCAAAAGTCGATTTTGAAGACGAGGAATAAAAACGCCTCGAGCGGTGGCGCGAAGAAGAAGAAGGAGGAGGAGGAAGAAGATGATGAAGAAGAAGACGACGAGGAAGAAGAGGAAGAGGAAGAAGAGAAAGAGATCCCGCCGGTGGTGGTGAAAGAGAAGGACGAGGAGGAAGACGCGGAAAAGCAGTTACCGCTCGTCGTCGCGGCGACGCCGCAACAGCAAGCCGAGGGCGGCGCGGACGAGATGGAGGAAGAAGAAGAAGAAGATGAAGAAGAACAAGGCTTGTTCGAATGGCTCGCGAAGAAAGAAAAGTTGCCGGAGGAGAAAGCGAATCGATTAGCCGCGGAGTGGACGACGCGGTACCAAGAAGATCAGGCGTCTGCGGCGGCGGAAATGTATACTTTGTTGACGAAAGCGAGCGGCTGCAAGGCGAAAATTTACAAGCCAGAGTTGATGAACTCGGAGTGCGCGATTATTATGAAGAGAATCGAGGATGAATTGAGACAAGGTAACGTGAACCCGGTCGATCCAATGGCGGGGAAAGGGAAATTATACAGGAACTTTAAGGACGATTTGGGTTTGTTCATGCGCGCGGTGGTGAGAGAAACGATCGATTCGAGAGACTTGTTTGACGATACCATGTTTGAAATGTTTCGGGAGATTTTTCAGACGTGTTCAAACTCAACCGCACGAGTGATGAGAGTAGTCGCAACGGGGATGGGGCTGAACGTTATTTCCGGATTGGTGAACGCGTGCTTGTCGCAATCAAAGCAAGCGGCGTTAAAGCAAAGACAGTTGGATAACGCGTTGGCGTCGAAACGAAAAGAAGCCAAGGTAGAGGCGGAGGCGATTAAGAAAACCATGGACCAGTGCTCGAAGAATACCGAGGCCTGCGCGGGAATGATTAAAGAGATGTTCAACGGTGTTTTTACGGGACGATTTCGCGATTACGACCCTCAAATTCGCGCAGGTTGCATGGCGGCTGTGTCGAACTGGATGTTGGAGTACCCGTTCATGTTTTTGACGGATTTTTACTTGAAATATTTAGGGTGGTCCATGAACGACAAATCGTCACTGGTGCGATTGGAGGTTTTGAAAGGTTTGCGACGTTTATACGCAGACGGGACGAAGGCGTCGATTATGGATGGCTTTACGAATAGATTTAGTGCGCGCATTAAAGAGCTTTTATTCGACGCTGATCCTATGGTGACGTGCGAAGCGATTTTCGTCGTATCGCAGTTGCGCGAGTACGAGACTTACGACGCAGATACGATGAACGAAGTGTTGCACTTGCTGACGGAAGAAAACGAAAGCGTTCGGGTTACCGCGGCGAAAGTGTTACCAAAAATGTTACCGTCGTTGTTGGAGCAGTACAATAAAACTCGCACGAGCGCTTACGGCAAAAAGAAGAAACCAGCGGCGAAGAAAAAAGCGAAAGCGGCGAAGAAGCCGAAAAGGAAAGCGAACAAAAAAATACGAAACGAGGACGACGAGAACAGCACGGAAGACGAAGAAGAAGACGAGGGGGAGAAAAGAGGCAATTTGTTTGGCGATGACGAAGACAACGACGAGATGGAAGACGAAGATTTCGATACGAGCTTGGGTGTCGGCGAACTCACGGCTTCCGAGACGCTGGAAAGCGTTTTGGAGTTGGTGAAAATTTTGTCAAACACGACGCACGCGAAGCATCTTGCAGTGGACGACGCTTTAGAAACGCACTCGAAAATCATCGACGCCGTTTGGGATGAAATGCCTCTGTTTCACTCGTTTGAATTCTTGGCCATGAAGTTGAGCGACGAAGAGTTTTGCAGCGACATCGCGGACGCCGCCGCGCTCGCAAACTTGACGCTCCGAGCAGTGAAGAAATCGCAAATGGAAAATATCATCGCCGATGCGTTGGCGAAATCGAATGTACCGACGCCAGCAAAGATGAGCATGACCAAACGCGACAGAGAAACGTGCGATCAAAGCAGAGAAAAAATCACGCTCGCGTTCACCACGCATCTCCCGACGTTGTTGGAGAAATATTCCGTCGAAGACGAAGTCTTGGCGCCGCTGTTGGAAATCATCCCTTACATGAAGCTTGAACACTACCCGTTGCGACAACGAGACGGCGAATATCAAGCTTTGTTAGAAACCGTGAAGAACATCTTATTCAAACGCGTGGATTCGAAGGTTTTAAATAGTGCAGCGAAAGCGATCGCATTTTGCGCCAACGACGGCTACGAAGGCACGAGAAGCGGTGCGGTCAAAGTTTTCGATTCCATCGCCAAACATCTCGGCGAGAAGCTTTCGCAGTTAGCAAAGAGCGCAATTGTAAACAGAACTGTGAATGTCGACGAAGACGAAGATGAAGACGATGAGTTCATCGTCAGCGAAGATAATGGCGACGGTTTCATTTTGAAATGCGCGCTGTTGCGCGTCACGGCGCTTCTCAAGTACGCGAGATTATCTAAGCTCGAAGGCGAAGCGGTTTTTGAAGCGATGGCGACACTTTTGGACGAAGTTTCACGCAACGTTCTCAGAGATGGCGAAAAGAAACTTTCGAAAGAGGTTCGAGTCGGTCCAGTTTCCGCGGTGTTACTCGCAGAGGGGGTGATGTACGAGATGGTTTGGCGCGGGATCGACTTGTCCGAATCTGAAAGTGAGCGCGTGACGGATGACGACATCCTCTCTTTTCAAAACACGCGCGACAAATCTTTGACGAGCTTGATTCGTCTAGCTGAAAATGTGGACAAACTCTTTGGGAAGTATGGCGCAAAAGTCGTCGCCGATACCAGACGTAACTGCACGGCTGCCGTTGCCGATGCCGTCTTGTATCTCAAGATGGCTGGGAAGATGTCCATTTCGTTACCGCCGAACATGATGACGGCGGCGTGGCGTGCGGCGGATAAAATCATGACGCCGGAAGACGAGAATTTAGATGCCGACGTCAACGCGGCGAAAATTGGATACCAGTTAGCTCTAGTAGACGCCAAGTGCGGCGATCACTCGAGCGGAAGCATAGCCGCGCCGGCGTTCATTTCGAACTTTGCCATCGGCGGGGACCACTTGGATGCCGCCATCAAAGGTTTTATGACAGAGTTACGTCGCGATAGTCAGAAAAACCTCGCAAGAACAATCTTCATGGCACTAGCGGATGCTTACCAGGTGGTATCAAACGCGATGAAAGATAAGGACGCAGACGAAGACATCGCACAAAGAGCGATTGACTTTTTGCGCGACCTCGCGACGCGCATCGCGAGCATTTTCTCCCCGTCTGTGCAAAGAGACCGCTTGGTCGTGCGTGTGATGACTGCAGATTGCGTGAACTACGCGTTAGTACCGTTGAAGCCTGAACGATTTGCCTTTTTAGAATACGCGGTGTCGGCGTTCATTCCGAAAATTTCACAAGTCGACGCGAAGAACGTCTTGGAGGCGTGCGAAAAGCAGTTAGAGCACGTCGACGAATCCGACAAACGCTCGTTGAGCTTTAAAGAGTTCATCGAAGTCGTACGCGTGCGATCGCTGGGTAAAAGTGCGGCAAAAGTTGAACGAGAGAGAAAGGCTGCGGCTAGAAAAGCTGCCAAAGAAGAAAAAACGCAAACTTCGTTCGAGGAAGAGGACGAAATCGAGACGGACTCGGAGCTCGCCGGCGCGACTCCCGGATCGAACAAAACGCGCAAGACGAACGCGAATTCCACGCCTGGCTCAGAGAAGAAACGAACCTTAGAAACGGAGAAAGACTTTGCAAAGATCGTCGAAAACGAGGAGAGCAAAGAAGAAACGATCACCACTACCGCGGATGAAGGTGAAGCGGTAGACGCGGACATGGAAGACGTCGTCCCGGTGCAAAAGCCTTCGCGTCGCGGTCGCAGATAATTTGTTATACAATAGAGAGACGAAAGGTAAGAAAGAGAGAAAGAGAGACACACATACACACATGTAATTACTACTAAACACTGAATTATATATATATATATATTAATAATAAACTTACAGGTAACACAAACAAGCGCATTAGCATCGCCCGAGCGGCTTCAATTCTCTCGCAAGTCGTCTTCTTGTTTCGTTCTTCGCTCTCAACGCAACCGCCTCCTCTGTGGTCACGTCGTCGTCAAACCCGAGCACTGGTGCGGCATCAATTGCCCTCTCAATTGTCCCCGGTGGCGCTCTCGTTCTTTGATTATCAATCTCGTTCGTCAACCTCGCCAACTTCTCCAACGCTTTCTGCAACCTCTCCTTCGCCACCGGCATGGCGGCCAAAGACTTTTCCAGCTTCTTCTTCGTCTCTTTCAGCTCTTCTTCCGAGATGTTCGCCGCGGCTAAAATGTTCTTGTTGTTTTCCTCGTCCTCTTTTCCTTCCTCGTTCTCTTCGTTGTTGTTGTTGTTCTTCTTCGCCTCGATTTCCACGCGTTCGTCTTTCAATCTATTCTCCAAGTTTTGCAACACTCTCGCCGGTCCAGTCAAGCGCTGCTCTCCAACCTTCTCGGTCAACTCCGCGACTTCGTTTTCCAACTCGTCCAACTCTGGATCACACGTTAACTCTTTCAACCGTTTTTCCTCTTTCACTCTTAAATCTTCTTCGTCTTCTTGCACATCCTCTTCTTCGTCGTCGTCGTCCGCGCGCGGTTCTCTCCCAGACACCAGAACGTTTTTGCTCAGCGTTTCCGTCACGGATTCGCACATTCGAATCAATTGAAAGGACATCATGTTTTGTTGAATCTGGTCGGTATACGTCGCCTTCGCTTCTAAGGCTTTATCCGTCGCCGCGTCCGCGAGGAACTCTTCGATCTTTTTCAGCTCTGACGGGGATTTTAACCGGACTTTCACCATCTTCTTCTTCTTCTTCGTTTATTACTTTTT
>Ga0206124_10003264_pt1 | contig 11560 bp, 3 predicted proteins | sample Helgoland_Spring_3_FD_148671 | JGI IMG/M metagenome (GOLD analysis project Ga0206124, IMG submission 148671) | Pelagic subsurface seawater microbial communities from Kabeltonne, Helgoland, North Sea - Helgoland_Spring_Bloom_20160321_2 | ecosystem: Environmental > Aquatic > Marine > Epipelagic ... | reverse complement strand
TATCTTGGTCAATACTCATATAGTTAGAACTAAAACCGGATCTTTCTATTCTTATACCATCACCAGGACCACCGACACCACCAACTATATGAAGTGTTGTTGCTGGATTTGTTGTTCTAATGCCTACCCTATCAGCAATATGAGCTTCACCGAATGAACCGGTTGAGGTTGCTGAACCACTTATTTTTGCATTAGCTCCACTAAATGTAACTACACCATCTGTTATTGGAATTAAATGTAAATGTTTATCATCAGCGTCTTGACCACTTACTTGTAATAATATATTACCCTTTGCAGAATTACCATTAGCAACATCTGTTATTTCTAATCTGTTACCACCAGCTGCTGTAGTTAAATATACAGCATTATCTTTTGATTTTATTTTTCCTCTTGTTCCGTGAAAATCAGCTAAAGTTCTGTCACTTGTAGTGTATGCACTACCAGCTTCAAATTGTCCAGCAGTATTAATATCACCACTTGAACTTATTTCACCGGTAACAGATAAGGCTTTTGGTGGGGAAGTATTGCCGATGCCAACATTTCCTGAAGCATCTACACGAACCCTTTGAGTATTATTTGTTATAATATCAAAAGCATGATTTGATTCTGCACCTATGTATGGAACTGAACTTGTATCTCTATCTGCACCTAATTGTAAAACTTTTCCTCCTGCTTTCATAAATCTAGCTCTTGATGATAAATTACCCGATCCTGAAATTTCAAGTGCAACAGTTGGCGCAACTGTGCCGATGCCGATATTTCCACCACTAGCAACTCTTAAAACTTCACCATCAACCTGATTTCCTAAAACAAAATGTTCTTCATTTGTACTTCCACCAGCTATAAATCCTAAGAAACCATCACCGCCATTTTTTTCTAATCTAAAATGGATTAAATTATGTGGTTGAGTTGCATCAGTATTTGTATTTTCTAGTCTTAGCATAGCTCTAGCATAAGCAGCAGTATCGTACTCATCAGATTCACTTTTAGCTATTAAAATATGAAGTGGTGCATCAGGACTATCCGTGCCGATGCCGACTTGCCCGTCTAATAAAGTTAAATTATTAGCATGTACACTATTGTTTAATCCAACACTCATTTTACTATTTTGAACTACAAGAAATCCATCGGTATCATTATCAGATAACATTAGTCTTGCTCGGTCAGCATCGTTTTTAAACTGAGCTGTCATATCATTACCGGCATTTACAACTAAAGCATAAACAGGACTTGTTGTGCCTATGCCTAATTTATCAGCAATAAAACCATGTCCAAACGAACCGGTTGAGGTTGCTGAACCACTTATATTGCCATCGTTTTTAACTCTAAATATTTCTGTACCATTTGCTTGTACGATTAAAGGATGATAACCATTTGCTCCATTTACTATCAATCCACTACCAGCCATCTGTAAAGTAGTTATAGCATTAACACCACTTCTTTTAATTCCAATAGTATCTTCTACAGTTAATTTATTTGAAGGACTTACTGTGCCGATGCCAACTTCACCAGTTTGAAGAATAGTTAAACGGGCATCTCCTTTGTTTATTGTGTCTGTACCAGATACATTGGAAGTTGCTAAATGAAGTTTTGCTCTACCATTCGCATCTACGAATTCATTAATTATACCAGTTTTAACATAATCGTTTGCACTTCCGTATCCAAATCCCATACCAATAGAACTACCTACAGGATCTAAATCACTTTCACCACCACGAATTAATAATTGTAAATTTTCTTGTACACTTGTTCCAGCAGAATAAACTTCTACGATATCAAGTTTACTTTGAGGATTTGTTGTGCCAATGCCTACTTGTCCTGAACCGGAAACATGCATTAGGTTAGATTCAGCAGCACTTCTAAAAAAAGCTCCGTCTTTAGTATATCTAAAAAATCCAAATGTTGCAGTATTTCCTCTCCACTCTATTTGTGGAATTTGACTACCAGCAGTAGTATCGGTATCCTCTATTATTACAAAAGCTTCTGATGAATCACTATTGGATGATACATGTAATTTAGCAGCAGGACCTGTGTTACCAATGCCTAATCTATATCCAATATGAACTGGCATATTTCCGTGATTACTATCTCCAGTAATATTTACTGCACCACCACTACCATTTGAAGATATGTAAAACTCACCATCCGTATGCAATCTACGCATATAATATTGTGAAGTACCATTATATGCCCAAGATAGTTTATTAGCGCCATTATTATTATCATCTAAAATTAAAGCATCACCACTTGGACTTTTTATTGTAACCGAACCACTCAATACATGAGTATCGTCAGCACTATCCCCAAATATTGTTGAACCACTAAGAGACTGATATTCTATATTTGAGACTGAAGAACTAATAATATAGTTTTCAGCAATAAGGTCACCTAATACTCTAAACTCACCATCTTGTATATTTACTATCTTGGATGTTCCACGATATAAACCATAATCTGCTGATGAACTAATTATACCATTTGCTATGTTGATTTTTGCCATACTTACATTTTCCTAATCATACATTTTATTAAGTTGGAATCTCCATCACAACTTTCTAATGCTTGAGCAATAACTTTTCCAAATAAATTCTTCTTTAATAAATATCCTTTTTTTACAGATTTACCATGTCCTATTTTATCCGAGGTTACAATGTAATCTCCGACATTTACTTTGCCGGTAACCAATACAGGTTCAGCACCCAATACGATTGGTTCATCTTTTCCTTTTTTAATTACACCCATAACAAGTTCATCTTCGTTTTTATCACACGGAACTAAACCATCCTCATCCCAACTTACGATTGTTCCTGTTGAGTTGTCTCCAATCTTTTTTGTTCTTAGTCCGGTTTCAAATACACCACCAGTTGTTGTTTGGACAGCAAATACATCAGCCCATCTTTTTGATGATGAACCTAAATTTGCATCATCATCACCATCTGGTAAAAGATTTCCACCAACAGTAAGATTATTGTTTAAAGTAGCGTTTCCTGCACTAGTTAGTACTAAGACATCCCTATTGTTTGTACCATCTCTAATTGTAAAATTGTCATTACTTACTCCAGTTTGTCCATTAGTAATATGCCAATAATGGTCTGTACCACTTGTGTTTATTAATCTCAATCCATTGTTTTCACCACTACTAATATCAGCACTTTCAATAGTTATCATGTTATATGCTGTAATATCTTGAGTGTTAATACTTCCAGCAAATATTACATTTCCACTACTATCAATTTGCATACCATTATTTACACCATCAAAACTTCCACCGTGATTTATTCTAAGAACATTATCACTATAATCCATTCCAATAATACCAGACCTATGTGTTCCATCTAAGTCGGTTGAAAATCTTAAAAAAGCATTACTTGTAGCATCATTGGATATTTCTGCTGATATATCACCACTAGTTCCATGTACTTTTAATGCTCTGTTTGTATGAGTTTTAGTTCCCACATATAATGTTTTATCAAAGTAACCAGAACCAAACGAACCGGTTCCAACTGCTGAACCACTTACACTTCCTACTGGTAAAGTAGCTCCTCCTGTACCACCTAATATTAATGAAGAATCAGGAATCGATACATTTCTATTACTAGCTCCATGTAGTTCTATACCATTTCCTCTACTTATATACTGATTAGTTGAAATTGTACCAGGATAAAATTTACCAGCTTGGACTCTACCAAACGAACCGGTTGAGGTTGCAGAACCACTTACCCCTCCACTTAAATCTAAATTACCCAACCCATCAAGATTTAATAATTTTGTCCAAGCACCACCAGCATTTGTTGAACCAGCAATTCCAAAGAAAGTGTAATCATCACCAGCTGAATTAGGATTTGTATCTCCTAATACAATAGCTTGATTAGTATCTCCTTGATCATTTGTGATAAAAGTTAATTGGTTATGTTGAGTATCAAAACCAAAACCATCGGCAGCTAAATATCCTATTCTACCATCCTCGTCTGGTCCTCCAAATCTAACATCATTAGCAACATGAACTCTACCAAACGAACCGGTTGAAGTTGCTGAACCACTTATGATTTGTTTACCCTCACCGTCTAAAAGTATTGAAGTGCCAGTTCCATCATTATGAACATTAAGTACAGTACCTGAAGCGCTTGTGTTATCTGAACGGATACTGACTAATGAATTTGTGGTTGTTCCGGTATGAACCGCATTACTATAAACATATAAACCACCAGCACTAGTTGATGTTTGGTCAATGTGAATTTTTCTTGTTGGATTTGTTACGCCTAAACCAAGATTACCATCATTATTAAATCTAGCTTTTTCTGTTCCGTTAGCCTTAATTATTAAAGGACTATATCCTGCAGCAGTTTGGTCAATTATAAATCCAGCACTTTGAAACTGTAAAGTCCCATAGGCACCAGTAGCATCTTTTCGTTTTAATCTTAGTTGATTATTTATATCCGCGTTGCCAAACGAACCAGTTGAGGTTGCTGAACCACTTATTGCCATTGTAGATGTAATGTCTGCTATTTTTGTATTATTTACACTAAACTCATGACCAACATCAGTTGTTATTTTATAGGCATATTGAGCATCATCATCCATAAATCCAATAGCACCACCAGCAGCATAAACATACCCATCAGCATTTCCAGCACTATCTTTAAAAGTTATTTGTGATGAACCACCAGAACCTTGTACTATAACTCCACCACCTTTTACATGAAGTCTGTCGTCAGCACTCGTATCTCCGATGCCGAGATTTCCATTTTCAATCAACCTCATTTTTTCAGAATTAGATATATCCCATCTATGATAACCAGCTGCTTGATTATTAACATCTACACCATATTCCAATCCAGCATTACCACCACCTTGTATATGATGTTTTAATCCAGCAACATCAGCATCTTCAAATAATATCTTAGGTGAGTTTTTATATAAATGAATTTGAGCTCCAACATCAGGACTTTTTTCTCCAATGCCCAATTGAGTATCAATATAACCCGCACCAAACGAACCGGTTGAGGTTGATGAGCCACTTACATTACCCAATGAGTATAAATTTTCTACATGAGTTGTATTAGCTACTGAAGCAGTTATGTTACTTCCAACGATAAAAATATCATCATTATTACCTATTATCTGATTACCTTGACCACCTAAAATTGCAGAATATTTACTTGATGAAATTTCATTACTTAAACCACCAACAATTACAGAATGATTAGACCTTCCTATAAGACTACCCGAAGCACCTCCACCAATAAATCCAAAATCTGATGCTAGCGCTTGATTTGATGTACCACCACCAAGAAAGTTTCCAATAGTATCAATTCCAGCACCTCCTATATATCCTACAATTTTATTAGACTGGCCACCTACTAATACGGATGATAAAGACTTTGATAAATGGTTTTCATTACCACTACCAATTAAAGAATAATTACTTGAAACTAGTACATTTTCTCTACCACCTACTATATTAGAATTTGCAGAAGCAATAATTTTACTATTTTGAGTTCCAAGCATACTACAATAAAGAGAACTTCCAGATATGTGGTTACCTAAACCACCCCCAATAAAATTAAAAGAATTTGTATTGTCGGTGGGATGAACTATCTTGTTGTGACGACCACCAGCAATAGAAGAAAAAGCAACATTAACAGTATTTTCTTGACCACCTAAAATAGCAGAATGCCTTCCGTGGTCTATTGTATTATCTTGTCCACCAACTATCATTGAGTATTCAGCATCAGATCCACTTATTTTATTATCACTTCCGCCACCAAGAAATGCACGATCAGCGTGTAAAATATCGTTATTGGCACCACCCATAATAGCTGATAGAACACCATGTTTAATATTATTACCAGTTCCCCCACCTATAATAGCTGAAAAGTCACCAGAACCTAGTGGATTAATTGACTCAATTACATTGTTATTACCACCTATAATAGCACTTATTCCAGAACCAGATATTGTATTGTTACCTCCTCCACCAATAAACGATTGTGCTGCACCACCGCCACTTTCTAATTCAGGTCTATCGGATCTTATTGTATTATTAGCCCCACCAACTATAGCAGCACCGAAAGAATCATAGATTTCATTTTCAGAGCCACCGAGTATTGCCATATAGAATGAATCAGTACCCACACTGGCATCTCCTCCAGTACCATCTGTTACATTTTGTCTTCCACCGGCAATTACAGAGGCATCTGAGCCTGATATTTTATTTCTATCACCGCCACCTAAAAATGCATTTAATGAAGCTGATATCTGGTTACCTTTTCCACCACCAATAAAACCTGGATCAGTAAAACTAAATGGATTTATTACATTATCAGCAGCACCACCGACAATTCTTACATTTTCTAATAGAGCATTTGAAGCTGTTATATTACCTTCTGGTGTTAAATGAATAGCAGAAGAACTTATTTCTATGTTTCCATTTGAACCACTAACAAAAGCAGAGGTCAAATCACCTAGTAAAAATCTTGGTGTTTCTAATTTTATATTAGAACCAGATAAGAAAGCAACCTCACTCATTATACCAAAGCCGGTAAAATCAGATGGTACATTTCTTGTCCCAGCAACACCAGATAAATCACCTATTCTAGTTTTTAATTCTACATCATATACTCCAGTACCAGTTCTTTCAACAATATCCATATACGGAGTAGAAGTATCATTTGGATTAGCATTTAATCTTATAAATCCACTACCGGTTATACCAGTAGAAACTAAAACTTGTCCTGGTTCATAGGATTGTGAATTTGCTGGTGTTCCACCTAATGAACCACTATCCCCATCATCTCCACTTCCATATCCCCTTTGTACAAATAATTTACCAGCAGTACCATTATCTAACGAAGCACTTTGTACTAAAATATATTCTGTAGAAAATCCACTACCAGTTGCCTTTTTTAAACTTAATATTTCATTTTCTTTAAACCCACTTACATTTGCAACACTCATAGTAGCAAAACTAGCTGATGTTTGTCCGGAACCAGATAGTGTAGTTGAATTAGCAACATACAATTGACCACCGACAGCATTTATGGTTTCCTTTTCAAATACAGCAGTAGATACAGTTCCTCTAATTTTTACGTTTTCAAATTCAGCTAAACCATTACCCTCTGAAGATATTCTCCATCCTTTTTGATTTGTAGTATAATCTGATGTCTGTAAAATACCAGCAGAATCTATTATTAAATTATTTGATGTAATCTGTGTAGCACTTAATGTAAATCCACCAACAGTTCCACTTGTAGCTTTAAGAACACCAGCAGTTGTTACACTAAATGGTGCTGAAGAAAATGTCGCATGACCTAACTGAATACCCTCGTCACCATCAGCAATAAAAATACTATTACTACTACCAAGTGTTATTCTTTTTCCACTCGGATTTAACTCAAAATTTGTAGCTGTTAATGCATTTGAACTTAAAGTAAAACCACCAATAGTTCCACTTGTAGCTTTAAGAACACCAGCTGGTGTTACACTAAATGGAGCAGAAGCAAATGTATTATGTCCTAATTGTATTCCAGTATCAGCATCTGCGATAAAAACATTATCCGTGCCTGTATCACCTAGAGTGATAGATTTACCAGTAGCATCTAATGTAAAATTAGTAGCAGTTAATGTACTACCACTAATGGTGAATCCAGCAATTTTACCACCACTAAATAATACATTTGAACCAGTAATTTGACCACTAGCACCTTTAAGTTTTAGTGTTCCAGCAGTTGAACTTAAATCATCTCCAATTGTAAATCCACCAATCACACCAGCAGTAGCAGTAATAGTTCCTGACATATCAACATTACCAGCAGCATCTAAATGAAAGTTAGAAGAACTTATCTCTATATTACCATTTGAACCACTAACAAACTGATTTGGTGAGCCAAAGAAAAACTTTGGTGTGTGTAATTCAATAGTACTACCACTCGCAACTAACTTGTCTGTTTGTATATCTATACCATCATCAAATATAAAATAATTATTATCACCCTTTACAAACTCTGCTTGTGGATTACCTCCATCCATACCAATTAATATACCCTCAGTACCACTTCCTTCATCGGTAAAACCTTCAAGTTTATCCCCCATAGCAATAAAATTATCAGTTCCACCACCTTGTATCCTTACCTCATTTGAACTACCTACAGTTATTTTTTCATTATTAGAATCAATAATAATATTAGTAGACTTTATCTCATCAGCATCTATTGTAAATCCACCAATTAACCCATCCGTAGCAATTATAGAACCACTAATAGCAACCTTATTATTATCAGGATCTAAATGAAACATTGAGGATGTTATTTCTATATTACCGTTTGAACCACTTATAAATTGACTCGGTGAGCCAAAGAAAAATTTAGGCGTATTGATATTTACAGAACTACCACTTAATGTTGTATCACCTGTGCTAAATATCTTTAAATTACCATTAGAACCACTTATGAAATTGTCCGTATTACCCAAGTTAAAAGCAGAAGAGCTTATATTGACATTAGTTCCATCAAAATTTATACCCTCACCCGTTGACTTACCTATATGTGCTCTTGGTGTTCCCCCATTAAATTCTAATTGTATTCCTGTGTTTCCGAATGTAGTATTATTAATTGTAAATTTTTTATTATTAGAATCCAATCCAATGTTTGTACTACTTTTAATCTCATCAGCATCTATTGTAAATCCACCTATCTTACCACCAGTAAAAAGAACTTGTGAACCTGTTATGTTACCGTTTCCTTTTACATTAAAATTAGAACTACTTATAAAAAATCCATTAGTAGTTGGTGAGCCAGATATAGATACAGAATAATCCTTTGAGTGAATTGAAGACGATTCTATTACAAACCCACCTAAAAATCCAGCACTAGCACTAACAGTTCCTTCAAATATAGCTCCACTAGCAATAAGAATACCACTCTTATCAACCATAAAGTTTCTACCCATTTTAATATAATACTCTGTACCTTCTGGATCTAAACTTGAACTCGGAGTAAAATCTATATAATATTCATCTCTTAGTTGGTCAAATGCAGCAGATGTATCACTACCAGGACCTTGATCTGTTTTAAAAATAGAAGAATTATTAGCATCAAATGTTATATTACTACCACTAATTCTTCCATCTATAATTTGAAAGTTTCCAATATTACCATCACTTGCCTGAACAGTACCACTTATTATCATGGTATTGTTACTTGGATCTAAATGAAAAAGAGATGAACTTATTTCTATATTTCCAGTACTACCACTAATGAATTGTTCAGAACTACCCAAGAAAAAAGCAGATGAACTTATATTAACAGAAGAACCATCGAATTTAAAAAACTCACCATTTTCCTTTCCTATAAATGCTCTTGGAGTTCCACTATTATAATCTAATTGTATACCAGTTTGACCAAATGTACTATTATTAATTGTAATAGCTTTATTTGATGAATCTATATTAACATTGGTAGAACCTAAAGTAAATCCAGCAGAACTTACATCGAATCCGCCTATTGAAGCAGAAACAAATTTAGCAAAACCTTGCGCTGTTATAGAAGCAGAAGCATTTTGTTCAGTAGATGGTGAGCCACCAATTGTAGCCGGTGTTCTGATATTAGTTACACTTAAATCAGCATTAATTATAGCATCAGTTCCAATTACAAGTAATTCATTTTTTGGATCTAAATGAAAAAGAGATGAACTTATTTCTATATTTCCAGTACTACCACTTATAAATTGATTTGTTTCATTTCCAATAAAAAATTTATCCGTCCTTATATCTAATTCACTTGGATTGGTTCTAAACCTAAAAAAACTTTCACTATTAGCAACCATTTCCATACCAACACCATCATAATTATCACCACTTGATGTTAGTACCGAACCACTAAAGAACATTACTCCACCAGAAGCAAGACCTAAACTAGCGCTTTGAAAACCTTCATAATCTACTGTTTTTAAATAAGCACTACTCTTACCTGATTGTTCAAATCCTTTACCTACTGCTTGTCCGGTATACATAGAACCTTTAAGTAGGTTATCTTCTTTTTCTACAATAGTAGGCGCACCTTCAAATGTTATAAAAGATGATGTTACCTCAACTATTTCACCTTGTCGGTCTTCATCTAAATATTGTGCTAATTGTTTTGATGGATTTAAAAATCTTAATCTAAATTTTACAGGCGTATCCCTTCTAAATTGTGTTGGTGTTATTATCTTAGTTGTATTGGTTATTGGATTTAAACCAGAAGTAAGGGTTTGGCTTATTGTTTCAAAAGAACCACTTGTTAATGGGTAATCAGTTATTATTTCAAAATCATTCGTTTGAGCATTTTGTTCGTTGTATGCTAATTCTACAGATTCAATCTTCCCACCATTAGTTTCTAAATCAGAAAGAATTACATTAATAAAACTTCTTTTAAATACCGTATCACTATCGTCAAACTCAACCGTTTCACTTACACTTAAATTTGTTTGTATATCAGATGGTTTTGATAGTACTAATGGCGATGTGTTTGGAAAATCTTTTCGTATATCGTAAGTAAAAGAAGTTCTTACATTATATATTCCTTTCCATTCACTTGGAATTTCGTTACCACCTAACTCACCCATCACATAAAAGAAAGCAGGTCCGTCAGCAATCTCGTCCGATGTTCTTAGTGGGTCCTTTTTTATCCAAATAAAACCATTTCCAGCACCACTTAATTCTTCTATGTCTATAAGATTAGAAAATATTACAGTTCCACGAGAATCTACAAACTCAAAAACAATATTGGATAAGTTTTTAAGAAGTGGTTCACCTTCAGGATCATTAAAGGTTATAGAAAAAGGATGTTTACCATAACTTAGGGTGCTGGGTAGACCAGTTACACTAAAGTATTTGGTATCGTTTTCTTGTGTTTCAAGAAATACATCTTTCTTTTTGAGGTCGAGTTATTGACTAAATAGTTCTGCCATATCAGTAATAAATATTTGATAAATAAGTTATCGTGTATATTTATAAGTATATTATATGGAGAGTATCGGTATGAAAAAAAAATGTTCTTTTACAATAGATGACCAGCTTATAGAGTGGTTTAAGTTATATGCTAAGGATGAAAGCACCACTATGAGTGCTGTATTAAATCAATATATTCTTAGCTTAAAACGAGGGACATCTAAACCTAAAAATGTTCTTTATACTAATCGTTAGTTATATATAACCTTAGAAAAACCTTTTTCGTCTACATTTACAGGAAGTAAGTAATCCATAAAGTCTTTGATTGTATCTAAATGAGATATGATAAATACGGAATCAAATCTTGTTTTAAGATAATCAAAAGCACCTTTCATATTTGATAGGTTGTCCGTATCAAGTGTTCCAAATCCTTCATCTATAACGAGAAAGTTAGGACTTGGAAGATTAGAGACATTGATTAAACCGACTCGAAGAGCTAGTGAAGAAACAAACTTTTCCATACCGGATGAGAGACTTAACGGCCATTCTTGGTCGTCATACTTTATATATAGATTTATACTTTTGTCTTCACTTGTAATACCTAACTGAAAACCAGCCATCATATGGTCTAATACT
>Ga0206124_10003259_pt1 | contig 11579 bp, 8 predicted proteins | sample Helgoland_Spring_3_FD_148671 | JGI IMG/M metagenome (GOLD analysis project Ga0206124, IMG submission 148671) | Pelagic subsurface seawater microbial communities from Kabeltonne, Helgoland, North Sea - Helgoland_Spring_Bloom_20160321_2 | ecosystem: Environmental > Aquatic > Marine > Epipelagic ... | reverse complement strand
CCCCGACAAGATCGTGGAAAAAATATTCTCCGTCTCGCAGTTTTGGTAAGTGATTTAGCGGGAGATAGATTGCTTGACCTACCAGATCCTTGGCCAGATCGACGTGGTCAATATCTTCGAAATGAATGAGTGTTTTTACACCATTCATTGAGATTTGTTTAACAAAAAAAGGAATCAGATTTCCAGATTGCTCTAGAAAGACGGATTCCAATTCACTGTATTCATCTGGTTGGTCCACATCTAGTTCAATGGTTACCATACCTTTTAAACCGTGCGTTTTGACGATATTTCCCAACTGGTAACATTCATCCTTACGCATGGGGATAATTATTTTGAAGCTTCTTCAGTTGCTGCTGCTCCCTTGTCACTTTCTTTAGTTTTTGTTTCTGCAGGCGCATCAGCTTTCACTTCCTCTACTTTCACTTCCTCTACTTTCACTTCCTCTACTTTCGCTTCTTCCGCTTTCACTTCTTTTGGTGCAGCGGCTTCAGTTTTGGAAGCTTCAGGCGCTTCGGCGTTTGCCTTTTCAGCAGTTTTCTGATCTGAGATCGCTTCCTCAGCCTCTTCGGTAAGTTCTTTCTCGGAAGCAGCTACCGCAGCATCTGTTATTTCAGCAGCTAGCACGGCTTCTGCATCTTGCTTTCTTTTCATGATGGCCGCTGCTCTTGTTTCATTGACCTTCTTTTCGGCCTCAAACTTTGTTTTGGCCACTTTGTTGTTGGCTTCAGTCAATTTATTGAGGGCTTCTTGATTCTGTTTTTCTTTGTTTTGGAACCACTCTTCAAACTTTTTGTCTGCATTTTCCTGTGTGATGGCTCCTTTATTGACACCTACTTGAAGATGTTTTTTAAACATAACTCCTCTTTCAGATAGAATGGCTCGAGCCGTATCGGTTGGCTGGGCACCTTTCATAATCCAATCTAGGGCTTTTTCTTCGTTGATATTAATGAATGCAGGATTGACATTGGGATTATAAGAACCAATTTTTTCAATAAAGCGACCATCTCGTGGTGCTCTTGCGTCTGCGATGACCACATCATACATGGCCAATTTTTTACGTCCTCGACGTGCTAATCTTATTTTTACTGACATTGTTTGTTTTATTTATGGAACGCGTCCATGTTAAAAATTAAAAAAATAGAGCGCAAAGATAAAGGAAAATATCTATTAAGTTATATTAGGGAGATGTAATAAAAGCAATAAGATGTAATTTAAATCTTATTGCAATTTTCATTTGCATATTCGTTTACACGGTTTTGTAATAATTAAAAACTATTTCTATATTTGAAGGGTTATTAATACATACAAAGATGGATAAATATTCTTATATCGGAAATGCAGATGTTGCGCACATTAACAGTCTATATGAATCTTATCAGGAAGATCCTGAAAGCGTTGATGCTTCCTGGAGATTATTTTTCCAGGGATTTGAGTTTTCCGCTAATAGCTATGAGGCCAGTGCAGAACCTGCTATGGGAAACTCAAAAGAAACGGCGGTCAAAAATCTGATACATGCTTATAGATCAAGAGCGCACTTGAAATCAGACACCAACCCTGTACGGGATAGAAGGAATCATGATATCAAATTAGATTTAGATCATTTCGGTTTGTTATCAGCTGATTTAGAAACCGCTTTTCAGGTAGGTAATGAAATAGGGCTAGGTGCTGCTAAGTTAAAAGATATTGTAACTAGGTTAAAGAAGATTTATTTAGGATCTATTGGTTACGAATATTCCCACTTAAGAGAACCACATATTTTGGCCTGGTTTCGTTCTAAATGTGAAACCGAAGGGGCCAATATTAATCCTCCCGAAAAAGAGAAAGAACATATATTGGGTAAACTCAATGAAGCCGTAGTATTTGAAAACTTTCTACATACCAAATATATAGGCCAAAAAAGGTTTTCTTTGGAAGGGGGAGAGAATACCATACCAGCGCTAGACAAAATAATTAGGAGGGCCGTCGAATTTGGTGTCCAGGAGGTAGTTATTGGGATGGCGCATCGTGGGAGATTGAATGTTTTGGCTAATATCATGGGTAAAACCTATGATGAAATTTTTAATGAATTTGAAGGAGGATCCAATCCAGATCTTACTATGGGTGATGGAGATGTGAAGTATCATTTGGGATTTTCAAGCCAATATGTTTCAGATTCCGGAAATATGGCCTATGTGAAACTTGCACCTAATCCTTCACATCTAGAAGCCGTGGACCCCGTAGTATTGGGAGTAACCCGAGCGCAAATAGATGACGAATATCGGGGAGACATGTCCAAATGTCTACCTATCGTCATTCATGGAGATGCTGCGGTTGCGGGTCAAGGCTTGGTTTACGAATGTGTTCAAATGGCTAATTTAGAAGGTTATAGAACCGGAGGAACGATTCATTTTGTCATCAATAATCAAGTAGGTTTTACCACAGATTATGACGATGCTAGGTCAAGTATTTATTGTACAGATTTATCGAAAATAATAGATGCGCCCGTGTTGCATGTCAATGGCGATGATGCCGAAGCTGTCAATTTTGCAGTGAATCTAGCTGTAGAGTATAGACAGGAGTTTGGTAAAGATATTTTTATTGATTTGCTGTGCTATAGAAGACACGGCCATAATGAAAGTGACGAACCCAAATTTACGCAGCCTAAACTTTACAATATTATCTCCAAGCATCCCAATCCACGTGAGGTGTATATAAAAAAACTCAAAGAAAGGGGTGATGAAGCTGGAGAAACTGCCGAAAAATTAGATAAGGAATTTAAAAAATTACTTCAGGATAGGCTCAAAATTTCGTGAAGCAAAAGCCACTGCCGTATAAGCCACAAAAAATTGATGAGGAATGGAAGTTTTTAAGAAAGTCTAAACCTGAAGATTTTCATACATCTCCCGATACCTCAATTTCTGATGCGTTGGTTCAAAAAATAGCGTATGCATTGACGACGCTCCCCGTAGGTTTTAAACCCTTAAGACAAATAGAAAAGCTGATGAAAGATCGAAAATCGGCTTTTTTTGACAAAAAAGAATTAGGATGGGGTGAAGGTGAATTACTTGCCTACGGATCATTATTGGCTGAGGGTAAAATCGTGCGCATGTCGGGTCAGGATGTCAAACGTGGTACTTTTTCCCACCGGCATTCTTTTGTGGTGGATTCAGAGACCAACGAACCTTATTGCCATCTAAATCATATTGAGGAGGGCCAACAGCCTCTTAAAATTTTTAATTCTCTATTGTCTGAGTTTGGAGTACTGGGCTTTGAATATGGTTACGCCATGTCAACCCCCAATGCATTGGTGGTGTGGGAAGCCCAATTTGGAGATTTTGCCAATGGGGCTCAGGTCATGATTGATCAATTTATTTCAAGCGCGGAGACCAAGTGGCAACGAATGAATGGCTTGGTGATGTTACTTCCCCACGGCTACGAAGGACAAGGTCCTGAACACTCCAGTGCTCGTATGGAACGGTTTCTTCAGATGTGTGCTCAGGATAACATGATTATTGCAAACATAACCAGTTCGGCCAACTTCTTTCATTTAATGCGTAGACAGGTGGCTTGGGAATTCAGAAAACCCTGTGTCGTTTTTTCCCCTAAATCTTTGTTAAGAAGTCCGAAGGTAGCCGCGCCGATAAAAGATTTTACTGAAGGTAAGTTTTGTGAAATTTATTCAGATGATTACGTGGTCGCTGGTCAGGTGAAAAAGGTAATTATGTGTTCTGGAAAAATTTATTTTGACCTTATAGATGAACAGCAAAAGCAAAAGGCCAAAGAAGTTGCCATTGTAAGGATAGAGCAATTGCACCCTTTTCCCAAAAAACAATTGGATGCGATTCTGAAAAAATATAAAAATCCTAAATTAATATGGGCACAAGAAGAACCTGAAAATATGGGACCTTGGTCCTACATCCTCAGAATAGCAGAGGGTTATGAATTTGCACTCATAGCAAGAAAAGCAGCTTCGTCACCCGCGACGGGTTTTAATAAAATCCATAAGATAGAACAAGAAGATTTAGTTAACAAAGCATTTAAATTATAAGCATATGAGTCTTGAAATGAAAGTCCCATCCGTTGGGGAATCAATATCAGAAGTTACGGTTTCACAGTGGATGAAAAATGACGGAGATCATGTAGAAATAGATGAAGTGATTTGTGAGCTTGAATCGGATAAGGCCACCTTTGAAGTCAGTGCTGAAATTGAGGGCATTTTGAAACTTAAGGTAGGTGCGGGTGATACCGTTGAAATCGGTGGCCTGTTATGTGTTATTGAGGCATCAAGTGAAATAAAAGAGGCGATAGTTCCTGATGTGAAATCAGAAAAATTGACTGGAGGAGCCGTAAAAACTATTCAAATGCTTGTGCCCACGGTAGGTGAATCGATCAACGAGGTAACGATATCTAACTGGGCCAAGGCATCGGGTGATTTAGTAGTTTTAGATGAGGTTATTGCAGAAATTGAATCCGATAAGGCTACTTTCGAATTAACGGCCGAAGCGACAGGGAAGTTAGAAATTTTGGCTGCTGATGGTACAACCCTTGAGATTGGAGGATTAATATGTCAAATAGCCGTTACCGATGAGGTGCAGCCTAGTACAGCGGTTATACCCTCTGAATCAGATCACGCCACAACACCGGCTGTATCCAAAGGCTATGCCGTGGGTCATGCCCCTCCCGCCGCGACCAAAATATTGGCAGAAAAAGGAATTTCAGCAGCTGCGGTCCAAGGAACAGGTGTAGGTGGAAGAATTACCAAAGAAGATGCCATGAACGCCCAATTACAAAAAGTAGAGTCATCCCCAAAAGAGCAAGAAAAATCGATCATAAATGATCCTGTACAATCTGCAGACCAAGGTGAGCGGTCTGAGCAAAGGCAAAAAATGTCACCTTTGAGAAAAACTGTAGCGAAACGATTGGTTTCAGTTAAAAATGAAACTGCCATGTTGACTACTTTTAATGAAGTCAATATGCAACCGATCATGGAGTTAAGAAAAAAATACAAAGAATCATTTAAAGCAAAATATGAAGTGGGTCTTGGTTTCATGTCCTTCTTTACCAAGGCTTGTTGCGTGGCACTGCAGGATTGGCCAGCTGTAAATGCAAAAATTGATGGAGATGAAATCATATATAGTAATTTTTGTGATGTCTCTATCGCTGTGTCAGCACCCAAAGGTCTTGTTGTTCCTGTGATCCGGAATGCTGAAACCCTGTCCTTTGAGCAAATAGAGAGGGAAGTAGTTAGGTTAGCCACTAAAGCCAGAGAAAACAAATTAAGTATTCCAGAAATGACCGGAGGTACTTTTACCATCACCAATGGAGGAATTTTTGGCTCGATGCTATCGACACCCATCATCAATGCCCCACAATCAGCTATTTTAGGGATGCATAATATTGTGCAGAGACCTGTAGTGGAGGATGGAGAAATAGTGGTTCGACCGATCATGTATGTTGCACTTTCTTATGATCACCGAATTATAGATGGTCGGGAATCGGTAAGCTTTTTGGTAAGATTAAAAGAACTTTTAGAAGATCCTTCACGATTGCTCTTGGGAGTTTAAGAAAATATTAAGGTTTTTGCTATTTAAACACAAAAAACACAGAATCATGGATTATCAAGTAATTGTTATCGGATCAGGACCTGGCGGATATGTGGCAGCTATACGATGTGCCCAGCTGGGATTTAAAACAGCCATTATTGAAAAGTACAATTCTTTAGGAGGTACCTGTTTAAATGTGGGATGCATTCCCTCTAAAGCCTTACTGGATTCTTCAGAACATTTTCATAATGCGACCCATACGTTCAAAACACATGGTATTGATATATCTGTGCCTAAAGTCAATTTCAAACAAATGATCGCGCGCAAGTCGGATGTGGTGAGCCAAAATACTGATGGCATCCAATATTTGATGAAAAAGAATAAAATCGATGTATTCAATGGTTTAGCTTCTTTTTTGGATCCGCATACGGTTCAAATTGTTGGGAAAGAGACCCAAAGTATAACAGGTGAAAAAATCATTATTGCTACAGGTTCCAAACCTGCTACACTTCCTTTCATCAAAGTGGACAAAAAACGAGTCATTACCTCGACGGAAGCCTTAGAATTGAAAGAGGTCCCTACACATCTCGTGATTATAGGTGGGGGCGTCATAGGTTTGGAGTTAGGCTCTGTCTATGCCAGACTTGGGGCAAAAGTATCGGTTGTTGAATTTTTAGATGGAATTATACCCAACATGGACAAAACTATGAGTAAAGAGCTTCAAAAAAGTCTTAAGGGGATTGGATTTGATTTTTATCTTAGTCACAAGGTTACGGGAGTCGCAGTAAAAGGGAAAGAGGTAACGGTGACGGCGGAAAATAAGACCTCTGAAATCCTCAGTCTCAAAGGAGACTATTGTTTGGTCTCCATTGGTAGAAAAGCTCACACAGAGGGCTTGGGATTAGATAAAATAGGAGTAGTTTTAGATGATAGGGGTAGAGTAGCCGTAGACCAACATTTAAAAACAAATCTTGACCACATTTGGGCCATTGGTGATGTTATTAAAGGTGCCATGTTGGCTCATAAGGCAGAAGAAGAGGGTGTTTTTGTCGCTGAACAAATGGTAGGCCAACAGCCACACATTCATTATAATTTGATACCTGGTGTTGTTTATACCTGGCCGGAAGTAGCCAGTGTCGGGGCAACAGAGGCTGAATTAATCCAAGAAAAGCGACCCATTAAAATTGGAAAGTTCCCTTATAAAGCACTGGGTAGGGCACGGGCCTCTATGGACATTGAAGGTTTGGTGAAAATCATTGCAGATGCGAGCACAGATGAAATATTAGGTATCCATATTATTGGTGCCAGGGCGGCAGATATGATCGCAGCAGGGGTGACTGCCATGGAATTTAGGGCTTCCGCAGAAGATGTAGCTAGAATGTCTCATGCACATCCTACCTATATGGAAGCGGTTAAGGAAGCTTGCTTATCCGCTACAGAAAATCGTCCGATACACATGTAAATGATCAGTTATTTTTTTTGATAAATTGTTTGAGGGGTAGATCCTTGGAGAGGTCGGTCGAACCCACTAATTTGATTAGTTTTTTTAAAAATAAAGATGGATCAAGCGCACATTTCAGGAACAGCGGTTATTATTACGGGAGGGCTCTTGCACGACAGTCACGCCAAAACAGCACACGGACTCCTCCGTTCGGGTAAAAGATTTAAAATTTTAGGTATTATAGACGAAAAACATGCGGGTTCCGATGCCAGCGATTTCGTTGAGGGGACCCCAAAAGGTATTCCTGTGGTACAGAGTATTGATGTCTTTATGCATTCCTTTGGGAAGCCCGAATACGCCATTATTGGCATGGCTACTAAAGGAGGATTATTGCCTCGAGAGCTGTATGGAAGTGTTCAAAATGTATTGAAAAATGGAATTCACTTAGTCAATGGACTACATGAGCCTTTGAATGATTTAGATGAACTCCCCTTGTTAGTAGGGGGAGCCAAAATATTTGATATTAGAAAACCCAAAGCTTTTAAAGATTTACATTTTTGGCAAGGAAAAGTAGCACAAATTACAGCATTAAAAATAGCTGTTTTGGGAATGGATTGCGCCGCAGGAAAAAGAACTACCTCTCGATTTTTAGAGGCGCAACTTAATGCAAAAGGGCATCCTGCTGAAATGATCTATACAGGTCAGACGGGTTGGATGCAGGGGGCAGATTATGGCTTACTTTTTGATGCAACCCCCAACGATTTTATCCCAGGAGAATTGGAACATGCTTTATATTCATGTTGGGAAGAAAAAAAGGTAGATATACTAATTATTGAAGGTCAATCCAGCCTCCGTAATCCTAGCGGACCTTGTGGGTCCGAATTCATCATATCTGGAAATTTGGATGGAGTGATCCTACAGCATGTACCCATGCGCAAAAAGTTTAGTGGTTTTGAGCAATATCAAGCTAATATTCCCGATATTTTAAATGAAGTAATACTTATCGAACATTTAGGAACTCGGGTGTTGGGAATCACTTTAAATGGTGAAGGAGCAGCGACGGAACAGCTGTTAAAATATCGTGATTGGCTGGCTCAAAAAACAAGTATCCCTATAATTATTCCTATGGGTGAGCCAATGGATCCCATCATATCAAATGTACTTAACCAGAAGCTATGAAAATTAAGGATGTAAGAGTGTATGGTCGCGATTTAGGTACGAGTCGTCCTTATACCATCGCCTATAAAACGGTTTCAGAAGTGCTCATTGCCTTTGTGGAAATTGAGTTAGAAAATGGAATCATAGGCATAGGTGCCTCCAACTCAAGTAAGGCGGTCGTAGGAGAATCAGTAGAGGAAACGCTCAACTATTTAAGCAATGTGGATTTCAGTTATTTGATCGGTCAGAAGATTACCCAAACCGAAGGTCTACTTAGGCAGACGCATGATAAGTTTACAACGCTGCCGGGAACCCATGCGGCCATTGATATTGCCCTCCATGATGCATTTACTCAATTCCTCAAAATCCCTTTGGTTGATTATTTTGGACAGCAACAACAGACGCTACCAACCTCAATCACCATTGGAATCAAAAATATAGGGGAAACACTTTCAGAAGCGGAAGAATATTATGGCATGGGGTTTAGGTTTTTTAAAGTTAAAACAGGCCTTAATCCAGTATTAGATGCAGAAAGAGTGATCAAAATCGCAGAGCGTATGCCTGATGTTGTACTTCGTGTAGACGCCAACCAAGGTTATAGTATCGTAGATCTGAACGAATTCGTAAAAAGAACGGTAAAGATTAAATTGGAACTTATTGAGCAACCGTTTTCTACAGGAAATTTCATAAAATACTTAAATGAATTACATCCATCGATTGCTAAGTTGGTTGTGGCCGATGAATCGCTAAAGAACCCAAAAGATGGCCTGAAACTTCTTAAAGAAGCTCCAGGATGTAATATTTTTAACATCAAATTGATGAAAACAGGCGGATTGTTGGTCGCTAAGCAGGTCGCGTACATCGCTGAAGCTAGTAACGTAAAGTTAATGTGGGGTTGTAATGATGAGAGTGTAGTGAGTATTGCGGCGGCCTTGCATTTGGCATTGTCTTCAAGAAGCACCAAATTTATAGATTTAGACGGTAGTTTGGATTTAATCAAAGATGTGGTGACTGGAGGTTTTCTTATTAAAAATGGGATGATGGCCCTGAACGGTAAAAATGGACTAGGTGTTCACAAAGTCAGTTGACGAGTGGTATGTTCTTTTTTACTGGTTGTGCGAGCAAAATAAGATTTACGGATGACCACCTGCAGATTATTTTTAAGAGGACCGAAATTTAAGTCTTAATTCAGATTAAAATTTAAGGAACAAAAGTTAACTTTGTGTCAATTTGTTTGTCACCATAACTCTAATTGAATATGCCTAGAGACCTTAACATAAAATCAGTGCTCATCATCGGCAGTGGACCTATTGTGATTGGCCAAGCTTGCGAGTTTGATTATGCGGGATCACAGGCTGCTCGTTCCCTGAAAGAAGAAGGTATTGAGGTAACCCTCATCAACTCTAATCCAGCGACCATCATGACAGATCCCGTCATGGCTGATTATGTTTATCTAAAGCCCTTGACCAAGAATTCGATACGTGAGATATTAGAGGAACGTCATATAGATGCTGTCCTGCCTACGATGGGAGGGCAAACCGCTTTGAACTTGGCCATTGAATGTGAAGAAGCGGGTATTTGGAAAAAGTACAATACCAAAATGATCGGTGTGGATATCAAAGCGATAGAAACTACGGAAGATCGTGAAAAATTTAGGATTAGAATGTTGGAACTCGGGGTTGACGTGTGTCGAGGGGAGACTGCAACTTCATTTTTAAAAGGTAAAGAAATAGCACAAGAGATTGGTTTTCCGTTAGTGATCCGACCTTCTTATACGCTGGGTGGATTTGGTGGAGAGGCTTTGTGAATAAACCAGAGGATTTTGATGAGGCGCTAAATGCAGGGTTGCAAGCATCTCCCATTCATGAGGTACTCGTAGAGCAAAGTATCATGGGATGGAAAGAGTTTGAGTTGGAATTATTAAGAGACAACATAGGCAATGTGATCATCATTTGTTCTATTGAGAATTTTGATCCGATGGGTATTCATACTGGGGACTCGGTAACAGTGGCGCCCGCCATGACCTTGTCAGATACGGTATATCAGAGAATGCGCGATTTGGCCATTAAAATGATGAACGGTATCGGTCAGTTTGCAGGAGGTTGTAATGTCCAATTTTCAGTGCATCCTGAAACTGATCAAATTATTGGTATTGAAATCAATCCCAGGGTCTCCCGCTCTTCCGCGCTGGCTTCCAAGGCAACGGGTTACCCGATTGCTAAAATTGCCGCTAAATTGGCCATTGGTTATAATTTAGATGAACTGCAGAATCAAATTACTAAAACAACTTCTGCCTTTTTTGAGCCAGCCATCGATTATGTGATTGTGAAAATTCCAAGATGGAACTTTGATAAGTTTAAAGGGTCTGATCGTCGTTTAGGTCTTCAGATGAAAGCGGTGGGAGAAGCCATGGGTATTGGGCGTAATTTTCAAGAAGCCTTACAAAAGGCTTGCCAATCACTTGAAATCAAGAGAAACGGATTGGGGGCTGATGGAAGAGAGCTTACTGATCAATCCAAGATACTTTACAGTTTAGAAAACCCAAGTTGGGATCGACTTTTTCATATTTATGATGCCTTCAAACTGGGGATTCCTTTTAATAAAATTCATAAGTTGACGAGCATCGATCCTTGGTTTTTAAGTCAGATAGAAGAATTTATTTCGTTAGAAAATGAAATTGCAGCATTTTCTTTGGAGACTTTACCTGATGCTTTGCTCAGGAAGGCCAAAGAGAAAGGCTATGCGGACAGGCAAATTGCCCATGTCCTCCATTGTCTAGAGAGTGCAGTTTTTGATAAAAGAGAAGCAGCAGGGATCAAAAGAATTTTCAAGATTGTGGATACTTGTGCCGCAGAATTTGAAGCCAAAACGCCCTATTATTATTCGACTTTCGATCACGAGAATGAGTCCATCTCATCGGATCGTAAAAAAGTAGTGGTCTTGGGTTCAGGACCCAATCGCATTGGACAGGGAATAGAATTTGATTATTCATGTGTTCATGGTGTTTTGGCAGCCAAAGAATGTGGCTATGAAACCATCATGATTAATTGTAATCCTGAGACGGTATCTACGGATTTTGATGTAGCGGACAAGCTGTATTTCGAACCCGTATTTTGGGAGCATATTTATGAAATCATTAAATTAGAAAATCCGGTGGGTGTTATTGTACAACTCGGCGGTCAAACGGCACTTAAACTTGCGGAAAAGTTGGAGCGCTATGGCATCAAAATTTTGGGCACGAGTTTTGATGCTTTGGATCTTGCAGAAGATCGGGGAAGATTTTCGGATCTTCTTAAAGCGCAAGAAATATCTTATCCCGAGTATGGTACTATTACGGATGCAGCTTCAGCTATTGAGCTTTCCAAGGAAATTGGTTTTCCGCTCTTAGTTAGACCTTCTTATGTTTTAGGAGGGCAAAGCATGAAAATAGTCATCAATGAAGATGAATTAGAGCAAAA